>Ga0207675_100002473_pt1 | contig 18290 bp, 10 predicted proteins | sample KBSSwiS42_FD_184305 | JGI IMG/M metagenome (GOLD analysis project Ga0207675, IMG submission 184305) | Switchgrass rhizosphere microbial communities from Kellogg Biological Station, Michigan, USA - KBS Switchgrass S4-2 (SPAdes) (version 2) | ecosystem: Host-associated > Plants > Roots >... | reverse complement strand
GGGCTGTGGTTTGTTCCGACCGGCGAGGTGCTGCCGGACAAAAAGTGGTCCGTTAGCGGCTACCGGCGCGGCACCAACTGGGTGCAGGGCTACTCGAACGTCGCCGACTTCGCCGCCACGTTCGGCGTCGGCCTGAAGGATCGCGCCGAGATCTTCGGCTCCTTCCTGGTCGACACGCGCATCGATCGCGACGTGCGTCCCGCCTTTGTCCCCGATCCGAGTTTCGGGTCGTTCATCGATCGGTATCCGCGCCAGACCCGGTATTGGAGCGGTGACAACATCGGCGACTTCTACGTCGGCGCCAAATACAACCTGCTCTCGGAATTCCGCCAGCAGCCGGCGGCGCTGGCCCTGCGCGGCCTGATCAAGATCCCGACCGGCGACGACGACGCGGGCGTGAGCACGGGGAAGACCGACTTCGGGCTCGACCTGATCGTCAGCAAGGAGGCGGCGAAGCTGGTGGAAGTGTCCGGCTTCGGCGGCTATGAATGGCGCGGCAGCCCGAGCGGGTTCGAGATTCCGGGCAGCGCCTTCCGGTGGGGCGCGGGCGTCGGCTTCCCGTCGCGCAACTGGCTGCGGGTCACGGGCGAGTTGAACGGCTTCCTGGTCTCGGACGACACGGCGACGACGACCACCTCGCTCATCGGGCAGGACTTCAGCCGGTCGCTGCTGACGGCGAACACCGAGAACGTGACGCGGGCGACCTTCGGCATCACCGGGCAGACGCGCCGCGGCATCTTCTTCGGCGCCGGCGTGAGCTGGAACGTGCCGACGCAGGCGCGCGACCTGCGCTTTGCCGAAGACGGCAAGGACGTGGTCGGCGACTACTACGACTGGCAGTTCCGGATCGGCTATCACCCGGGCGTGCGGGTGTATGTGCCGCCCCCGCCGCCGCCCCCGCCGCCGCCGCCACCCCCGCCGCCGCCGCCACCGGTCCACACGTTGACCGTGCGCGCGGAGGCCAATCCGTCGTCGGTGGAAGTGGGCCGCACCTCCACGGTGACCGCCACGGCGCAGAGCTCGATTGGCTGCGCGGTGACCTACCGGTGGAGCGCGCCGACCGGGACGCTGGCGCAGCCGGCCGAGCGCTCGACGCTGTGGACGGCGCCGCAGACCGAGGGGAGCGTGCCGGTCACGGTGACGGTGACGTGTCCGACCGATCAGAAGACGGCGACCGACACGGTGAACATCACGGTGACGCGGCCGCCGGTGCGCGAGATCGTGTTCGAGGATGTGTACTTCGACTTCGACCGCTACTCGCTGCGGCCGGAGGCGACGCGGGTGCTGGACGAAGCGGTGACGGCGCTGCGCGAGAACGCGACCTTGCGGGTGGAGATCGAAGGGCACACCTGCAGCATCGGCACGGCGGAGTACAACCTGGCGCTGGGCGACCGGCGCGCGAACGCGGTGCGCGACTACTTGATCAGCCGCGGGATTGCGGCGGATCGGCTGCGCTCGGTGAGCTACGGCGAAGAACGGCCGAAGCACGACAACTCGCGTGAAGAAACGCGGCGGCTCAATCGGCGCGCCGCGCTGGTGGTGAACCTCAGGTAACCAAAGGGCTGGGAGGCCGCGGCCGCGGGACTGGAGACGAGTCGGGGCGGGGCCCCGCGTCCACGGCCCGGCCTCCTTCGGACATCACATGCGTTTCATTCATCTCTATCTCATCGGCTACTTCGTCCTGGTGCTCGGCGCGGTCCTCGCGCTGTGGCAGGCGGGCGTCTTTGCGCGCGTCAGCCCGATCTGGCTGGCGATCGGCGCGCTCGTCGTATTCGGCCTCGGCATCATGCTGGCCGTCACGGCGGGCAAACCGACGGTGACACGCGAATAAGGCGCGCGTCTTCGCAGGGCGCTCGCTCGCGCGCAGAGGCCGCGCGCGGCTTCGCCGCGCGCGTTGGGTCGGGTGGGTTAGCGTAACCAGGTCGAACTCAACAACGACCGACGCTGTTCGCCCGGACCACCTCCCTCCACCCTTACACTCGAACCCAACCAACCTACTCGACCGACGCGACCCACCCGGCTTCACGCGACGCACGCGCCTCAGCGAGCCGCAGCCTGTCTACCTGGCGAAGCCGCGCGCGCGCCTCGTCTGGCACGGAGTATGGTTCTCCCGTGCCAGCCATGCGTGTCTTCGCCGCCAGTCTCGTGCTCGCCGCGCTCGCTTTTTCCGCCGCGGCGTGCAGAGAAGAAGGGACCATAAAGGTCCATAGCCTGACCTTCAAAGGCGTCAACGCCGTCGACGCCGGGCGTCTGAAATCCGCGCTCGCCACGCATCAGAGCTCCCGGATTCCGTGGGGGCGCAAGGCCTACTTCGACCGCTCCCGTTTCGACGCGGATATGAAGCGGATTCAGGCGTTCTACGCCGACCGCGGCTATCCCGACGCGCGCGTCACCGGCTTCGACGTCAAGCTCAACGACAAGCAGGACGAAGTCGATCTGACGGTGACGATTGCCGAAGGCGAACCGGTGAAGGTTGCCGCGATCGAGTTCCGCGGCTTCGAGGCGATTCCGCCCGACCACCTCGAGACGATGAAGAAGCAGGTGCCGCTCAAGGTGGGCGAGCCGCGCGACCGGCAACTGGTGGTCGCGACGCACGACCTCGCGGTCAACGAGCTGAAGGATCACGGCTACCCGTACGCCAAGGTGACGACCTCCGAAGAGAACACGGCCGACAAACAGACGACGCTCGCCTTCGTCGCCGATCCCGGCAAGGTTGCGCACTTCGGACCGGTGGAGATCGTCGGCAACAAGAGCGTCGGCGAAGGCGTGATTCGCCGTTCCCTCACCTTCAAGCCGGGCGAGTTGTACCGCCGCAGCATCCTGCAGAACTCACAGCGGCGTCTCTACGGCATGGAGCTGTTCCAGTTCGCGAACATCGAGCCGGTCGACCCGGAGCAGCAGCCCGAGGAGGTGCCGATCCGCGTGACCGTGGCCGAAGGGAACCACCAGCGCGTGAATTTCGGCGTCGGCTACGGCACCGAGGAAAAAGCGCGCGTCGACTCGGAGTATCACCACGTCAACTTCCTCGGCGGCGCACGTTCGGCGGGGCTGCACGCGCGCTACTCGCGGCTCGACCGCGGCGTCCGCGCCGACTTCAACCAGCCCTACTTCTTCGCGCCGCATTTCTCGCTCGGCGGTGAAGGGCAGCAGTGGTACACGTTCACCCCTGCATACCGCTCGCTGGTCAAGGGTGCGAAGGTCACCCTCACGCACCGGCAGAGCGAGCGGACCTCGTGGGCGGTGTCGATGACCAGCGAGTACAGCAGCAGCACAATCGACGCGGAGTTTGCCGCCAGCGAGGACTTCCCGGAGTTCATCCCCCAGTTGATTGCGCTCGGCTTCAACCCGACGACGCTGGAGCAGAATGGAACCCTGAACGCGTTCGGGTTCGACTTTCAGCACTCCACGGCCGACAACCTGCTCAACGCCAAGCGCGGTTACCAGGTCGCGTTCCACGCCGAGGAAGCGGGTCGCTTCGTGCCGGGCGGCTTCAACTTCTACTCGGGGTCGGCCGACGCGCGCCACTACCTGCCGTTCATCAACGATAAATTCGTCCTGGCCAGCCGGGCGCAGATTGGAAACATCCGCCCGGCCGGGCAGGATCCGAGCAACGTGCCGTTCTCGAGAAAGTACTTGCTCGGCGGCGCGTCGAGCATTCGCGGCTGGGGACGCTTCGAGGTCAGCCCGCTGGCAGACGGCGTCCCGATCGGCGGTAACAGCATGCTGGCGATGAGCGCCGAGCTGCGCGCGAACCTGCACGGCAATCTCGGCGGGGTGCTGTTTGTCGACGCGGGAAACGTCTGGGCGGAGTCGATGGGGTTCAAGCTGAACGATCTGCGATACGCGATCGGACCAGGATTGCGCTACCAGACGCCGATCGGCCCGGTGAGATTCGACGTCGGCTTCCAGTTGAATCCGATTCCAGGGCTGCTGGTGAACGGCGAGGAACAGAAGCGGGCTTTGCGGTTGCACTTCAGCATCGGCCAGGCGTTTTAGGGGGCGGAGGCAAGCTCCGCCCCCACAGGTGCCAAGGGATCTTTTAGAGGGCGGAGGCAAGCTCCGCCCCCACAGGGGCAAGGGATCTTTTAGAGGGCGGAGGCAAGCTCCGCCCCCACAGGGGCAAGGGATCGTCGGTGTCAAGGGATCAAGGGATGCGGATTGTCAGGCGACTCACGCATGTGCTCGTGCTCGTGGTCACGCTCATCATCGGCGCGGCCGCGGCGGCGATCATCGTCTCGCAGACCGCGTGGTTCAAGAACTGGCTGCGCGGCTTCATCATCGCGCAGGCCAACACCTACTTGAACGGGACGCTGTCGATCGAGCGGCTCGGCGGCAATCTGTTCTTCGGCATCGAGATGGAGAACATCGGGGTGTCGATGGACGGATCCGAAGTGGTGGCGGTCAAGGATCTGGGCCTCGACTACAACGTCTTCCAGCTGCTGACGCGCGGCCTGTCGGTGGACAACATCCGCCTCGACAAACCGGTGATCTACCTGCGCCGCGATGGCGACACCTGGTCGCTCAGCCGCCTGGTGAAGAAACAGGAGCAGGAAGCGGATCGCGAAGGCCCGGCGCGTCCGATCTCGATTGACGCCATCGAGCTGAACGACGGCGCCATTGTCATGGACCAGCCGGTCGCCACCTCCGGCGTCGCCGTGCCGAAGCGCTTCGAGCACCTCGATGCGAAGCTGTCGTTCGCCTACGAGCCGGTGCGCTATTCGATCGAGATCACCCAGCTCTCGTTCCGCGGCCAGGAGCCGGCGCTGGCGGTCAACGCCTTGTCGGGCGGCATCGCGGTGAAGGACGACACCATCTTCGTCGAGAAGCTGGCGCTGCGGACCGCGGAGTCGTCGCTCGCGGTCGACGGCGCGGTGCAGCACTATCTGTCGAAGCCGCAGTTCAACCTGCAGATCAGCTCCGACAAGCTGTCGCTGCCGGAGCTGGCGCAGGTGGTGCCGGCGCTCGCGGGCGTCAAGCTGCAGCCGGCGTTCGAACTCGGATTGAACGGCCCGATGGATCGGCTCGACGTGGCGATGAACGTGCGATCGGCGGCCGGTCAGCTCACCGGCAAGGTCCTGGCCGACCTGCTGACGCCGGGGCAGTCGGTGGCCGGCGATCTGTCGGTACGCAACCTCGATCTCGCGCGGATCCTGAACGACCCGCGGCAGAAGAGCGACATCACCGCCAACGCCCGCGTCGACATCCACGGCGAGGCGCTGTCGAACGTCGATGCCCTGCACGGCACGATCGCGCTCGACGCGTCCCGGTTCGTCGCCGCCGGCTACACCGCCGGACCGGTGCACGCCAAGGCGAAGATCGACGGGCGCAAGGTGGCGCTGAACGCCAACGCGTCCGCGTACGGCGCCGCCGCCACGGCCAACGGCACCGTGACGCTGCCGGACATCTCCAGGAACGCCGGCTCGCGGTCGATCGCGTTCGACCTCAGCGGCCAGATGCGGCGCCTCGATCTGCGGCGGCTGCCGCGCAACCTCAACGCCCCGCAGGCTCCTACCGACCTCAACGCCGTCTACCGTGCTTCAGGGTCGGTGCCGGCCGGCGGCGACGTCGCAGGCAGCGCATCGGTGAAGGCCGACCTGACGTTCGAGCCGTCGACCATCGGCGGCGCCACGATCGAAGGCGGCAGCACCGCCGGCGCCACGGTCAACGGCAAGGCGATCGCCTACCGCGCCGACGCCGGCGTGTCGCATCTCGATTTGCAGCGAATCGGCCAGGACTTCAACATCCCGGCGCTGGCCACGGACCGCTACAAGAGCGACATCAACGGGCATGTGGCTGCCAGCGGCAGCGGCACGACGCCGAAAGAGATGGAGGTCACCGCGACTGGCACGCTGAAGGACTCCACCATCCTCGGCGGGACCATCGCCTCGCTCGATTTCGACGGCAGCCTGGTTCGCGACACCGCGACGATCAAAGCGAACGGCGAGTTTGCGGGGTTCGACCCCGCGGTCGCCGCCGGCCGCAAGGAGCTCGAAGGGACGATCGCCGGCACGCTGCGGGTCGACGCGACGATGGCGAATGTGTCGGCCGGCGTCACCCCGGACAGCGTCGAAGCCGACGCGACCGTTCACCTGAAGGACTCGACGATCGGCGGCGTCGCGATGTCGCGCGCCGACGTCGACGGCAGCTATCACGACTCGAGCGCCGCCATCCGCACGCTCGAGATCGTCGGGCGCGACGTCAACGTCAACGCAACCGGCACGCTGGCGCTGAACGACACCGGCGAGTCGAACCTGAAGCTTCATGCCGATTCGCCGAGCCTCGAGGAAATCGGCAAGCTGTTCGACCAGCCGATCTCGGGCATCGGCAAGGTCGACGCCACCATCACCGGCAACCGCCGCGAGCTCAAGGCGACCGGCAACGTCACCGGCGACGGCGTCAAGTACGGCGCCAACGGCGCGCTGACGGTATCGAGCGACTACACGGCGACGATCCCGAACCTCACCGTCGCCGACGCGAACGTGCAGGCGACGACGCACGCGACCTTCGTCACCGTCGGCGGCCAGAACATCAACGAGCTGGATGCGAAGACCACCTACGCGGCCAAGGAGCTCGAGTTCGACGTCACGGCGAAGCAGCCGCAGCGCACGCTGGGCGGGGTCGGGCAGCTGACGCTGCATCCCGATCATCAGGAAGTGCACCTGCGGTCGCTCGACCTTGTGGCGCAGGGTCAAACCTGGAAGATGGCGCCCGGTTCGAGCGCGACGGTGAAGTACGCAGCCGAATCGATCGCCGTCAGCGACCTCGCGCTGGTCAACGCCGATCAGAAGATTTCGGCCGACGGCTCGTTCGGGCGCCCCGGCGACGCGCTGAAAGTGACGCTCGACAACGTCGACGTCGCCAACGTCGACGCGATGCTGCTGCGTCCGCCGCAGCTGACCGGACGCGCCAACGCGACCGCCACCATCACCGGCACCAGGGAGGCGCCTGATGTCGCGGCCAACTTCGAGATCACCAAGGGCGGATTCAAGCAGTACCACTACGACAGCTTCGGCGGCACCCTGAACTACAGCGGCGCCGGCATCACCGTCGACACCAAACTGCAGCAGAACCCGACCACCTACCTGACGGCGAAGGGCTACGTGCCGATGACGCTCTTCAAGAGCGGGGCCGCGGTCGATCGCGACGCGGCCCACAACACGGCGACGGCGAAGGCCGACCAAATCGATCTGCACATCGAGAGCACGCCGATCGACATCGGCCTGGTGCAGGGCTTCACCACGGCGTTGACCGACGTCACCGGCACGCTGCAGGCGAAGATCGACGTCACCGGATCAGCCGACGATCCGCATCCCAGCGGCGTTGTCAGCATCGACAAGGCGGCGTTCACCGTGGCGCCGACCGGGGTGAGCTACACCAACCTGAAGGGCAAGGTCGACCTGCAGGAGGACCGGGTGCACATCGAGCACATCTCGGTGCTCGACAACCACCAGAGCGCGCTCTCGATCACCGGCGACCTTGCCGTGCACGAGCGGCAGGTGGGCGGCGTCCAGCTCTACGTCACCGCCGAAGACTTCAAGGTGATCGACAACAAGATGGGCAACGTCCGGGTGGACAGCAACCTCGAGATCGGCGGCGAGCTGCGGACGCCGCGCGTCATCGGTGATTTCGGCGTGACGACCGGACGGGTCAACCTCGACGAGATTCTGGCGATGGTCGGCGCCTCGCCGTACCCGACCGAGGAAACCGAATTCCTGGAGCGCGACACCGCGGCCAATGCCGCCGCGCCCGCCCCGTCGATCTTCGACGCGCTGCAGATGGACGTGCGGGTGACCGTGCCCGACGATCTGGTGGTCCGTGCCAGCGAGCTGCGGACGCCCGGCTCGCCGATCAGCCTCGGCGCGATCAACATCACGCTGGGCGGCGACCTGCGCGCCACCAAGGAGCGCGGCCAGTCGATTGCGCTGCTCGGCGCGATCAACACGGTGCGCGGCAACTACGACTTCCAGGGACGCCGCTTCGAGATCCTTCGCGACGGGACCGTGCGGTTCGACAACGCGCCGCTCAACGACATGGATCCGCGGCTCGACATCCGCACCCGCCGCATCATCCAGGGCGTCGAGGCGCGGGTCAACGTCCGCGGCACGTTGAAGCAGCCGGAGATCATCCTCACCAGCACGCCGCCGCTCGAGCAGGCCGACATCCTCTCGCTGATCGTCTTCAACCAGCCGATCAACTCGCTCGGTGAAGGGCAGCAGGTGTCGCTGGCGCAGCGCGCGCAGCAGCTGGCGACCGGCGCGGTCGCCGGCCAGCTCGCCAGCTCGATCGGCAACGCGATCGGCGTCGACCTGTTCGAGATCAGCACGGCGCCCGAGAGCGGCGGCGCCGCCTCGTTGACCATCGGGCAGCAGGTGGGACAGCACCTCTATCTCAAGGTGGAGCAGGGGGTCGGCTCGCAGAGTCAGACCAACTTCATCCTGGAGTACGAGCTCACCAACTGGCTGCGGCTGCAGACCAACGTCCTGCAGGGGTCCAACACGCAGCAGATGCTCTTCCAGCGTGCGCACGGCACCGGCATCGATCTGCTGTTTTTCTTCTCGTATTAACGCGTAGGGGACGAGCTTGCTCGGCCCTCGTGTTCATCCGTGGGGGCCGAGCTTGCTCGGCCCCCAAACGCGTTGACGTTCGCGTTTACGCGTTGGCGAGCGACGCCACCTGCACCCGCGCGTCGTTGAAGCACGCGCCGCCCGCCAGGTCGGTGAGCGTATCGGGCACGAGCGCGGTGCCGGTGGTGTTGTTGCGCGTGCTGCGGCGCCAGATGCCCTTCGGCAGGCTGACCGTGCCCGGGCGCACCGAGGGCGCGACCGTCAGCGGGCAGTGCACCTCACCGAGATCGTTGAAGATGCGCACCAGGTCGCTCTCCGCCAGCCCGCGCGCGCGCGCATCGTCGGGATGCATCACCAGCTTGACGTCGGGGCGCGGCAGCTCGCCGAGCGTCGAGCTGATCGTACGTTCGCTGGCCGGCGAGATCAGCGCGAGCGGATAGCGCTCGGTGGCCGGATCCGGCTGGAAGCGATAGAGGCCGGCAGGCGCTTCGGCTTCGAGCGCCGCCGGGAAGAGATCGACTTTTCGATCGGCCGTGTTCGGGAAGACATCGACGAACTGCACCGGCGCCGGGCCGAACGGCGGCGACGGCATGCGGCCGGCGCGCAGCGGATCGGCAATCGGCTCGGGCAGGTGCTCGAGCATGTGCACCATCAGGTCGAGCTCGTCGCCCGGCTCCCCGCCTTTGAGCAGACCGAGGCGGGTGCACAGCGCGCCGAACACGTCGGCGTTCGAGCGCGCCTCGCCGACCGTGTCGACCACCGGCCGTCCGAGATCGAGGGTGATCGGCCCGTAGCCCTTCGAGAAATCGTAGCCCTCGAGGAAGGTGGTCGCCGGCAGCACGAGGTCGGCGTAGAGCGCCGTGTCGGTCATTACTTGCTCGAACACGACGGTGAACAGATCCTCGCGCTCCAGGCCGCGCAGGACGCGGTGCTGATCGGGCACCGTCGCCGCCGGGTTGCAGTTGTAGACGAACAGGACGTCGACGGCCGGGTCGGTGTATTCCGTCAACGCGCGGCCGAGGTGGTTCATGTTGACGACGCGCGTGTCCGGCTCCTGCGCGGCGATCCACGTCTTCTCGAAGTTCCACGACGCGGAGTTGCTCATCGAGTAGCCGCCGCCGCGGACGCCGAACTTGCCGCCGACCGCCGGCAGCGCCAGCACGGCCATCGCCGCGTTGCCGCCGTTGCGGTTGCGCTCCAACCCCCATCCGCAGCGCACGAGCGCCGGCGAGCTGGTCGCGTAGAGCTCGGCGACCGTCTGCAGCGCTGCGGCGTCCACACCCGCCACCTCCGCCGCCTTCTCGATCGTCCACGGCTCGGCGCGTTCGCGCAGCGACGCGGCGCCGCGCGTGTGGTCGCGCAGGAACGCCTCGTCGGCGTAGCCGTTGGCGAAGAGGTAGCGGTGAATCGCCAGCGCGACGACGACGTCGGTGCCCGGCTTGACGGGCAGGTGCACGTCGGCCGACCGCGCGGTCTGGGTCGTGCGCGGATCGATCACCACCAGCTTCGCGCCGCGCTTCTGCGCGTCGCGGACGAATGGGATGAGGTGGATGCCTGACGCCGCCGGGTTGACGCCCCAGAGCAGAATCAGCTTCGCTTCCGGGTAGTCCTGATAGGTGGTCGACGCCATCTTGCCGTACAGCGCCATGTTCGCCGCGCCGGTCGGCGCCGCGCACACCGTCCGCGCGAGCCGCGAGGTTCCGAATCGCCGCCACAGCTGCGCGTCGAGGTTGTCCTGCGTCAAGAGGCCATTCGAACCGCCGTACGAGTAGGGGAGGATCGACGCCGCGCCGTGCTTCGCCTTTGCCTGCTCGAACTTCGACGCCACCAGCTCGATCGCTTCTTCCCACGAGATGCGTGCGAATTGTCCCTGGCCTTTACGGCCCTTGCGCACGCCCGGGTAGAGGATGCGATCGGGCCCGTAGACGCGCTCGCCGAACTTGCGAACCTTGGCGCAGATGTATCCATCGGTGACCGGATTCTTGTGCGAGCCGTCGATGGTGACGACCTTGCCGTTCTGCACGGTGACGGCGAGGCTGCACGCATCGGGGCAGTCGAGCGGGCACGCGGTTTCGACGACAGAGACCGGACCATCGAGCGAGGGATCGTGCCCCGCGCGATCGAGTTTCCCAGGCAGCGGCATACGACTACCATAACATTTCTGGTTCGGGGGGTTCGGGGTTCGGGGGTTCGGGGTTGGTTCGGCGAATGCAGAACCATGAACCACGAACCATGAACCAAGAACCAGCACCCCCGCACCCAGAACCCTGAACCATGAACCTCCCCCGCGTCGTGATCCTCGGCGGCGGCTTCGGCGGCCTGCACGCCGCGCGCGCGCTCGCCGGCGCGCGGGCGCAGGTGACGCTGATCGATCGCCACAACTATCACCTGTTTCAGCCGCTGCTCTATCAGGTGGCGACGGCGTCGCTGTCGCCGGGCGACGTCGCGTCGCCGATCCGGTGGATCCTTCGCCGCCAGCAGAACATCGAAGTGCTGCTCGGCGACGCGCGCGAGATCGATCCAGTGGGGCGACGCGTGCTCGTCGGACCAGGCTCGGCGGAGCCGGACGGCTACGAGGGCGCCGCGATCGAGTACGACTATCTCGTCCTGGCGACCGGCGCCGCGCACGCGTACTTCGGGCATCCCGAATGGGCCGCACGCGCGCCGGGGCTGAAGACGCTCGACGATGCGCTCGAGATGCGGCGGCGGGTGCTGCTCGCGTTCGAGGCCGCCGAGCGAGAGACGGATGCGGAGCGCCAGCGCCGGCTGCTGACGTTCGTGATCGTCGGCGGCGGGCCGACCGGCGTCGAACTCGCGGGCGCGCTGGCCGAGATCGCGCGGCAGTCGCTGCGGCATGACTTCCGGCGGATCCGTCCCGAGTCGGCGCGGATCGTGTTGGTGGAGGGCAGCCCGTACGTGCTGGCGCCGTTTGCGGAACCGCTCCGCGATTCTGCACGCAAAGATCTGATCCGCCTCGGCGTCGAGGTGCGCACCGGCGCCGTCGTCGTCGGCATCGACGCGAACGGTGTCACCTGCCGCGTCCAGGCTCCGGTGTCGCAGACGGTGTCGCAGACGGTCTCGCAGACCGTCTCCGACACCGCCGAGACGGTCGAGCGGATCGAGGCGGCGACGGTGCTCTGGGCGGCAGGCGTGGCGGCGTCGCCGCTCGCGCGCTCGCTCGGCGTGCCGCTCGACCGCGTCGGCCGCGTCACGCCGGAGCCGACGCTGGCGCTCGCCGCGCACCCCAACATCTTCGTCGTCGGCGATCTGTGCGCCTTCTCGCAGGACGGCAAGCTGCTGCCCGGCGTCGCCCAGGTGGCGATGCAGCAGGGAGCGCATGCGGGGCGCAACATTCGCCGCGCGATCGAGGGCCAGCCGCTCCAGCCCTTCCGCTACAAGGACTACGGCATCATGGCGACCATCGGCCGCGGCTCGGCGGTCGGCGACATTTTCGGGCTGAAGATCTCAGGCTTCTTCGCCTGGATCTTCTGGATCTTCCTGCACATCTTCTGGCTGATCGGCTTCCGCAACCGCTTCGTGGTGATGACGGAATGGGCGTGGGCCTACTTCTCGTTGCAGCGTCGTGTCCGGCTGATCACCGGGGACCGGGGCGCTTCACCCTGAGCTGCTTGGAGCGGCCCAGTAGCAGGAGTGGCCGCCCGCAACCACGAAGCGCACGAGGACGTTGAACCGCGAGCGGTTCAATATCGTCCGAGGAACAGCCGCCGGGCGGTCGACTTCACGATCGGTTTGACCCAGTTGTAGCCGCGGAACTGCCCGACATACGCGAGCATCTCCTTCACCATGTAGGTGCGATCGGAGAGCGGCAGCTTCATGATCGCGGCCTTCAGATCGGCTTCGTGCGGGTTGTCGAACAGGATCTTCAGCGGGTTCCACTGGTCGACCGTCCGCTGACGCTCGCTCTGGATCAGATTGTCGTAGACCGCGTTGGCGTCGCGGTTGCGCGCGATCGATTCGACGATCGACTCGCCCGCAATCGCCCCGCTGTGCAGCGCGCACGACATCCCTTCCGCCATCATGTTGAGAAACCCGGCCGCCTGACCGGTGACCAGCACACGCCGCTCGCCGAAGACGAAGTTGTTGGTCAGCGACATGCCGAAGTTCTCGATGCAGCCTTCCTTCGACACTTCCTCGCGGATCCGCAGCCCGTGGTGCCGCTGGAAGTAGTCGACGACGCGCGCGTGCCCCCGCGGCCACGGCTCGCCGTGCTCGTCGGTGTAGCCGACGATGTGGCAGCCGTTCTCGGCATGGGTCCAGGTGTAGTAGCCGAGGGTGGAATTGATCGTGAAGTGAAACCAGTTCTCGTCGAGCTCGAGGTCCGCCTTGTAGTACTTCTGCCCGACCACGAACCAGTGGATGCTGTCGCGGAACGAGGGATACAGCCTGGTCACGACCTCGGACCGCGGACCGTCGGCCGCGATCACGTACTTCGCGCGATAGGTCACCTCGCGGCAGTTCTCCGACATCCGCCGCGCCCTGACCACGACATCCTTGTCGCCGGTCTCGAGGCCTCGAAATTCGGTGTGCTCGTGGACCTCGGCCCGGCTCGCTTTCACGACGTGATGATCGGCATGCTTGCGATAGATGTGCGGCGTCGGCCCGGCCAGAAACGGCATCGGCAGCTGCAGCCCGTTCGGAAACAGGAAATTGACCCCGGTCACCCACTTCGGCGTATGGAACGCTTCCGCCGGCGGTTCGCCGAAGTTCTCGCGCAGGAACGCGTAGCCGCGCGGCGACAGGATGCCGGAGCAGATCTTGTGGCGCGGCAGCGTCTTGCGCTCGAGGATGATGGTCTGGAAGCCGGCATCCACCGTGCGCTTGGCCGCAGCCGCGCCCGCCAGGCTCGCGCCGACCACGAGGACGTCGGTCTTGATCTCGTTCAACGCAGGCACTCCGTGATGAACAGCGTCTCGCGCCGCGAGTACGCCTTGAACGCGAGGTAGTCCGCAGGCGAGCAGGTGATGACGCGCTCGGCGCGCGAGTGCGCGAGCAGCCGCTCGACCGCCGCGCGAATATCGCGCGACTGCTCGCCCGACAGCCCCTGCACCGACCCGGCCGACGTCGATCGCGCCAGGCGATTGAGGTCGAGGTTCGTGTCGCAGCCGAAGCGCCGCCGCAGCGTGTCGTAGAGCGGATAGGCACGCGCGTGATCGCGGTTGACGAGGCGGTGGGGTGCGAAATAGTAGAACGGCCTCGGCAGATCGAACTGCTCGAGGTGCTGCATCGCCAGCAGGCCGAGGAATTCCGCGTCGTACTGCTCGAGGCAGATCGGATCGGCGACCACGCCGGCGCGGCGGCGCGCGGGCATCGCGCGTCCGGCTTCGACCTCGAGCGATCCGCAGCAGCCCTCGTCGCCGGCCGCTTTCAGCGGCCGGCCGATCCGCGCCAGGAACGCTTCAATCGAGGGGATGAGATGCGGAGCGCGCTCGCGGATCGTGCAGCCGAGGACGAGCCCGCATGGAGCGGCGTGACGGTCCGCCGCAGCGTTAGCGGAGGCGGAAAGCCGGACACCACCATCACCCGCGAGCTCCCGCCGCAGGTGCAGGACGATCGCGACGTTGTGGACCTCGTTCGGGCAGATCGCGTCGCAGTAGCCGCACATCGTGCACGCCCAGATCGACTCGGTCATCTCCGCGGCGGTCAGCCCCGCCTGCAGCGCCTTGTTGCGGCCGCGCGCCGTCAGCACGTCGAGCCCGGTCTCTTCGTATGCCGGGCAGCCGAGCACGCACAGGCCGCAGCCGATGCAATCGGCGAAGTTCAGCGCGGTCACCGGGCCTCCGGCGGATCGAAGACGACGTTGGGGTTCAGGATGAACGCCGGGTCGACCGCCAGTTTCATCGCCCGGTGCCGATCGACCGTCTCGTCGCCGAACATGCGGCGCAGGTACGGCTTCATCACGCCGCCGAAGCGATAGCAGCTGCCGCCCAGCTCGAGGCCGACGTCGTAGATCGCGTTCTTGAACCGCTGGACGTGATCGCGCGAATACGAGGCGCCCTCGAGCAGCGGCGAGAACTCGATGCCGCAGACGTGCCGGTCGCCGGTCGGCGGAATCGCGCTCATCTCGTAGCGCGGGCGATCGCCGAACTTGCGGATCATCACGGCGTAGAGCGTGAAATAGCGGAAGTAGCGCTTGCAGACCGCGATGCCGCGGCGTGCGGCCGCCTCGAAGTTCGCCCGCGTGATCGCGAGATCGGGGATGACGATCTGCGGCCCGCCCCAATAGCGCCAGATCAACCGGCTGAACACCACCGTTCGATCGCACACGGCGCCCTCGTGCAGGAACAGCGGGTTGAGCAGCGCCGGCAGCAAATCGTTCTTGCGGCGCCGCAGGAAGCCGAGGTCGCCCAGCCGCCAGGGGCGCATCGCGTAGCGCGCCGCGAGCCGCGCATAGATGACGGGCTCGGTGTGGCTGCGAAGATTCAAATCCGGGAAGTCCGCAAGCCTGCCTTCGAACCCCGCAATCAGCGCCACCACATCGTCGCGCAGCGTCAGCACCGCGCAGGCATCCACCAGATCCCGGTCGACGATGCGCATCATGTCGTCGAGGGCGGCGCCGATGTCGGTGTAGAGAAAGTGGCGCACCGCCATCCGCCGGTAGGGGCGGACCTTGATGCGGGCCCTGGTGATGACGCCGAACTGGCCGTAGCCGAGCAGCACGCGCTCCATGTAGTCGTCGCCGTCGGCGACACGGACGATCTCGCCGGTCGGCGTCACCACTTCGAGCTCGATGGCCTGATCGGCGGCGCAGCCGTAGCGCGGCGAGTTCACGTCGATGCCGCCGACGCCAAGCGTGCCGCCCACCGTCGACAACATGTTGAGGGGCGCGCTCACGTAATCGAGGCCGCGCGGCCGCAGCGCCTCGGCGACCTGGTGCCACGTCATGCCGGCTTCGACCCACGCGGTCTCGCCATCGCACTCGAGCAGCCGGTTCATGCCCTTGAGATCGAGCAGGATGCCGCGGTTGGCGACCGACTCGCCTTCGGTCGTGAGGCCGCCGCCGCGGCAGGTGACCGGGATGCGGTCGCGCTGCGCCAGGCGGAGCGTCTCGGCGACGTCCGCGGCACAGCGGGCATGCACCACGGCGTCCGGCACGCCGTAGACGACCTGGCCGCCGTCGGTGCGATAGCAGACGCGCGACGCGCGGTCCTCTCTGAGCAGCACGGGCGAATTGTACTTTGCGCGCAATTGTGGATTGCACCGCTTGCGATCGGCGGTCGAGCGCGAGATCGCAGAACACGCAACCATCTCCAACGCCTCGGCGCGATTTCTCTAATGTTCCCGCGCGATACGCGCGTGTTCCGGCACGGCATGCGCTTCGCAAGACGACGATGTAGAATGGCCGTCGTGAAGGCGTTGAGATCGCGTGTCAGCTACGCGGACCTCGAGAAATGGCCCGATGACGGCCGCCGCTACGAACTGTACGACGGCGAGGTCTACGTGGTGCCTTCACCCGTCCCGCTGCATCAGATGGTGTCTGCCCGCCTCCATCTCGCGCTGGAGGAATACACGCGCGCGCACGGTGGCATCGTGCTCTACGCCCCGCTCGACATCGTCCTCACCGAGTACGACGTCGTCCAGCCGGACCTGCTGCTGTTCACGCGGGAGCGCGCGCACGTCGTCAACCCGAAACAGGTGACGCGGCAGGCGCCGGATCTTGCGATTGAGATTCTGTCGCCGGGCACGGCGGCCAACGATCGCGGCCGGAAAATGCGGCTGCTGGCGCGCCACGGCGTTCGCGAGTTCTGGCTGGTCGATCCAGAGTCGGCGGCGGTCGAGGTATACCGGCTTGCCGGCGATGATTTCGTCCTGGCGACACGCGCTACCGGATCCGCGACGCTCGCGTCGCCGCTCCTGGCCGGGTTCACCGTCACACCGCGCAGTCTCGTTTCTTTCGAGTAACATCAGCGTCGCCATGCGACGCCTGTTCATTTCAGTCGCGATCGTCAGCGCGCTCGTCTGCACGACTGGTTCGGCCGGCCTGCCCGCCCTGAACCCTGCCGGCGCGACGGCAATCAGCCGCATGTTTCAATCCGCGGTGGACGCCGGCGAAATCCCGGGCGTGGTCGCCGCAGTCACCAATCGCGAGCGCGTGCTGTATCTCGAGGCCTTCGGCAAGCAGGACGCCGGGAAGAACGTGTCGATGGCGAACGACACCATCTTCCGCATCGCCTCGATGACCAAGCCGGTGACGTCGGTGGCGATCATGATGCTGGTGCAGGAAGGGAAAGTGCGGCTCGACGATCCGGCCGGGCATTACGTGCCGTCGTTGAATGGCCGCGAGGTGATCGCGTCGTTCGACGACAAGGACGGGAACGCGACGACGCGCCCGGCCAGGCAGCCAATCACGGTGCGGCATCTGCTGGCGCACACCTCCGGGCTCGCGTATCCGTTCACCAGCGCGACGGTCGTCGCGATCCAGGAGAAGAAGAAGCAGGAGCCGCGCGACCAGCCGCTCTTGTTCGACCCCGGAACACGGTGGCACTATTCGCCGGCCACCGCTGTCCTCGGCGACATTGTCGAAAAGGTGAGCGGCGAATCGATCGAGGCGTTTTATCAGCAGCGGATGTTCGGCCCGCTGGAGATGGTGGACACCTCGTACCGGCTGCCACCGGAGAAGGAGGCGCGGCTCGTCACGATCCATCGCCGCGAGGCCTCCGCGCTGATGGAAACACCGAATCCCGCCGCCTACACGCCGACGGTGCGCGGCGACGGCGGCCTCGTCTCCACCGCCGCCGACTACGCGCGGTTCGTGCAGATGCTGCTCAACCAGGGCAGCTGGCGCGGCAAGCGGCTGCTCACGGCGCAGTCGGTGCGTCAGATGACGTCGAACCAGATTGGCGCGCTTACGGTGGGCGAGATGCCGGCGGTGCTGCCGCGGACCTCGGCGGCGTTTCCGTTCGGCGCCGGCACCGACAAGTTCGGGCTCGGCTTCCAGATCACGATGACCGACGGCGCCGCCGCGCACGAGCGGTCGGCCGGCAGCTACACGTGGGGAGGCATCAACAACACCCACTTCTGGGTCGATCCCAGGAACGGCGTCGGCGCGATCTATCTCACCCAGGTCTTGCCCTTCTACAACGCCACCAGCATGGACGTGATGAAGCGCTTCGAACACCTGCTGTACGAGCATCTGAGCCGATGAGCAAAGACATCGCATTCGAGATGGCCGTGTCGAGCGTCCGCTACGGCATCGGCGTGACGCGCGAGGTCGGCATGGACCTCGCCGAAATGGGCGCCAAGAACGTCATGGTGCTCACCGATCCACACCTCGCCCGGCTGGCGCCGGTGCAGACGGTGGTCGAATCGCTGGAGCAGAACGGCGTCGCCTTTGCGCTGTACGATCGCGTTCGCATCGAGCCGAGCGACGAATCGTTCCTCGACGCGATCGCCTTTGCGCGCGAGCGCACGGTCGATGCTTTTGTCGCCGTCGGCGGCGGGTCGACGATCGATACGGCCAAGGCGGTGAACCTCTATACCAGCTGGCCGCCCGCCGATTTCCTCGATTACGTGAACCCGCCGATCGGCAAAGGCCTGCCGGTGCCGGGCCCGCTGAAGCCGCTGATGGCGATTCCGACCACGGCGGGAACCGGCAGCGAGACGACCGGCGTCGCCATCTTCGATTTGAAGCGGATGCACGCGAAGACCGGCATCGCCAATCGCCGTCTCAAGCCGACGCTCGGCTACCTCGACCCGGAGAATACGCGG
>Ga0207675_100002466_pt1 | contig 18335 bp, 13 predicted proteins | sample KBSSwiS42_FD_184305 | JGI IMG/M metagenome (GOLD analysis project Ga0207675, IMG submission 184305) | Switchgrass rhizosphere microbial communities from Kellogg Biological Station, Michigan, USA - KBS Switchgrass S4-2 (SPAdes) (version 2) | ecosystem: Host-associated > Plants > Roots >... | reverse complement strand
GTTGACATCATGTCGCCGAACACGCCGGAGCTCATGTCGCCGCGCGCGTCGACCACGACCACGTCGCCCTCCTGCGCGTGGTAGAGCACGTGCCGATGGAGTTGCGTCTCCGGATCGGCATATTCACCCTCGTTGAACAAGTCCGGTCGCTGTGGAAGGAACTGGAGGGTCAGCGCCGGCCCGACGATCGATTTTCCGTGGTTCTGCGCCACCGGACCGACCATGTGCGGATTGCGGAAACCCATATGGCCAAGGGTGCCCGCGACGGTCGCGGCGCCGATATCCCTGAGCGCGTCGATCAGCTCTTTGGGCGGCCGCGTGATGTCGGGAGTATGCGTCATTGTGGACTCCGGTTTGAAATGCATCACCAATTCGTAACGGAACCGTCGCGCCGCCTGAGGTGCGGCGCTTCCCAGAAGCGGAAGCTCTCCCTCTGCACCGCTGCTTCATTGACCTCAACGCCGAGCCCCGGCAGGTCGCCGACCGGATAGTCGACGCCGTCGAGCCTCGGCTGCACGGGGAAGAAGTCGGAATTGTCGAAGCCGAGCTTGACTTCCGGCGCCCTCGTTTCGAGCCACGCAAAGTTGGGTACCGCCGCAGCAAGATGCACGGTCGCGGCCGTGCACACCGGGCCTAGCGGATTGTGCGGCATCAGATCGACATAGTGCGCCTCGCTCCAGCCGGCGACCTTCATCGCCTCCGTAAGCCCACCGACATTGCAGACATCGAGTCGGTTGAACTGATGGATACCACGCTCGATGTAAGGCAGAAACTGCCACTTGCTGGCAAATTCCTCGCCGATAGCAAATGGTATATCGGTCATCGTGCGCAGGGATTCATAGGCCTCCGGCGTCTCGTCCCGTATCGGCTCCTCGAGGAAATCGAGCACGCCGCGGCCGAGTTTGTTGCAGAAGCTCGCAGCCTCGGCCACCGACAGCCGATGGTGATAGTCGATGCCGAGGACGACGTCATCGCCCAGCGCCTCGCGAGCCCTGTTGAGCATCCTTGCGGTCGCGCCGATCGATTCGCGCGGCTCGAAGACGGACTTGCTGTTCTGCCCGACGGGGAAGAAGCGGATCGCCTGCCACCCCTGCGCAAGTAGTTCGCGAGCTCGCTCGATGGCGGCATCGCCCTCGGCCTCGTCTCCGGTGGAAGCGAAAGTCGGGATCCGGTCACGCTGCTTGCCGCCGAGCAACTCGTAGACCGGCACCCCAAGCGCCTTACCCTTGATGTCGTGGAGAGCAATGTCGATCGCGGAAATCGCTGCCTGCAAGACCCGCCCGCCTTCGAAATACTGGCTACGATATGTCTCCTGCCAGATCCGGCTGATCTGCATCGGGTCGCTGCCGATGAGGAATTCGCGATAGTGCTCGACTGCGCCGGCCACGGCCTTCTCGCGGCCGCTCAGGCCACTCTCGCCCCAGCCGAAGATGCCCTGGTCGGTTTCGACCTTGACCAGCATCTGGTTGCGTGTCCCTACCCACACGGGATAGGGCTTGATCGCGGTGATCTTGAACTTCCCAGTCATCCACACCTTCTCAATCTGCTTTGACGGCCATTTCGGTTTCGCCGTCGAAAAGGTGCATGCGGTCCTGGTCGAACTCGAGCCAGATTTGCTGGTCGGGGGCGACCGCGACGTTCGGCGGGACGCTGATGTTGACAATGGCGCCGGACAGGAACGCCTGCACGAAGGTGACGTCTCCGGTGGGCTCGACCGTATAGGCCTTGGCCGGGATCGCGCCGGGAACTGCATTCTTGTGCAGCTTGATGGTCGAATGGCGCGCTCCGAGCACGACCTTCCTGGTTGTCGCCTTCTGGACCTTACGGGCATTGAGCGGCGACAAAGGCAGGCTCCAGCCTTCCGCGCTGGTCAGCACGGTGTTGCCGTTCGCCGTCGACGCCTCGAGCGGGATAAGGCTCATCGCTGGGCTGCCAACGAAGCTTGCGACGAACATGTTCACCGGGTGGGCAAAGACCTGCGCCGGCGTATCGTATTGCTGCAGATAGCCGCCGTTCATCACCGCCATCTTGTCGGCCATGGTCACGGCTTCGAGTTGGTCGTGCGTCACATAGATGATCGTCGCCTTCAGGTCCTGATGGAAGCGCTTGATCTCGGACCGCATCTGCACGCGCAGCTTCGCGTCGAGATTGGAGAGCGGCTCGTCCATCAGGAATACCGCGGGATCACGAACCAGGGCACGGCCCAGAGCCACGCGCTGCTGTTGTCCGCCCGAGAGCTCGCGGGGCTTGCGCTCGAGGAGGTGGCTCATATCGAGAACTCGGGCCGCTTCCTTGACCTTCCGGTCGATCTCCTCGCGGGGGAGCTTCCGCATCTGCAACGGGAAGGCCAGATTCTTATAGACCGACTTCTGGGGATACAGCGCGTAGTTCTGGAACACCATTGCGATGTCCCGGTCCTTGGGATCGAGGTCGTTGACCACCCGGTCCCCGATGACGATATCGCCGGACGTGATCGGAATCAGCCCAGAAACGAGATTGAGCGTTGTCGTCTTGCCGCATCCCGAGGGGCCGACCAGCGCGACGAACTCGCCATCATTGACCGTCAGAGACACATTGTTGACGGCATTGAAGACTCCGTAGGTCTTGACGAGATCTTTGAGGACCACGCGGGCCATCGGCGGCTCCTTAGTGCTTCACCGCGCCTTCTGTGAGCGCGCGTACGAAGTATCTTTGCAAGACGAGAAAGAGGACTACCACAGGCACGCTCATCATGAAGCTCGCGGCCATCAGGCCTGGAAAGTCGGTGGTGTTTTCCGAGAAGAAGCGCTGGATGCCGGCCGGCAAGGTCAGCTGCTCGTTCTTGCTGAGGAACGTGTAGGCGTAGATATACTCGTTCCAGGCTCCGATGAAGGAATAGATCGCGGTGGCGATGATCCCCGGAACCGAGAGCGGCATGACGATCAGCACGAAGGCCTGGAAGCGCGTCGCGCCGTCGATGCGCGCCGCCTGCTCGAGCTGGATCGGGATATTGTCGTAGAAGCCCTTGAGCAGCCAGATCGCGAGCGGCAGGCCGAAGGTCAAATAGGTGATGACCAACGAGCCGTGCGTGTTCACAAGTCCAACCCACCGCATGAGGATGAACAGCGGAATGAGGAAAATGACAGCCGGAAACATGTTGCGGAGCAGCACGGAGAAGAACAGGAAGTTCCGGCCGGGAAAGGTGAAGCGGGAGAAAGCGTAAGCCGCCGGCACCGCCACGATCAGGCCGAGGATCGTAGTCAGGGTCGAAACAAAAAGGCTGTTCCAGAAGAAGCGCAGAAAGTCCGCTCCAACGCTGTTAGTTGGATCGAGCAGCTTCTGGTAGCTGGCGAGCGTGGGTTCAGCGGGCCACCACTGGGGCGGAAGCTGCATGGCCGCGAAGCCGGACTTGATCGAGGTGAGCAGCATCCAGATCATCGGTACGGCGGTGTAGAACAGCATCAGCGCGAGAAAGATCCGCCCGGCCCAACGCCATCCGTCCACGCGCCTGCGGCGCCGGGTCGGGGTCGTAGCTGTTTCGGCAACCGTACTCATGCGCCACGTTCCTTTTTCTTCTCACCGCTCAACGCGCGCACGTAGAAGTAGCCCAGGGTCATCAAGATGATGAACAGGAGCACCGAATAGGCCGAAGCGACGCCCCAGCGCTGACGGCCGAAAGCGAGCTCGTAAATGTGGGTGATCCAGATGTGCGAGGCGTTCGAGGGGCCGCCGCCCGTCATGATCCATGGGATGATGAAGGAATTGAAGTTGGCCACCGCGAGCAGGAGGATCGTCACGGTCGAGACGTTGCTCAGATGCGGAAACGTGACGTGCCAGAAGCGCTGCCAGGCGCTGGCCCCATCGACCTGGGCGGCGCGCAGCAACTGTTCTGGAACCGTCTGCAGGCCGGCCATCATCATGATCATGGCGAAGGGGAACTCGCGCCAGATATTGACCACGATCAGCGACGGCAGCACCGTGCCGACGCTGTCGATGAAGTTCGGCGGCCGGTCGGTGATGCCCAGGCCCACCAGGATCGCGCCGATGACGCCGAAATCGGAGTGGTAGATCCACTTCCAGATGTAGGACGCGGCGACGGCGCTGATCACCCACGGAATGATCAGGATGGCGCGCATCACGCCGCGCCCCATGAAGGAGCGATGGAGCGCCAGAGCGGTGGCAAATCCCAGCACGAACGAGATGACGGTGGACGCAAGCGTCCAGATCATCGTGTTCCAGGTGACAGTCCAGAACACGTCGCTGGTGAGGATGGCCGTGTAGTTGTCGAAGCCGACGAAGGTCTTGTCCCGCAGCTGGAGGCCCGGCGGCGTCATAAAGAACGAGAGATCGACCGTATAGTAGATCGGGTAGGCGATAACGATCAGCATCACCACGATCGCGGGGAGTACATAGGCATAGTCGGCGCGATGCTGCCACACTTTCCGCACCATGCTGGACTGCGCTGGTTTGGATCTGCGTAGAGCTTCGGCCTGGCCGGTCACGATCGTCACTGCGACGCGTCCCTGCTTTTTCTGGAAAGGCACCGGCTGCGCCATCGGGCGCAGCCGGCCAGCCGTTCGATAAGGTCGGCTTAGAGCCCGCCGCCGCCCATCAAGTCCTCGACCTTCTTGGCCGCATCCTCGGCCGCCTGATCGACGGTCATCGCGCCGGTCAAGGCGTTCTGGAGCATGTCCGGGACGATGATGTTCATGATCTCGGGAGCTTGCGGCAGGGCCGGGAACGGGATGCCGTACGGCAGCATAGAGGTCGTGACATCGAGGAACTTGATATTGTCCAGACGTTCTTTCATCCACTTGGTCTTGAAGCCGTTGAGATTGCCCGGGTTCGAGCCGGCATAGGCCATCTTCAGCGACCATTCAGGGCTCGTCCAGAAACAGATAATCGCCTTGGCAGCCGGTTCGTCCACCTTGCCGCCGTCGACGTATTCCGGTTTCAGGATATGGATGTTGGAGCCGCCGAATACCACGGCGCGCTTGCCGTCCGGACCGGTCGGGATCAGGCCGTAGCGCATATTGTCGATCACCGTCTGCGCCTTGTCCTTGTCGGAGCCGGTCGCCTTCTTCTGCAGATCGAGCATCACGTTGTAGTCGGACGGGTGCGAGATCATCATGCCCAGCTGGCCGCCGAGGAACAACGGCTGGTTGTCGGCCTGCTGATTGGTGAGCGCCGAGACGGGCACCGACTTGTCGCGGACGTACATGTCGTAGGAGGCCTGCAGCGCTTTCTTGCTTTCCGGACTGTTGAGCTGGACCTGCTTGTAAGTCGGATTCGCCGTCGCTTCGTCGAATACCCCGCCGCCGTAACCCCACAGCTGGGGCATGAAGCGGTAGGGTGTGTTGCCGGCGTTCTTGCGGGCAACGAGGCCGTACCCGGCGATGCCGAGCTTGTCGTGGATCTGCTTGGAATATTTGACGACGTCGTCCCAGGTTGCCGGTGCCTTGTCCGGATCGAGACCGGCGCGCTTGAAGATGTCGGCGTTCCAGATGAAGGCCATGGTCTCGTTGTTGGTCGGAATCCCGTAGGTGACACCATCCCAGGTGACCGCCTTCATGGCGCCGGGCCAGAAGTCCTCGGTCGACCAGCCGACGTCCTCGGGCTTGAGCGGCTCCAGATAGCCCTTGGCGGCGAACTCGGTGCCACCCAGGATTTGCAGGCGTACCGCCATGGGCGCGGCATTGCCCAGCAGGGCGGTGCGGAACTTGTCGAGCAGGTCGTTATAAGTGAGAGCCTGTTCCTCAAGCTGGATGTTTGGATAGGTCTTGCGGAAGGACTCGAAGAAATCCTTGTAGTACTGGCGCAGCAGGTCGGGGTCACCCTCGAACACGCCCTGATACCAGAACGTCAGACTCCCCTTGTAGTCGAGCGGAGTGACTTTTCCGCAAGCCTCCGCTGTGTCGAATTCCTCCGTGCCCGCAATGGAGCGCACGTATTCCGGCGACCATTTGCTCAGGTCGACCGGGGGCTCCGCCAATGCCGGCGACGATATCAGCGATGCGATTGAAGCGATAACGACGGTGCCACGCAGGATGGCACCGCAGCCGAGTGTAAGCCTCGTCATCAGTATCCTCCCAGGTTCTTCTCATTTCGCTCTGCAGCGAGGCAGGCGATTTTGGTCGCTTGATCGCGGGATACGGCGCTTATGCTCTTATGTATCCTTTCGACGGGTTGATACGTTTTCAGATCACGGCTTGCCTGTCAACGCGTTTGGATCATACATTATTGGCAGTAGTCGTGCGTGATATCAGCCAACGCGCGTCTTGATGGGGGAGCCGTCCGTGGGCGAAACGAGCATTTTCAAAGCCAAGCCACCCACGGGGACTGATCCCATCGGTGCTTCCAGCGAAGGCGCCTCGGTGTACGAATTGATCAGGGAAGACATCATCGAGGGCCGCCTCGCCGCCAACGAACGGCTCGTGGTCGCCGATCTCGCTCAGCGTCACGGCACGTCGACCAACCCTGTGCGCGAGGCGCTGCAGCTGTTGCGGGGCGAGGGTTTCGTCATCCTCGCCGCCAACCGCGGGGCGCGCGTAAGGCCCATCGATCAGGATTTTGTCCGCGACATCTACGAGATCGGTGTTCTGATCGAGCCAGCCCTGACGCGATGGTTCGTGAATATGGCGACCGGCGAGGACATCGCTGAACTCGAACGCATCCAGGGCCTGATTGAGGAGAACAATTTCGCAGACACTTTCAGGCACAGCGAGCTCGACACCGCCTTTCACACCGTAATGTACGAGCGGCACTACAACCGCCATGCCGTCGAGCTCTGGTGGAAGCATCGCGAAGTGCTGCGAGCCGTAAGCCGGCGCTTCAATTTTACCATCGCCCGCCGTGCCGCGATCATGAGGGAGCACCGCGAACTCATCACGCTTGTAAAGACCGGAGAAGCCGACAAGGCGGCCGAACTGGTTGCCCGCCATGTCGACGGTGCAGGCCGGCATGTTCTCGAGCAGATGCGTGCGCGCACCGCCGCTCGGGCCGGGTAGAGCGAAGATCCAGTCCAGATCGCCGGCGTGACCGTTTCATACAGGGACAGGAAGAGATGAAGATAACAAGCGTTCGGCCGTGGCTGATCGAGTCCAGTGCTTCCTATTGGGGGGAATTCCTGTTCGTCGAAGTGACGACCGACGAGGGGGTGAGTGGTTGGGGAGAGATCACGACCACCACCAAGCTCGCCAACCGGGCGCTCTGCACGATCCTGCGGCAGATCGGCCTCGCCGTGGCGGGCGAGGACCCCGCGCGCATCGAGTATCTCTGGCACAAGATCTTCCGCAGCTTCACCTACATGGGCAGCCGCGGCGCCGCCGTCGAGTGCGTGAGCGCCATCGATATCGCCCTTTGGGACATCCGGGGCAAGGTCCTCGGCCAGCCGATATACGAGCTGCTCGGCGGGGCGGTGCGCGATGAAGTTGCGCTCTACACCCACCCTGACCAGTCCAAATTCACCAGCAAGGAGGGCGTGGTCCGCGAGATCAAGGACATCGTCGAGTCCGGTCACACCGCGCTGAAGTTCGATCCTTACCCCCACCAGGGCCGCAAGGCCGGCGGCGTGGCCCGCGAATGGCGGGACGGGTATCTCGATGGCAGCATGACCCGCAAGGACGAGCGCAAGGCCGCCGAGCTCACGGCTCTGATCCGAGAAACGACGGGGCCTGATATCGAGATCCTGATCGATGCGCATGGCCGCTTCGACGTCCCCACCGCCATTCGTCTCTGCCGAAGCCTCGAGGAAGCCGGGCAAATCGACTGGTTCGAGGAGCCATGCCCGCCCGAGAGCCTCAACGCCCTCAAGCAGGTGCGCGAGAAGGTCAGCGCCCCCATCTCGTGGGGCGAGCGCGGGCATACGAAGTGGGATTTCGTGCCGGTCCTCGAGAACAAGTTGGCCGACTACATCATGCCGGATGTCACCTGGACGGGCGGCATTACCGAGCTCAAGAAGATTTCCGCTCTGTGCGAAGCCTACTACATCCCGGTCTCGCCACACGACGCGGCAGGACCGATCAACGTGGTTGCCGGAGCGCAGGTGATGATGACCGTTCCGAATTTCTACAAGCTCGAAACGTCGGAATGGAACTTGAGCAAGTACGATCCTCTCATCGACAGGCCACTGGACAATTCGAACGGCAGCCTCAAGCTCACGTCGACGCCCGGTCTCGGCATCGAGATGAACCGCGACTACCTGCAGGCCCACGAGATTGCGCTGGGCTAGCGTCCGACGTTGAGACAGTAGCCCCGAGGAGGGCCCATGAACCGGGTCAACACCAACTCGAAGCCGTCGGAGCTTCGCATCACCGACATGCGGGTGGCCGAAATCGTCGGCGCCCCGTTCACCTCGGCGCTGCTCAAGATCTACACCAACCAGGGCATCGTGGGCCTCGGCGAGGTGCGGGACGGCGCCAGCGCCACCTACGCGCTGATGCTCAAGAGCCGGCTGCTCGGCGAGAACCCCTGCGACATCGACCGCCTGTTCCGCCGCATCAAGCAGTTCGGCGGGCATGGCCGGCAGGGTGGCGGCGTATCCGCGGTTGAAATCGCGCTCTGGGACCTCGCCGGCAAGGCCTATGGTGTCCCGATCTACCAGATGCTCGGCGGCCGCTTCCGCGAGAAGGTGCGCATCTATTGCGACACCGACGCGAGCGTGCCGAGCGGGACCGAAACCGGCAAGCGCCTCAAGGAGCGCATGGAGCTCGGCTTCACCTTCCTCAAGATGGACCTCGGCCTGATGCAGATCGCGGATGTCCCCGGCTCCGTCGTGGCCCCCGCCGGTTCGCTCGAAGGCTACCGGGTCCATCCCGGACGCGGCCCGGTCAAGACCATGGAGGACCGGCGCGCCCGCAACGCGGTCTACGATGTCCACAACGTCCGCCACCCTTTTACGGGCCTCCACTTCACCGACAAAGGGCTCGACCTGTTGGAGCAGTACATTGCCGAGGTGCGCGAGGTCATCGGGATGGAAATCCCGCTCGCCATCGACCACGTCGGCCACATCTCGCTCCAGAACGGCATCCGCCTCGCCAGGCGGATCGAAAAGTACGTGCCCGCGTGGCTCGAAGACGTGATCCCCTGGCAGTACACGGACCAGTATCGGCAGCTGCAGGAAGCCACCACCGTGCCGATCTGCACCGGCGAGGACATTTACCTCAAGGAGGGCTTCGAGCCCCTGCTGAAGAGCGGCGGTGTCTCGGTGATCCACCCTGACCTGCTCACGTCAGGCGGCATCCTCGAGACCAAGAAGATCGGCGACATGGCGCTGGACCGCGGCGTCGCCATGGCCATCCACATGGCTGAAAGCCCCATCGCGGCGATGGCCGCGGCGCACGTCGCGGTCGCCACCGAAAACTTCATGGCGCTCGAGTATCACTCGGTCGAGGTGCCATGGTGGGACGACATCGTCACCGGCCTCCCGAAGCCCCTCGTCAAGGACGGCTTCATCCATGTTCCCGACAAGCCGGGCCTCGGCATCGACGACGTTGTCGATGAGGTGATCTCGCAGCACCTGCAGCCACACGTCACCGACATCTGGCAGCCGACCGACCAGTGGGACGACGAGTACTCCTGGGATCGCACCTGGAGCTGACGCGCATGCAAACGCAAATTCCCGCAGCACGAGCAAGATACGAAAAATGAAGATCACCGACCTGCGCTGCGCCGTCATCGGCCGGCATCCGATCGTCCGCATCGTCACCGACGAGGGCCTTTATGGCCTCGGTGAAGTCGAATACACCAAGACCTATTTGAAGCCATGGGTGCTGCACTTCAAGGACGCCTTGATCGGCGAGGACCCGACCGACGTCGAGCGCGTAATGCTGAAGATCCGCCAGCGTGGCAGCTTCAAGCCATACGGCGCCGCCGTCAGCGTCATCGAGCACGCCCTGTGGGATATCGCCGGCAAGGCCGCGGGCGTTCCCGCCTACAAGCTGCTCGGCGGCAAGGTGCGCGACAAGGTGCGCGTCTATAACGGCTCGATTCGGCAGAAGCGTACCGGCGACAAGCCGGAGGACTATGCCGCCGACGTGAAGTGGATGAAGGAACGGCCCGAAAACTTCTTCATGGTGAAGCAGGGGATCTCGTTCCACTCCAACATGAAGGACACGATTGCCGACTTTCATTACGGCGTGAAGCCGGCCAAATCGAGCTATCACGGCATGATGGACCAGGGGATGATTTCCGAGCGCGGCTTCAACCACATGCTCGATTGCGTCATCGCCATGAAGGAAGTGCTCGGCGACAAGGTTAGCCTGGCGCTCGACTGCGGGCCGGGCTGGATGCTGCCCGACGCAATCAAGTTCGCGCGCGCGGTCGAGAAACACAACATCATGTGGCTCGAGGACATGCTGACCGGCGACTACGTGCCGTGGGTCAACCCGCAGGCGTATCGCGAGCTCACGCTCTCGACCTCGACGCCGATCCACACCGGCGAACAGATCTACTTGCGCCATAACTTCAAGGAGCTGATCGAGACGCAGGCGGTGCGGGTGATCGGGCCGGACCCGGCGGACATCGGCGGCATGGCCGAGCTCAAGTGGGTGGCCGAGCACGCCTACATGCACTCGATCCTGATGGCCCCGCACGGCACCGCCAACGGCCTGCTCGGTCTGGGCGCGCTGATCAATGTCTGCGCCACCCTGCCCGCGAACTACATCGCCTTCGAATACCCGAGCGCCTCCGACCCGTGGTGGGAAGACATCGTGATCGGCCTGCCCAAGCAGGTGGTGAAGGATTCGATGATCGATCTCCTCGATGCCCCTGGTCTCGGCCTCGATATCGACGCCGAAGGCGCCAGGAAGTACCTAATGGAAGAGGACCAGGGGTTCTTCGACTGATCGAGCCGAGGCAATCAAGATTATCCCTTAGCAATGTCCGCCTATGGCACTTCTCGGAAATGGTGCTGCGTCTGGCTTCCGTCCGCTAAGAGTTCCAAATCCGACATCCGCGAAACATGTCACCGCGACAAACAGGATTCCAGAAAACGGTGACGCTCTTCCACGAATTTGGTCAATGAGCCAGGGCAAGAGGTCAGCTCAACTATAAATCGTCAGCGATCGACCTTTGTTTTGTGTGTAATGGCGTTTCCTTTTGACCCGGCCCATCAGCATGTCCGACTTCCGAGATTCGCTACATCGCTCTGTATAGGATTGGCATCCTGCGTCCAATTTCAACGCTTCGAAAGGTATGATTAAGAGTTGCGACGCACCCTCGGGTAACAGCCGCGTGGAACGCGCTATCACGCGGATATCCGCCATCATCGAGGTGCGTTATGTCCACCCGCATTCACCGCTCTCTGAACCTGTTTCTTCTCGCCGCCTCTTCCGTGGTCTTCGGCATGTCCGGCGCACCCGCGCAGGCCGACGACAACTGGACCGTCACTGGCGGCGACTGGTATGCCACCGGCGTCGAAGAACCACACCCGGTTCCACCGGTTGGCTCCACCCTCAGAACCGGACAACGCATCTCGACCGCCCGCGGCCAAGGGATCGAGCTTTCCATCGGCAAGAACAGGATCGCGCTCGATCCAAACACGGTCGTGATCGTCGGCGATGACGATCCCGCGACGAAGGTCGGCACCTTCGAACTCGTCTCGGGAGCGATCGACGTCACCGTCAGAAAAGGCGAATTCGTCACGATCGATGCGCCCCGCCTCAAGACAACCAGCAAGGGCGCCGATTTCTCGATCACCACGTCCGACAAGGATTCCGAGGTCATCGTGACGGGCGGCGTCGTTACCGTGCTTTCGCGCGCCAATGGCGCCAGCACCGAGGTCGGCCCCGATCAGGTCGCGATCGTCGGACAAAAAGACCTCAACGAACGCACCGGCCAACCCGACCCCATCATTCTGCCCGTGGCACGCACCGACGCCACCACGCCCCGCGTCGTGGCCGCGGCCTCAATCCCGGCGGGCAACAGCGCCTCCGGCCCTTTTGCCAAGGCGCGCGTTGCCGATCCCGCATGGATGGTGAAGCTGATATCCGAGGGCAAGGCAACACCGACCTGGGTCGTGAAGCAGATTGCTCAATCCACCGATGATCCCGCCAATACGTTCGCTCCGGAGAACCTCCCCGTCATTGGCACCATCCTCGAGCCCGGCATGCGCATTGTCACCGCCGCAAACCAGCGCGTGAAGCTGACCAACGGCCTCGATGTCGTAACGATCATATCGACAAGCGCCATCGTCATCGGTGATGGGCTCGCCGCCACGGATCAGCCGGATTTCGAGCTCCTTCAGGGCGCCATGGAGATCGAAGTCGCCGATCGTCCGGCCGACCAGACGGTGACGGTCAAGGCGCCACACCTGGTCGCGACCACTAGCGATGCCAAGTGCGTGGTCAGCATGACCAGCACGGGATCCGGCGTCTACGTCAAGGACGGCGCTGTCACCGTTTCCTCGATCGCGACCGGAACCACCCAGACCGTTCAGGCCGGCGTCATGGCGGTCGTCAGGCCACAAATGAACCGCCCGCAGGGACAGCCACAGCTGCCCGAGACCATGCTTGAGCTCAAATAGCCAACCGACTGTCGGGCATCCTGTCGACGCCGTCGACCCATGCTTCCGACCTGTCGACGATTTCAAGAATCATCGACACGTCCAGCCGGTGAGCATCGCTTCTATGTCCCCTCATGGCACAAAACGGACAATTAATTCGAAGGTGCGGACCTGCCTATGGTTGCCGCTATGCCAGTCTGTAGGCGTGCCAGATCGGCAGCCGGTATGTGGCAGCGGATGGCGTGGCGCGCGTCGATGTTGCTCAGCGGTGGCTCCCGCTGTTCACAGATCGCGCCGATCTTGCGGGGACATCGTGTATGAAAGACGCACCCCGACGGTGGATTGACCGCGCTCGGAACCTCGCCGGACAATCGAATGCGCTCGATTTCGCGATTGTCGATGGCAGGGATCGCTGACAGCAATGCTTCGGTATATGGATGATGCGGCCCTGTGAACACTTGGTCGGCGGGGCCGATCTCCATGAGTCTGCCTAGATAAAGCACGGCGATACGATCGGACAGGTATCTGACCACGCCCAGGTCATGAGAAATGAAAATGTAGCTGACCTGCCGCCGGGTCTGCAGGTCGACCAGCAGGTTCAGAATGGCGGCCTGGACGGAGACGTCGAGCGCGGAGGTCGGCTCGTCGCAGACGACGATGCGCGGATCGCCCGCGAAGGCGCGTGCGATGGCGACGCGCTGCTTCATGCCGCCCGACAATTGCCGCGGCCGCGCCGACAGATAGCGTTCGGCCACGCGGACGGCTTCCATCAGCTCCTGCAGCTTGGCCAGGATCGCCGCCGCTGGCGTGACGGACAGGCGCTGGATTGCCCGGCCGATGATGCGGCGGACCGTATGGGCGCGATTAAGCGCAGAATCCGGATTCTGGAAAATGATCTGCAACGCCTTCACGTCGTCGATGGTCCGCTCGGCCAGCCGCGTCGCCAGGGGTTTGCCGTCGAGCATGATCTTGCTGCCGCCATCCGGCTCCAGCAGCCCAAGCACCAACCGCGCGAAGGTCGTCTTGCCGCTTCCGGACTCGCCGACCAGGCCGAGCGTTTCGCCCGGCGCCAACGCGAGCTCGATCTGCCGGAGCACCGGTAGGGGGTGGCCCTTGGGATTGAAGGTCTTGGACAGATTCTCGATGGCCAGAACCGGATGAGCATTCGACCGACCGGATCCGATCGTTGCTTCCGGCGTTCGCGGGGTTTCTCGCGGAACCCGCTGGTCGTGGTGGAAACAGCGGCTGAGATGCCCGCGCCCGAGGTCGAAGGCGGGCGGTGGCGATTCCCGGCAGGCCGCATCTGACAATCCGCAGCGGTCGGCAAACACGCATCCACTGATGACAGCACCAGGCGAGGGCAACGACCCGCGAATGGTTTCCAGCGGACCGTCGCTCTTGCGGCGGCCACGTGCCGGCAGGCAGCGCAGCAACCCGACGGTATAGGGATGGCGTGGATTGTCGAACAGCTCGCGAGTCGAGCCTTCTTCGACCAGGGTCCCGCCGTAGAGGACGCCGACGCGGTCGCATACCTTTGCTACCACGGCCAGATTGTGGCTGATGAACAGGATTGAGGTCTGAAAATCCGCCCGCAATTGCTGAATAAGGTCGAGGACTTCCGCCTCCACCGTCACATCGAGGCCGGTGGTCGGCTCATCGAGGATCAGCAGTGCCGGATTGTTGGCCAGAGCCATGGCGATGCATATGCGTTGCTGCATGCCGCCCGACAGCTGATGTGGATAGCGCTGCATCACCTTTATCGGGTCGGCAATGCGCACGCTCTTCAGCATGACAATGGAACGGTCGTGAGCCTCGCTGCGGCCGACCTGGGAGAACTCGAAGGCCTCTGCCAGCTGCCGGCCGATCTTCATCGCCGGGTTGAGCGCACGCCCGGGGTCCTGATAGACCATCGAAACGCTGGTCGCGCGCAGCTTCTGCAACTCATCCGGGGTCAGCCCCATCAGGTCACGACCGTCCACCATCACGCGGCCGCCGCTGACGATGCCATTGCGCGGCAGATAGCCAACCGCGGCGAAGGCTGCCGTCGACTTGCCGCAACCCGATTCGCCCACCAAGCCATAGGAAGCTGCCCGGCCGATGCGCAGATCGAGGCCCCTTAGCACGCGGCGCAGCCGGCCTCGCACGCGGTAATCCACCTGCAGCCCCTCGATCGCCAAGGCGTCAGGTGGCGGCGCAGCGCCGATGTGAGCCGGCCTATTCATCGAGCGCCCCTTGGATGCCGTCGGCCATGAGATTGACCGCGACCACCAGCGTGGCGATGGCGCTGCCGTCGAACAGCACAGTCCACCAATATCCAGCGCCGATCAGGCCGTAATTGGCGGAGATCGACAGGCCCCAATCGGGCGACGGCGGCTGGATGCCGAAGCCGATAAAACTCAGGCTCGCCACGGCAAAGATGGCATAGCCCAGCCGCACCGTCGCCTCGACCATGATCGGCGGCAGCACGTTCGGCAGGATCTCGACGAACATGATGTGGAAAGCGTTCTCACGCCGAAGCTGTGCGGCAAAGACGTAGTCCAGTTCGCGTTCGGCCAGCACGCTGGCGCGCACCGTCCGCGCGATGATCGGCGCGAAGGTGAAGCCGATCACAAAGACGACCGTTGTCGAAGAGGGGCCCAGTGCCACCAGCGCCAGCAGCGCCACGATCACCGTCGGCAGCGCCAGCAAGGCATCGACGATCCGGCTGATGCCTTCGTCGATGAAGCCGCGGAAATAGCCCATGACCAGGCCCAGCGCCGTTCCCACCACGGTGCTGATCAGCGTGGCCAGCGGCGCGATGGTCAGAATGTCTCGAGCACCGACAATCACGCGCGAGAACACATCGCGGCCGAGCTGGTCGGTGCCGAACCAGTGCTCCGCCGACGGCGGCATCAGAGCGTTCATCAGATCGTCGGCATAGGGGTCGTATGGCACAATCACGCTGCCAAAGATGGCGCAGAACACCCAGAACAGCACGACAGCTAGGCCGGTCAGGAATGTCGCAGAGCGAAACACCTGCCGCAGACGATCGCGTCTGTCGTTCGCCTCCTCCGAAGCCACAGGCATGGCGACCGTGGGTTCGGCGATGCTCATTCGCGCCCGCCAACGCGGATCCGCGGATTGAGCAGGCCGTACAGCAGGTCGGCGCTGAGGCTGGCCAGCGTGAAGATGGCGCCGACGGTCAGCACGCCGGCCTGCAGCATTGGAAAGTCTTTTTTGCTGGCTGCGGTGAAGATCAGGCCGCCGATACCCTGGTAGTGGAACAGGGTCTCGATGATGACGAGGCCGCCGATCAGATAGGCGGTCTGCGTGGCGACCACGCTGATGGTTGGAAGCAACGCGTTGCGCAACACATGCCGCCAGATCACGGTCCGGCGCGGAAGGCCTTTCAGGATGGCGGTGCGCGTATAATCGGAATCCAGCGCCTCCACCATGCCTGCCCGTGTCATGCGGGCGATGTAGCCGAACAGGATCAGGACCAGCGGGATCGACGGCAGCAGCAGATGATAGACTTGCGTGGCAAATCCGGAGCCCACCGGCCAGGTGGCCGAGATCGGCAGCCATTGCAGCCAGACGCCGAAGATCAGGATCAGCACGATGCCGGAGACAAATTCCGGCACGATGGTGGCGGAGAGGCCGACAATTGTCAGGACGCGATCGATCGGCCGGCCGAGATTCAAGGCGGCGACGATCCCCCCGAGAATGCCCAGCGGCACCACCAGAAGAAAGGCGACGAGGGCGAGCTTTGCGGAATTGAGCAGGCCCGTGAGCAGGAACGGCGCCACCGGCGCGCGGTAGGCGTAGGAATTTCCCATGTCGCCGACGGCAAATCGCGAGATCCAGTCGGCATATTGGACCAGGACCGGCCGGTCGGTGCCCATTTCGTGGTTGAGCACTTCGACCGCGCGCTCGTCCGCGAACGGGCCGAGCATCGCGCGGCCAATGTTTCCCGGCAACAGCTGTGCGCCGGCGAACACCAGGACGCTGAGCAGCCACAGCGTGACCAGAGACAGCCCGGCGCGCTTCAACAGGAAGCCGATCATGGCGGTGCCGCCATGCCGGCACCGCTTCCGGTCGAGCGCATCGACCGGAAGCGGGGATCTATCGACACAGTGCGGCCTCTACAGCGTCGCTTGGCTCATGAACAGATGGCTCATCGCCGTCGGCTGCACGCCGGTTGCTCCCTTCTTGGTCGCCGTGAGGAAGTCGTAGAAATAGGTGAACAGCAGCGGCGTCTCGTCGAGCAGCAGGTTCTGGATCTTGCCAGCGCTGGTGCGCTGCGAGTCCAGGTCGAGCGATGCGATATAGCTGCTCACCAGCGTGTCGTATTCGGCGTTCTTGAAATGCGCTGAATTCCAGGTGCCGTCGCTCCGGAGCGGGGCCGACAGGAAGACGTTCGGCACGCCGCGATGGCCGTAGTCGGTGATGCCCATGTCGGAATCGAGCCAGGGCGACTTGCCATAGACGGCGTCGCCGTAATAGGCGCCTTGATCCAGCACGTTGACCTTGATGTTGCCGCCGATCTCCTTGACGGCGTTCTGGATCAGCACGGCGTAGTCCGGAATCTCGAGATACTTCTCGGTGGTGAGCGTTGTCTCGAACCCCGTCATGCCGGCCGCGGCCATCAGTTCCTTGGCTTCGGCGATGTTCTTCTCCCGCTGCGGCACGGCCGGGTCGGTCGACGGGTAGACGGCCGCGAATGGGCTGTCGTTGCCGATCTTGGCGCGACCCTTCATCAGCCCCTGCACCAGCTTCGGCCGGTCCAGGCACAAGGCGATGGCGCGGCGCACCCGCTTGTCTTTGAACGGGTCGAGGTCGGTCCGCATGTGCACCTGCTGGTGCGCGGTCGACGGCGTGCTGATGATGTCGAAGTTCGGGTCATTCAGCAGGCCGACGCCCTGGAGCACCGGGATCTGCTGGATGATGTCGATCTGACCGCCCTGCAGCGCCAGGATCTGCGGCTGATAGTCGGCGTAGAAACTGAGCTCGATTCGATCGGGCAGGGCCTTCTCGCCCCAATAATCCAGATTCCGGACAAAGGAGGCGCCGACCTTTGGTGTGTATTTCTCCAGCTTGAAGGGGCCGGTGCCGATCATGTTCTGCTCGAAATCGCCGGCATAGTCGGCCGGCAGGATGACGGCGTTGTAGTTGTCGGTGGAGACCATGTACGGAAAGCCGCCATTGGCCGCGTCGAGGTGGAACTCGACGGTGTGATCGTCGATCTTGCGCGTCCCGCCCTTGGATAGAACACCCGACAGCGCCGACAATGCGTTCGATCCATTGGCCGGATCTGCGATCCGATCGAAGCTCGCCACCACGTCGTCGGCCGTCATGGTCTTGCCGTTGTGGAATTTGACACCCTGGCGCAGCTTGAAGGTCCAAACCGTGCCGTCCTTGTTCGGCGACCAGCTCTCCGCCAGCACGGGCCGCGCCGTCAGATCGCCGCCGGACAGGACCAGTGTCTCCGCGACCTGCGACACCACCGTGATGCCGCCGCCATCGGCGATCTTCACCGGATCGATCGCCGCCGCCGGAACGGTCTGCGCGATGCGGATGGTGCCGCCCGGCGTCGCGGCGCGGGCGAAGCTCGGCATGGCCGAAAAACCGGCGGCTGCCGCGACGCCGCCCAGGAACGGTAGGCTGAGGCCGAGCACCGAGCCGTGGCGCATGAATTCGCGCCGACTGACGCGTCCGGCCACGAGGCCGTCGATCAGGTGATTTTCGTGCGCCGTGCGCCCGCGGCGCATTAGGTCCAGAATGCGGTACTTGATAGCCATGAGTTGCCTCTCCTGTCGTATGGTTCTGGTCTTACGCCAAACCTTGCTGAAATTGTTCCGTCGCGATCATTCCAAAG
>Ga0207675_100002461_pt1 | contig 18342 bp, 17 predicted proteins | sample KBSSwiS42_FD_184305 | JGI IMG/M metagenome (GOLD analysis project Ga0207675, IMG submission 184305) | Switchgrass rhizosphere microbial communities from Kellogg Biological Station, Michigan, USA - KBS Switchgrass S4-2 (SPAdes) (version 2) | ecosystem: Host-associated > Plants > Roots >... | reverse complement strand
TGAAGTACTGTTCCCAGAAAGACAAGGTCACCCTCTCGAGTTCGCGAAACGCAGCTGCACCGGCAGCATCGGCCGGCCCCAGTCCGCTTCCCTCATGAACGGCAGCTTCTGCTTGGCCTCGGCGAAGACCGCCTTCGCCTCCTGGTAGTCCATCGTCGCGCCCAGCTTGCGCGCCAGGTGGGACAGGATCTCCCAGCCGGGCAGCGAGTCGCCCGCGGGCGGCACGGCGGCGCGCACGCGCTGGACCATGCCCAGACGGTTCGTGAACGTGCCGTCGGCCTCGGTCCACTCGGTCAGCGGCAGCGCGACGTGCGCCGCGCTGGTCACGCCGTCCCGGTGCGTCCCGATCGCGACCAGCGCCTTCAGGCGATCCAGCGGCAGCGCTGACGCCGCCGCCCCGCTGCCCAGCACGCCGCGCGTGCCGACGACGATCAGCGCCGTGACCGCGCCCGCCTTGATGTCGTTCGACAGGTCCAGCAGCGTTCGCAGGCGGCCCGCGCCGATCGCCATCGCGCCGGCCGTGTTCGGGTTCTTGTCGGCCGACACCAGGATGTCGTCGTGCCAGCCCTGGTCCTGCCCGGCGATGTACGCCTTGCCGACGTGCAGGTGATCGAACGCCAGCCGCGCCAGCGCGTAGAGGTCCTCGTTCGTCGACTGCGCGTTGAACACGACGCCGACGTGATTGGGCGTCGCCGCGATCACCGCCGAAAGCGCGCGGCCCGCGTCGTCCAGCGCCTTGTCCCACTCGACCGGCGTGCCGCCCGACAGCGGCGCCACCAGACGCTCGGTCTGCGTGCGCTTGTAGGTGAACCGCCCCTCGTCGCACATCCAGTGCTTGTTGACGGCGGGGTTGATGCGCGGGACCAGGCGGTAGACCTGACCGCGCGAATGCTGGACCTCGATGTTGCAACCGGTCGCGCAGCCCGGGCAGACCGACGGCATCGTGTACAGCTCCCAGGCGCGCATCTGGAAGCGGAAGTCCTTCGCCGTCAGCGCGCCGACCGGGCAGACGTCGACGGTGTTCAGCGAGTACGGGTTGTCCAGCTTGTGCCCGGGCGCCGTGGTCAGCACCTCGCGGTCACCGCGCTGGGCCATCTCCAGCTGGTGCGTCTGCGCGACCTCGTCACATACGCGGATGCAGCGCGTGCACAGGATGCAGCGCTCCTGATCCAGCACGATGTGCGGGCCGATGTCGACGACCTTGGCCTTCTTGACCTTGATGCCGTCGTTGCGCGCGAACTTCGCGTCCCAGTCGAAGTAGTGCTTCTGCAGCAGGCACTCGCCCGCCTTGTCGCAGATCGGGCAATCGATCGGGTGATTGACCAGCGTGAACTCCAGCATCTGCCGGCGCACGTCCAGCGCGCGCGGCGACTTGGTCTGGACCTCCATCTTGTCCGCGACCGGCGTGTAGCAGGACGGCACCGGCTTCGGCTGGCCCTTCACGTCGACCAGGCACTGCCGGCAGACGGCGGGCGACGACAGCCCCGCGTGGTAACAGAAGAACGGAACGTCGGCGCCGACGGCGTTGCACGCCTCCAGCAGCACGGTCCCCTTGGGGAACTGATGCGACTTGCCGTCGATGACGACCGTCACCATCTCGGGCGGCGGCTCCGGCGCCTTGACCGGGCCGGACCCCACGGTTTTGAACGGGCCAGAGTCAGCCATCAGCGATCGCACTCCCCGCCAATCATGTTGATCATGCCGAACGTCGGGACGATGTCCGCGATGAACAGCCCCGGCAGCACCTTGCCCAGCACCGCGGTCGCGGCGAAGCAGGGCGGACGAACGCGGCACTTCCATGGCCGGCCCGTCCCGTCGGACACGATGTAGAAGCCGAGCTCGCCGTTGCCGGCCTCGGTGAACGAATACACCTCGCCGGGCGGCACGTGGATGCCGTCCATGATGATCTTGAAGTGCGCGATCATCGCTTCGATCGAGTTGTAGGTCTCGCTCTTGGCCGGCAGCGAGATGCGCGGATCGGCGACCACCACCGGGCCGGGCGGGATCATCTTCAGCGCCTGATCCAGGATGCGCATCGACTGGTACATCTCCTCGACGCGCACGGCGAAGCGATCGAAGTTGTCGCCCACCGATCCGACCGGGACGTCGAAGTCGAAGCGGTCGTACACCAGGTACGGGTGATCCTTGCGGACGTCGTAGGCGAGGCCGGTCGACCGCCCCACCGGGCCGGTGATGCCGTACGCCAGCGCGTCTTCCTTGGTGATGATGCCGATGCCGTCCATGCGGTCGCGGAAGATCCGGTTGCGCTCGACCAGCTTCGAGATGTCGCTCAGAACGACGCGCGTGCGCTCGATGATGTCGCGCAGCTTGGCGTCGAAGCCGTCGGGCAGGTCGTAGGCGACGCCGCCGATGCGGCAGTACGACGACGTCAGCCGCGCGCCGCACACCTCTTCGAGCAGCTCGAACAGCCACTCGCGCGCCTTCAGCGCGTAAAGGAAGACGGTGAACGCGCCCAGCTCCATCGCGCTGGCGCCCAGGCAGGTCAGGTGGTCGCTGATGCGCGACACCTCGCCGACGATCACGCGGATGAACTGCGCGCGCTCGGGGATCGCCTTGTCGATGCCCAGCAGCTTCTCGACGGCCATCGCGTAGCCGACGTTGTTCAGCATCGGCGAGATGTAGTTGAGGCGATCCGTGTACGGGAAGATCTGCGTCCAGGTCGCGTGCTCGGATTCCTTCTCGAAGCAGCGGTGCAGGTAGCCGATCTGGATGTCGGCGCTGGAGATCCGTTCGCCTTGCACCTCCAGCACCATGCGCACCGTGCCGTGCATGGCGGGGTGCGACGGGCCCATGTTCAGGGGCACCGGCTGCGTCGGCAGGTCGGGGGGCCCCAGATCCTCGGCGTCCTGGAAGCCCAGGACCACGCGGCGCGCTTCGAGCTCGGAGGTGCTCATGCTTTAGTCCCCCGCCTCGACTTGCGAGCGCCGCACCAGCGGCTGGCGCTTCTCCTTCGGGTAGTCCTTGCGCAGCGGGTGCCCGACGAACTCGGGATACATCAGGATCCGGCGCAGGTCCGGGTGTCCCTTGAAGCGCACGCCGTAGAGGTCGTACGCCTCGCGCTCGTACCAGTTCGCGCCTTCCCACACGCCGCACAGCGAGTCGATGGTCGGATCGTTCTCGGGGCAGCCGCCGTAGAGGCGCACGCGGTGCTTCAGGCTGACCGAGTAGAGGTGCAGCACGACGTCGAAGCGCGGCTCGGTCGAGAACCTGTCGACGCCGGTCAGGTCGATGAACATCTCCATCTTCGTGGCTGGGTCGTCGCGCAGGAACGTCGCCACCTTGACCCAGGCGTCGCGGCGCACGCGCGCCCACTCGTTCCCGTGCTGCGAGCCGGTCTGCAGGATCTCGCCGCCTCTGAACTCGGCCGTCAGACGATCAAGGACGATCTGCGCCACTGTCGTCTAACCCTTGCTCGCTTCGATGCGCGGGCGAATCGCCGTCGCCGGAACGTCGTAGGCGATGCCCAGCTTCTGCGCTTTCGCGGCGGCCTTCTCGTTCGCGATGACGATCTGGTTGTGGCCTTCGCCGCGCTGGATCCGCTCCTGCAGCATGATCAGCCCATCCAGCACCTGTTCGGGGCGGGGCGGACAGCCCGGGATGTAGACGGCGACCGGGATGGCCTGGTCGGCGCCCGGCATGGTCGAGTAGTTCTGGTAGAAGCCGCCCGTCGACGCGCACACGCCGAACGCGACCACCCACTTGGGCTCGCACATCTGCTCGTAGATGCGACGGAGGGCGGGGCCCTGGCGCTCGGTGATCGTGCCGACGATGATCAGCAGATCCGCCTGGCGGGGCGAGAAGCGCGGGAACTCCGCGCCGAAGCGGGCGATGTCGTACTTGGGCGCCGCGACGGACATGAACTCCATGCCGCAGCAGGCGGTCACGAACGGGTACTGGAACAGAGAGAACTTCCGGGCCCAGTTCGCTGCCGCCTCGATCTTGGTGGTCGCGAAGTCGAGAAATCCCATGGCTTTTACTCCCACCCCACGGCGCGCTTACGCCAGACATAGGCCAGCGCGACCACGAGGATACCCATGAAGACGAGGATCTCGCCGATCCCGAAGAAGGACACGCCAGAGCCGCATACGCCGTTGCTCAGCGCGCCCGAGCAGGAAAGGTCGCGGTACTTGACCGCCCAGGGGTAGAGGAACGCGGTCTCGATGTCGAACACCAGGAACACGATCGCGACCTGGTAGAACTTCACGTCGAAGCGCGCGCGGGGGCTGCCGATGACGTCCGAACCGCATTCGTACGGCACGTCCTTGGCCTTGTTGAACCGGCGCGGGCCGATGTACTTGGCCAGCGCGGTCAGCAGAAGCGCGAACCCGACCCCGACCAGGATCATCAGCGCGGTGGCGAGGTAGTTTGATTGCATGGAAGCCGTCGGAGAGGGCGCTGGACGGCCTCGCGATTTATAGATGGGGTGGCGTTTCGAGTCAACGATGTCGAGAGGCAGGATGTCAGTGACTTCGTTGACTTAACTCCTCAGGGTTTCTATACCTAGACGGCGAATGCGCTCCGCTGACTTGCGCCTGGTGATAGCGCGCGCCGCCGCGCTCGGGGTTGCGGTCCTGGGCTGCTGGTCGCTGGCCGCCTGCGCGAAGACGCCGGCGGCGGCGCATCCCGCCGAGGCGGCCGCGCCGGCCAAGGCCGGGGCGGCCGACGCGCCCCTGCCGCCCGAGGTGAAGCCGCTCTACGACAAGCTGGACGATCTCGGGAAGAAGGTCTTCACGCGCGTCGCGGGCAGCGAGTCCTCGGTCTGCGGCGACGCGCAGAGCCTGATCAAGTCGTGGCCCAGCTGCCGGCGGTCCGTCGCGGCGCTGCGCTACGTCGCCAAGCTGATCGAGCAGGGATTCACGGACTCGGAGATCTCGGAGCGGCTCGCCAAGCGGTACCGGCCCGTCTCGGCGAAGAAGATCGACGTCGGCGATGCGCCGATGAAGGGCAATCCGTCAGCGAAGATCACGCTGATCGAATTCGCCGACTACGAGTGCCCGCACTGCCGGCGGTTCCAGCCGGTGCTGCACCAGATCATGGATGAGTTCCGCAGCGACGTGAAGCTGTACTTCAAGCATTACCCGCTGCCCCAGCACACGAACGCGCGGCTGGCCGCGGAGGCGGCGGTGGCGGCGCAGAAGCAGGGCAAGTTCTGGCAGTACCAGGACAAGCTGTGGGAGAAGTCGGACGAGCTGACGCCGGCCGAGATCGAGAAGGCCGCGAAGGAAGTCGGCCTGGACGTCACCAAGTTCCGCCAGGACGTGGCGTCGGAACCGGTCAAGGCGCGCGTGCAGAAGGATCGCTCGGACGGCGCGGCGGCTGGCATCGAGGCGACGCCCACGCTCTACATCAACGGCCGCGAGTACACCGACGGACGCGACACGGACAGCCTGCGCGAATGGATCAAGGACGCCATAGCCGGTTGATTTTCCCTCTCCCGCTTGCGGGAGAGGGTCAGGGTGAGGGCAAGCGCCTTGCGGTGGCCTGCGCCTTGTTCCTTCTGTCCGCCTGCGCGACCGCGGGCGGGGCGGGCGGCGGCGGCGGCGAAGCCGCGAGCGGTAACCAGGTGGGGGCGCCCGTTCCCGAGATCAAGGTCGATTCGCTGGGCGGCAAGAAGATCGACGTCGCCTCGTTCCGCGGGCGGGTGCTGCTGCTGGACGTATGGGCGTCGTGGTGCGGCCCCTGCAAGCAGGAGCTGCCGATGCTCGACGCGATGGCGCGCCGGTTGAAGGCGCAAGGGATCGACGTGCTGGCCGTGTCGGTCGACCAGGAACGCGCCAACGTCGACAAGTTCCTCAAGGGGCACGGGAAGTGGGCGCTGACCATCGCCCACGATCCGGGGGGCGCGATCGCCGAGCGGCTGCAGCCCGACAAGATGCCCACGTCGTACGTGATCGATCGCGCGGGGATCGTCCGCTACGTCAACGCCGGCTTCGTCCCCGACGACGCCGCGGTGATCGAGCGGCGGCTGCTCGAAGTCGCCGGCCGCTAGTCGCTCCGCGCCGCAGGCGCGGTTTGCGACTATTGTTTTTTCTGGTAGCCGCGATCCCGCGCTTCGCGCGGGGGCGGCTAAGCTTTCAGCGCCGTGTACTCGCCGGGGTCGTGGATCGTCGCGTCGGCGACGGCGCCGTAGCCGCCGCAGAAGTCGGTGGTCAGGTCGGAGTAGCCGAAGCGGGTCACCTCGCCGCTGCCGCCTGCCTTGGGGTATCCGTTCGCGTCGCCCTTCACGCCCATCGCGTTCATCAGGTTGTAGAAGTACTTGTTGATCGGTCCGTTGGCCAGCTTCGGGTCGGTCCCGGTCGCCTTGCTGAGGGCGTCGACCATACCGGTGCCGCCGGGCCCGCACTGAAGCTCGCTGTTGCCCTGGGTGAGATTCGGATCCCCGGGGTTCGCCGGGTCGACGTTGATCGTCCAGCCCGTCTTGAAGTAACCGGCGCAGCTGCCGGCCTGAACGATCGGCAGGTTGTTGAGGTTGCGCGCGCAGCCGTCCGACGAATCCTGGAACCACACCGCCGCGCTGCTGTCGAGCAGCGTCGACCCGTCGCCGTTCTTGATGTCGTCGAGCATGCCCACCAGCTTCGCGAACTTCGTCGCGTACCACGTGTCGATCTTGCGGGTCAGGTTGATCGCGTCCGGGTAGCAGGTGCCCGTGAGGCCCGCGTTGTCGAGGCGGTGCGACAGGTTGTCCGAATCGGCGTTGACGCCGATCCCGCTGTAGACGTAGTTCGGCGGGTACTTCAGGAAGATCACCCGGTTGTAGTTGCAGGCCGCCGCGAGCACCGCCATCACCGAATACAGGTCGGCGCCGTCGAGGGTGGGCGTGACCATGTTCGTGATGTTGCTGATCGGCATGTTGACGTTGTCTGACGTCGCGCCGAGCCGGGTGGCGAGATCCTGATTGCACATGTCGGTCACGACAGTTCCGGCGTCGTTGACCAGGCTCTCCCAGGCCTCGACCCTGCGCCGATCATCCGCGCTCATGTCCTGTCGCTTGAAGTCGGCGAGGCTGTCTTTCACGAGGTCGGAGACCTTCTTGCCGCGGATGGCCGCGTAGGTGGCTGGCGTCGTGGCGCCGGTGCCAAACAGCCCCGTCAGCTCGCTGAACACCTGCGTCACCTGGCCCATGCCGGGATAGATCCTCGCGCCCGCATCGATGGCCAAGCCCGCGTCCTTCAGGTACGAGATCGCGGACTGCGCGCCGTCGTTCCTGTTGCCGACCCGCATGAAGAGGGGCGTCCCCTTCGGGCTGACTTGCTGGGCCACCACATGATCCAGCGAGCTGCCGATCGGCACGGCGTTGAACTTCGTCGCCGTGTCGAAGCTGTAGGGGTCGTTGGTGTTCGGCGTCACCGGCTGCAACGTGAAGAACGACGCGGTCTCGTTCAGGTGGATGTCGTTTCCCTGTCCCAGGCCTTGGCCCGGTCCCCGGTTGTTGCCGGTCCACTCGTTCATCGCGCGGATGCCGCGCGGAATGAGGACCTTGCTGACATACGGCTGCAGCGGCGCGAGGCTGTACGCGAGGTCGCTGGCCACCAGCGCACCGTGGGACTTCACGGGAAACCACTTGGTCGTGATGCACCCGTAGTGCGTGAACATCACGATCAGCTGCCGCGGCTTCGTGACGGCTTGCCCCTTCGCCTTGCGATCGAAGAGCGAGCTGAGGAACGGCGCCGCGACCGCGGCGCCGCCCAGGCCGCGCAGGAACAGCCTTCGGTGCATACCCTCAGATGGCACGACCCGCGCGTTTCGGCTCCGTACCGGCCCGGAACGACGCCCGATTTCGGGATCGTTACGGCCGAAAGGCGCCGATCTGGCCGGCGGCCTGCTCGGTGAACCAGAGGCGCGCGTCCGGGCCGGTCGTGATGCTGGTCGGCACCGCGTCCGCCGTCGGGACCGGGAACTCGGAGAAGACGCCCGCGGTGGTGATGCGGCCGATCTGGTCGGCGTGCTGCTCGGTGAACCAGATCGCGCCGTCGGGTCCGACGGCGACGAACGGCGGATCGGCGTCGGCGGTCGGCAGCGGGAACTCCGTGACGGTGCCGCCCGTGGTGATCCGCCCGATCTTGTTGCCGATGGTCTCCGCGAACCAGACGTTCCCATCCGGTCCGGCCACCAGGCCCAGCGGCCGGCCCGTCGGCGTCGGCGTGACGAACTCGGTGAACGTCCCGGACGTCGTCAGCCGCCCGATCTTCCCGTTGTTGAACTCCGAGAACCAGATGTTGCGGTCCGGTCCGACGGCGATCCCCTGCGGCCCCGCGGCGGCCGTCGGGACGTTGAACTCGGTCACGGCGCCGCTGGTGGTGATGCGGCCGATCTTGTTGGTGCCGGTTTCGGTGAACCACAGCGCGCCGTCGGGCCCGGCGACGATCAGCAGCGGGACGCTGCCCGCGGCCAGCGGGAACTCCGCGAACGTTCCCGACGTGCTGACGCGGCCGATCGTGTCGGTGCCCTGTTCGGTGAACCAGAGGTTGCCGTCCGATCCCGCGGCGATGCCGGTCGGGAACGCATTGGCGGTCGGGACGGTGAACGTCGTGATCCCGCCGGCGGTCGTCGACCGGCCGATCTCGTTGCCGGTCGAGTTCGTGAACCACAGGTTGTCGTCGGGCCCGACAGTGATGATCAGGAGGCGCTGGCCCGTCGGGCTGCCGGCGAAGAACTCCTGGAACGAACCGCTCGGCTGCGGGAAGTTCGTCGACACGTTGATCTGGCCGCCGGCGTCGACGCGCCGGAGGTTGAAGGTGATGCTGACCGGCGTCCCGGCCTGCAACGTCACCATCACCGGATCCGCGACCCACACCGCCGTCATGCCGGCGGTCCCGCACGCGACCGTGAACACCTGCTCGCTGACGGTGACATTTCCGGTCGGAAGACCCGACAGCGAGAATACCGCCGGTTGCGAGGGCGACAGCGGGAACTGCCGCGTGACCGCCGGACCCATCGCCGGCGCGACGGTGACGATCGCGCAACGCGCGTCGGTGGGCGCGATCGTCAGATCGAAGGTGATCGTTCCCTGATCGGCCGGGTTCACGGCGACGGTGTCGTCACCGCAGCCGGCGGCCGCGCCGGCGCTGCCGAGGATCGATAGAACGAAGATGGAACGGGTGGTACGCATGTGAGCTCCTCCTGCGTTGGTTTGCGAGGAGCGTCAGCCGCGCGCGCGCATCGATCCAGGTGATTGATTGCCCTCGCCGCGGGCAAGCGATTGCCGCGGCGTCTTGTACGGATGACTCCGTATCGTCGGTGACGGCGCGGTTAACGGCCGAAGGCGATGCCGGCGAGAAAACCGGGGCGGACCGGCCACGGCGTGAGCAAGGTGGTTGAAATGCCGTTCACCGTGGCGGTGTACTCGCCGCGCACCGGAACCACGTCGACGGTCGCCGCGAGGAAGGGGCGCACGATCCGACCGAGCGGAACGTCCCAGCGCGCGACGAAGGAGAGCATCGGGTCGGCGTCGGTGCGCGGCTGCGCCTCGATCGTCCGGCTCGCGCTGGTGCCGCCGACCGGCTCGACGCGCGAGATGACCAGACCGGGACCGACGCCGAGACGGCCGGTACCCCAGTCGCCCAGCGCGCGGCCAAGGGTCAACAGCAGGCGTATGTCCGCGCCGCCGACGCGCACGCCCGTGGGCGTGCCGGCGACGTCGAAGGATTCGCGGCCCGTCACGGCGAGCGCCAAGCCCGCTCGCGCGGACGCGCCGACGCGCTCGACGCCGACCGACACGCCGGCCGTGAGCACGGCGCCAGCGCTGGACGCCCACGCGACCACGCCGGCGAACGCGGCGCCGTCGAACGCCAGGCGGGCAGGGGGTGCGGGCGTCGGCGCCGCCGCGACGGTGACCGGCGCCGTCGCCGCAACAGTGACCGGCGCGATCGAGATCTGCGCCAGCGCCGCGCGCGCCTCGGCGGGCGGCACGCCGATCGGTTCCGCCGCGAGCAAGCTGGCCACAGCCCGCTCGATGATGTACGCGATCTCGGCGAGCGCGACCGCATCGAATCCGCTCTTCAGCGGGATCTTGCGGACCAGCACGCGATCCGCCTGGCGCGGGATCATGAACAGGACCGCCGCCTGGGGATCCCGCCCATCCAGCCACGCGCGCGCGAGCGGCGCGTCCGCGTTCCGATCCGCCGCGGTCGCGAGGACGCGCTCGATGTCGACGGCGGTCACCAGGGTCACATCCAGGTCGACGTGCCGCGCGCCGAGGTCGGGCACCAGATGCGCGCGCAGCGCTTCGACCACGGATCCGTCCGCCGCCAGCTGCAGCGACAGGCGTTCCTGCTTTGCGCCACCGGCGCCCCACACACCGTCGGCGGTCGCGAGCGTCGTCGCGAAGACAACCAGCGTGGCGGCAGCGATCACGGCGCGCGCAACGCCCCGAGCCGTGCTCGGGCGGCGCCCGCGTGAACCGACGCCGGGTGCTTGCGCAGAAGCTCCTCCCAGGCGGCCCGCTCGCCGTCGCGTGATCCGCGGAGCTGCAGCGCCTGCGCGCGGCCGAGCCGCGCTTCTTCCGCGAGCGCGCCGCCCGGCTCGCGGGCCAGGTAGCGGTCGAACCAGCGAAGCGCCGACGCCGCATCGTGCATCTCGTCGAGCAACAGCTGCCCGTGCAGCACGCGGGCGACGACCTCTTCGCGGCTGCCCGGAAAGCGCGCGGCCAGATCGTCGTAAAGGCGGGTCGCATCGGCGAAGCGTCGCTGCGCCCGCGCCTCCTCGGCGCGCGCCAGGACCATGGCGGCGGCGGCGCTGTCCGCCGCCGGCGCCGTGACGCCCACCGCCGGCGGTTGCAACGCCGCGTGCGTCACCGACGGCGCGCTGGCGATCTCCGGGCGCGCGTGGGGACGGGCAATGCGCTCGTCCGGAGACGGGCGCACGGCTCGAATCGCCTCCGTCGGCCCTTCGGGATCGGTCGTCGGCGGCTCGGGCACCGGCGGCAGAGCCGCGGGCCGCACGTGATGCGTCCGCGGCGCCTCGATCACCGGCGCCGCCGTCGGCGCCGGGCGCGCGGTCGTCGCGCGGCGCTCGTGAAGGCGGACGGCGATCGCGGACGCGCCGACCGCGGTGCTCGTCAGCATCAGCGCGATCACCGCCGCGCGTGCCAGCCGTCCGCGCCACGGCCCCGCGACGGAAGCCCCGTGCACAGGAATCTTCGACGTCAGCACGCGGTCGACGATCCGCGCGGCGACCGCGTGATCGGCCTCCGACGGGATCGCCGCCGTCGCCGCGTCGCCGCGCACCGCCAGCTCCAGCGCGCAGGCGGGGCAGCGCTCGAGGTGCGCGTGCAGATCGGCCCGCTCGCCCGGTGTGATCCGGTCGTAGGTGGCACGGCGCAGAAGTTCGTCGGGATGAAGGTCGGCTAGTGTCATGTCGGCTCCCTCAACAGTTCGGCAAGGGCGGGATCGGCGAGAATGCATTCGCGCAGGTGATCGCGCGCGAGGCGAATCCGGCTTCTCACGGTGTTCACCGGAACGCCGGTCTCGCGCGCGATGACTGGCAGCGGGTAATCGAGCAGGACGCGGTACGTGAGGCTCTCGGCCTGTCCTTCGGGCAGCTGATCGAGCAGGCGCCGAAAGGCCTCGAGGCGCTGCTCGCGCTCGACCTCGGCGCTGGGCGCCGGCTCCAGGGACGGGCGCGCGTCCGCGGGCGCCGCGGTCGCCTCGGCGAGCTTGCGCGCCGTCTCCAGCCGCGCCCGTCGCAGCGAGAACGCCGTCCGCGCGGCGATCCGGCGCGCGTAATGAAGGAAGCTCGATTCACCCCGGAAACGTCGCGCCGAATCGGCGATCGCGATCATCGCTTCCTGCGCCGCGTCCTCCAGATCCGCCCCCTGCGATCCGAGCACGACCCGCACGGTCGTCACGACCGCCGGGGCGACCAGCGAAAGGAGGCGCGCCAGCGCTTCGCGATCGCCACGGGACGCCCGCTGGGCGAGCGGCAGCAAAGGATCGGGCGTGGGCGGGGCCGCCACCTCGGGCACGCCGGGTTCGCCCGTTTCGCCTGTTTCATTCAGGGCAGGGGCGCGATGGCCTGGGCGCGTCATGGGGGTGCCTCCTCCTTTGTAGCGCGGCCGCACGCCGATCGATCACCGCCGGGGCCGATGGCGTAAGAAATAGTTTCTTCGGCCCGCCGGTGATCGATCCGACCCGCGCCGCCCCACAAGGCTGGCGTCACTTCAACCGTGGAGAACGCCATGCCCCGAACCCCCAGGACCCTCGCCGTCTTCACCTTCGCCGTCTTCTGGACGGCCTGCCAGGATGGCCGGCAGATCGCCACCGTCACCGACCATGACGCCAGCGCCGGCACGACCGGAACGGCTGGCGCCGCCGGCACCGGTGTCGCGGGCACCGGCGGGGACGGCGTGAGCGACGGGGGCGGCGCGGGAGGCGGAAGCCAGGTTCCGTGCGACGGGGCCGCGCCGCTCATCTGCGGCGGAACCATCTTCTGCGGCTCGTCTTGCCCGACGGGTGGTAACGGCGGGGCTGCCGCCGGCACGGGTGGTGTTGCCGGGGCCGGCGGCTCGACCGGAGCCGCGGGCTCGGGCGCGGCGGGTGCGGGCCAGGACGGCATCGGCACCCTCATCGCGTGCCCGGCTTCTCCCCCGAGCGGAGCCTGCGCGGTCGAGCGCATGAACTGCGCTTACGCGGACACGAGCTGCCGCTGCATGGGCGGGTCGTGGAGCTGCTCGGGCTGCCCGGGGAGCCCTCAGGCCACCGGCCGCGAGACCGGGACGATGTGCCGCTACGGGAACATCACCTGCTCGCAGTGGGGTTGCGGCGCCTGTCCGGATGCGCATCCGACGGAGGGCGCCGTCTGCGGCAACACGAAGTTCAAGTGTCTCTACGGCAACGACGCCTGCCTGTGCGGCGGCGACGTCGACGGGTGGCGGTGCACCAGCCTGTCGTGTCCCGAGCGCCCGTCGGGCGCCATGCGCACCAGCTGCTCGTCGTTCACGCTGACGGATCGCAACGCCATCAGCTTCGACCACGCGTGTTCCTACGCCGCCGAGAACCAGACCTGCGTATGCAGCGACGGCTCCGGGTTCGGAACCTTCGTCTGCAACTGTCCAGCCGCTGCGCCCGCCGAGGGCAGCGCCTGCGTCGGGCCCTCGCCCTGCACGTACGGCGGCGCCACGTGCAATTGCGTCGACAACCACTGGAAGTGCGGCGGCTCCTGCCCGGCGACGAAGCCGACGGTCGGCGCGGCGTGCTCGACGCAGGTCAGCTGCTCTTACACGTCCTCCGGAGCGACCTCCTACTGCTCCTGCAACGGCAGCAACTGGTCCTGCACCTGAGACGGAAGACTAGACGATCGCGTCGAGCGCAGCGCGGCTTTGCCGCGCGGAGCTCATCGCGGGGGGCGAGGGACCCTCTCAGGGTCCCTCATACAACAGGCCCGTCGCCCCGGACCACGACGGTGTCGCGCGCCAGGCGCGCGTCGTGGTTCGGGTGGTCGATGTTGAAGTGCAGGCCGCGGCTCTCGGGCCGCCGCCGCGCGCATTCGATGATCAGGTGCGCGACCAACGCGATGTTGCGCAGCTCGACCAGGTCGCCGCTGATGGCGACGTTCCAGTAGTAGTCGCGGATCTCCTCGCGAATCAGCTCGATGCGGCGCGCGGCGCGCTCCAGCCGCCGGTCGCTGCGGACGATGCTGACGTAGTTCCACATCAGGCGGCGGATCTCGTCCCAGTTCTGGCTGACCACGACCGCCTCGTCCGACGAGCCGGCCTCGCCCGCGTACCAGGGCACGACGTGCGCGGGCCGCGTCACCTCGGCGCTGCGCACGTCGTCCGCGGCGCGCGCCGCGAACACCATCGCCTCCAGCAGAGAATTCGAGGCCAGCCGGCAGGCGCCGTGCAGGCCGGTCATCGCCACCTCGCCGATCGCGTACAGGTTTCGCACCGTCGACCGCCCGCGCTCGTCGACCACGACACCGCCACAGCTGTAGTGGGCGGCGGGCACGACCGGGATCGGCTGCGTGCGCATGTCGATGCCCAGCTCCATGCAGCGCTTGTGGATGTTGGGGAAGCGCTCCACCAGGAAGTCGCCCGGCAGGTGCGTCATGTCCAGCACCACGAAGTCGTCGCCGGTCCGTTTCATCTCGGCGTCGATGGCGCGCGACACCACGTCGCGCGGCGCCAGGTCCTTCATGTCGTGATAGCGAGGCATGAAGGCCGTGCCGTCGCGCAGCCGCAGGACGCCGCCTTCGCCGCGCATCGCCTCCGTGATCAGGAACGACTTTGCCGCCGGGTGATAGAGGCAGGTCGGATGGAACTGGAAGAACTCCATGTTCGAGATGCGCGCGCCAACCCGGTAGGCCATCGCCACGCCGTCGCCGGTCGCGACGTCGGGATTGGACGTATAGAGGTAGACCTTGCCCGAGCCGCCGGTCGCGAGAATCACGGCGCGCGCGACCACCGCCTCGACGGCGCCGGTCGCCTGGTCCAGCAGGTAGGCGCCGAACACGGCGTTGGGCCCGCCGTACTTCGCCGTCGTCAGCAGATCGATCGCCATGTGATCGGACATCACCGTGATCCGATCGGTGCGCTTCGCGACGCCCGCCAGCAGCGCCTCCTGGATGGCCCAGCCGGTGCTGTCCTTGGCGTGCACGATGCGGCGGGCGGTGTGGCCGCCCTCGCGTCCCAGCGCCAGGTGTCCGGTGGCGTCGCGGTCGAACGGCACGCCCAGCTCGTTGGCGAACCAGAGGATGTGCTCCGGCGCCTCGCGCGCGCACAGCTCGACGATGTCGCGGTGGCACAGCCCGTCACCCACGCGCAGCGTGTCGTCGACGTGCGTCGCGACGGTGTCGTCGGGATCCAGCGCCCCGGCCACGCCTCCCTGCGCGTACGCCGTGTTGGCGTCGGCCGGGGCGCGCTTGGTCGCCACGACCACGCGCCCGTGCTCGGCCGCGCGCAGCGCAAAGTAAAGTCCCGCCAGCCCCGACCCGAGCACCAGGTAATCGGTTTCGATCACGACGGAACCTTAGCATCGCGGGCCCTCCTTGAGGTCCGTGTTACGCTTTAGCTGTCTTGCGGACCGCCTTCATTCTCGTCGCTGTCAGTGCTGTCGTCGTCGCTGCCGCCGCCTTCGCGTTCCCGGCGGCCGCCGGCACCTTTTACTCGCGCGAGCGGAAGGACGGCGTCGTCGAGTTCACCAACAAGGGGTCGCCCGGCAAGGGGTGGAAGGTGATGTTCAAGACCGGGCCGGGCAAGGCGGCGGCGACGCGCGGGTCGACCGACATCGTGCCGCCGCGTGATACGGCGCCGGCGCGCTTCTCGCGCTACGACCGCGACATCCGGGACGGCCAGGCGTTCTACGGCATCCCGGAGGCGTTCTTGCGGGCGGTCATCAAGACCGAGTCGGACTACGATCCGAACGTCGTGTCCAGCGCGGGCGCCCAGGGGCTGATGCAGCTTCTGCCCGAGACGGCGCGGTCGATGGGCATCACGAACAGCTTCGACCCGCGCCAGAACATCATGGGGGGCGCGCGCTATCTGCAGGTGCTGGCCCGCCGGTTCTGCCACACGCCCGCCGCGACCGATGACAGTCAACGCCCGGGCGAGCGCCTCACGGTCTGCTCGACCGAAGAGAAGATCAAGGTCGTCGCCGGCTACCACGCGGGCCCGGGTGCCGTGGAGAAGTACGGCGGCGTCCCGCCCTACGAGACCACGCGCCAGTACGTCGGCATGGTCATGCGCCGCTACGAGCAATACCGGATGGCGGCCGCGGGCGAGAGCGCGCAATAGCGCCGCGAATGCGGCTATATTCGGGCCAGCGCGCATGCAACCAGCGATGAACCATCTCGCCTCCGCGGGCGAGCTCGTGGCGGCGAAGCGCTTCGGCGAAGCCGAGGGGGAGATCCTGCGCGCGCTGTCCGACGCGCCCAAGAACGTGCAGGCGCTGAACCTGCTGGCGCTGGTGCGCTACAAGCTCGGCCGTCTCGAGGAAGCGCACGCGACCTACCGCGAGATCGCGGGCGCGTCGCCGCAGGACGCGCACGCGCGCCGCAACCTGGGGTTGATCGCGCTGAAGCTGGGACACGTCGACGAGGCGCTGCCCGAGCTTGAGATGGCGGTGCGGCTGACGCCGGGCGACGAGCGCGCGTGGAGCTATCTCGGTTACGCCTACGCGAAGAAGGGCGAGGTCGTCGAGGCGGCGGCCGCGTTCCGGCGCGCCGGGCAGGACGCGCTGGCGCTGGAGCTGGAGCACGCGGCCACCGTGCGCCGTCCCCCCACGCCGCTGCGCTATTCCGCCGTTCCGCTTCGTGACGCCGATCGTTCGGGCGTCACCGAGACGCGATCGTCGCGGACGCCCGCGATCGGGGGGCGGTCGAAGACCGCGGTGGGCGCGCACGCGCTGGCGCCGCCGCTGCCACCGCCCATTGAAGACGCCGCGCGGCTGGCATCGATCGACATTCCGCCCGAGGTCGCCGCCGAGGCGGCGCGCGCGATCGAGGCGACGCCGGTGCCGCTGCTGGCGTTCGTGCTGTCGCGTCTGGGGCAGGCGCCCGCGCCGACGATCCCGAGCGGCGCGTTGCGCCTCGCGATCTCCGACGAGGCGCACGTGCGGGCCGACGGCGTGCTGGCGGGCGCGGGCAACCTGGCCTGGCACCCCGCCTTCCGCCGATCGCAGGGGCGGCACACGACGGAGCGCCTGGGCAGCGACGGCGCCCGCTTCTTCCGGCTGACCGGGACCGGCGACGTCTGGATCGCCGGCACGCCGTCCCGCTGGCTGCCCGTGTCGCTGACCGAGGACGTGCTGTACGTACGCGAGGATCGCGTGCTGGCGTTCGAGGGAACGCTCTCGTGGGAGACCGGGACCGTTCCCGGCGCCGACGTGCGCATGCTGCAGTTCAGGGGGCGCGGCGTCGTCGCGCTCACGCTGGGCGAGGCGCCGATCGCGATCAAGGTGACCGAGGATCGCCCGACGCTGCTGGCGGGCGCGCGGCTGGTCGGATGGGTGGGGCGCCTGGTTCCGCACGGCGCGCCAGTGACGGCCGGCGACGCCGACGTGGCGCCGTTCCAGATCGCGTGCCAGGGCGAGGGCGTCGTCCTGCTCGATACGCCGCGGGGGTGACGGCGTGGCCGGATCGAACCTGCGCCGCGAGATCACCAACCTCCCGAACCTGGTGACGATGGGACGGGTCGTGCTGATCCCGTTCGTGCTGGTGTTCATCGACAACTTCAACCCGTTGCGCACGTTCATCGCCAGCCTGCTGTATCTGGTGTCGGCGGCGGGCGACTTCCTCGACGGGTACCTGGCGCGCAGCCGCGGCCAGGTGAGCATGCTGGGAAAGTTCCTCGATCCGCTGGCGGATAAGCTGACCGTGACCGCGGTGCTGGTGTTCATGGTCGCCCTCGCGCGTGTGCCCGCCTGGGTGGTGGTGGTGCTGATCGGACGCGACCTCGCGGTCACCGGGCTGCGCAGCATCGCGTCCGCGCAGGGCCTGGTGATCGCCGCCAGCGACGGCGGGAAGATCAAGACCGCGCTGCAGCTGGTGGCGATCATGATGCTGCTGATCCACTTCCGCTATCCGGCGCTGGGCGTCGGGATCGAGGTCGACTACCAGATCGCGGGGCTGTGGCTGCTGTATTTCTCGACGGTCGTGTCGCTGTACTCGGGCGCGCAGTACATGCGGCACTTCCTGGCGGCGGCGCTGAAGCAGTCGCGCGCCACGACGACGCCGACGTGATCGCGGTCCCCGCCGCTCCGCTGGCCCCGGACGAAGCCGCGCGGCGGGCGGCGGCGGAACCGGGGTCCTTCTGGCTGTCCGGGCCCGCGCCCGACGAGGTCGGGATCGCGCGCGACATGGTGGGCGCGGCGCCGGTGAACGTGGTGCGCGGCGACGGGCCGGCGGATCTGGCGCGCGTCGAGCGGGCCTGGGCGGAGGCGCGCGCGGCGTGGGGCGCGTCCGGCGCGCCGGCGGCGGCCGGGATCCCGGCGGTGGTGGGCTGGTTCTCGTACGACCTCGGGCGCGCGTTCATCGGCTTGCCCACGCGGGTGGGCGGCGATCAGGCGTGGCCGCTGGTCGAGGTTCACGCGCACGACGCCGTCTGGGTGCGCGACGGGGGCGGCGCGACGATCTTCGCGTGCGACGCGGCGGCGGCGCGGCGGCTGGAGGAGCGGCTCGCCCGCCCGGCGCCCGCCGTTCCGACCCGGATGGGCGCGCTGAAGGCCGACCACGGCGACGATCTGTTCCTGGCGGGGGTCGAGCGCATCCTCGAATACCTGCGCGCGGGTGATGCGTACCAGGTGAACCTGTCGCGGCGGCTGTCGGCGGCGTGCGCGCCGGGCGCGGCGGTGCCGGTCGCGCTGGCGGCGGCCTTGCGGGCGCGCGCGC
>Ga0207675_100002460_pt1 | contig 18345 bp, 8 predicted proteins | sample KBSSwiS42_FD_184305 | JGI IMG/M metagenome (GOLD analysis project Ga0207675, IMG submission 184305) | Switchgrass rhizosphere microbial communities from Kellogg Biological Station, Michigan, USA - KBS Switchgrass S4-2 (SPAdes) (version 2) | ecosystem: Host-associated > Plants > Roots >... | reverse complement strand
CGTGGCCTCGCTCGCAAGGCCTGCGGGCGCATCAACCGTTCGATCCGGTGCAGACCGCATTCGACGCCATCCGCCAGCAGGTCGCGCCAGACACGCCGTGCGCCGTAAGTCCGGTCGCCGGCGACGAAGCTTGCCTTCACCTGCTAACTGACAGCCTCGTCGCTTCGGGATCTGACGCTGGGGGTCCGATTCAGCCAGGCATGGAAGCCCGACCAGGACACGCCCAACGCATCGCATAACCATGCCACCGGCCAGAGGTTCCGGTGCTTCGCAATGAAGACGAACTTCATGTCGCTTCCCTCGCGAAGAAGGCCGCAGCCTTTTTTAGGATATCCCGCTCAGCCTTCAGCTTGTTGACCTCGCGCCGCAATCGCTCGATCTCCAATTGCTCGGGCTTCATCTGCCCTTGGCCGGGGAAGGCGCAGCAGCTCAGGTGCCGAAATGGCCTTCACGGTTTGATTTGAAGGCACAGTGAGATCTTTACGCTGTCTTCAGGCTGCACGCTGGCTCTGTTTTGCATACGCGGCAGGATATTTTGATACCGCGTTTTGTTTTTCCCGGCCGCAACTCATGTATTTTTGGCTCTCGCGTTCGCCCGTGACAGGTTTGCGCTGCCGATCGCCAGCGGTACGGGATTGGCGCGTCGATCAGGTGCATAGGCCAGAGGTGGCGCACCCATCTGGTCGTAAGTGGTTCGCAAGCCAACCTAGGTCAGTATCAATATTAGACGGTGACATCGACTTAAGTCCAACATAGAATCCGCCGAAAGAAGGTTTAGCTCATCCAGCACATTCAGCCTTTGCCGTCGAATTTAAGCTATCATCGGCCAGAGAGAAGACTAAATGCTCGGTAACGCTGCCCGTGTTCTACTTTCTAAAACTTCAATCGGCTCTACGTTGGGAAGGTTGCCCGGCCTAGAAGCCTTTTACAAAAAACATTTCTGGTCGCGACCAAAGTACGTCAATCAGTTTAGTGGGTATTATTCCACTTATGAAGAGGCGCTTGCCGCAATACCAAAAAGCCTGAGCGAGGGATGGGAGCATGAGACTGTTGTCGCAGCGGACCATTTTCAGCCTTCAATTTTCTCTACCCTATTCTGGCTTTCGCGCGTTCTCGAGGAGGGCTTTCGTGTCACTGATTTCGGCGGAGCGGTCGGACAGACCCATACCGCTCTCGCGCAGCGCATGTCGATTCCCAATGGCGTTAGTTGGACAGTCGTCGACCTCCCCTCTGCCGTTCAAAGAGGTACTAAACTTGCGTTTGAACGAGGAATCGAGGGACTCTACTTTAGCGAGAGTCTTGAAAATGTGGACGGTTGCGATGTATTCCTGAGCCGCGGTTGCATTCAATACGTCAAAACTCCACTAACAGAACTACTCAAGTCGCTGCATACGCTGCCTCGATACATTTTGTTGGACAAAGTACCAGTGACTGACGGACGCGAGTTCGTCACGCATCAAAATTTAATGTCCAGCGCCGTCCCGTACCAGGTGTTCAACCGCACCAAATTCCTCTCGTCTCTAAGGGATCTGGGTTTCAATATTCGTGATGAGTGGCCTGTCCAAGAATTAAGTTGCTCCATCCCCTTCCACCCAGAACTGTCCTTAGAGTGCCATAGTGGCATGCTGCTTCAACTATCTGCACCTTAGGCTGGACGGCTCAGTTCGGAGCTATCGCTGAAGGTCGACATTGGGAAGGCGGCATATCGTGGCCATTCTTTTAATGTCTACTCTCATCCTATCAGTTGTCGCCGGTCCCGTTCAGGATGATAGTCGCGAACCAGCAGCCGGGGCTTAAACTTCTCCACCGCCAGCGCGGCGACCACTGCAGCGTCACTTAAGTCAATCAGGGCAAATTCTGCGCCGCCATGGTGTAAGCGAACAGTCCAAGGACTCGCGGTGTCGAGCGGGACCGGGAAGCGCTTGGGATCGATCAGAAAGCCGGAGCCTAGCGCCTTCGCCACCGCCTCCTTGCGCGTCCAACCGCGCAGAAACAACTGGCGCCTCCGCCGTGGCGCCTCGCGATGGAGCCGTTCGGCTGTCGCTTTATCGAAAGTCGTATCGATTAATTCGCTGTAATCTGTGCACCCATCATCGTCCTCGACGTCGATTCCGATCTCGGCGGCACGCCCGATCGCAATCAGGGCTGTATGGCGACTATGCGAAAGGTTGAACGTCACTCGCTGCGCCGTCCCGACCAAGAAGGGCTTGCCGGACGCCCCGACGGCGAGCGGCACGTCGGTGGGCGCGACGTCGAGCAGGTCCGACAGCAGCATGCGCAATGCACAGTGGGTGCGACCGTAACGTTCCCGATCGTCAGAGTGAACGAAGGCATCGGCGACTGCCCGCTCACGCGTGTCGAGAAGTGCCCAATCTGGGGGAGCGCCGAGGCGTAAATCGACCCGCCAAACCACAATTGTGCACTGCTCATCGCCCGAGCCGATGGTCATCGCAAATCGCCTTCTATCGCTTCGATAGACGTAACCTCTGAAAAGACAGGGTAATCAGAGGCGGTCAACGGGTGGCCGCTGACATACCGGAGCAGGAAGGGGATCAGATAGGCCTCGATGATGGTGCGCATGCGATCCGACCGGATGATCTTAGGGCGCCACGGCCGCCACCGCTTCCAGTGACCGGCGTACCGCGCGTCGGTAAAATCGTCATGCTCAGCGCCGTCGATCAGACGAACCTCGGCAGCCGAAGATCGCGACAAAGCAAGCAGCACACGAAAATCTTCGCGTGCCAACTCGGTCACATAATAGGTCGGCGCCGATACCCAGGCCGGCGATGGGTGCAAGTCGAGCCTGGCGTAAAGGGCGAGCAAGGGACGCGACACCCCCGCCGCGGCGGGGGTATCGACAACCCACCCGTCGAGATTGACCGCCGCAGTCACCCGCGGATCGCGGGCCAGCGTCACCGCCGCCACTGCGCCGCCGAACGAAAAACCGACCACGCCGATACGTGAAACATCGATCGTGGATGGAATAGCCTTGGATGGCAGCTGCGTCAGCGCATCAACCAGCTTGGCCAGCTTGTCGTAGCCAAGCCGTGTCCTGCGTTCGCTCATCTCCGGAAACGCTGCAAGATCCTGAGGGGAGAACGCTCGGAACGGCCCGGTGCGTACTACCTCGTCAGCGGGATCCGCCGCTGGATCGGGCCGGTCACGGCTAACGTCGTCCGCGGCCGCTACCACAAAGCCTGCACTGGCAATGTCGGACAGGAGCACATCGCTCTCGCCGCGAGTCCCACCCCAGCCCGGCACGTAGATAATCAGCGGATACCGACGGGCGATCCCCGCAGCCTGCGGAGCCCAAATCCTCACCTCGATGGGTGGGCGTTCGGCGCTCCTGGGATTTGGTAAAGACAGCTCATGCACCGTGACCTCCAGAGGTCCGGCAGGCCGATCGGGCTTGCGTGGAAACAAATAGGGCGCCAGCAATGCACCGGTGCCTATTAGCAGCCCAACCAGGACGGCAATCGCGGCGATGACGATCACGCCGGTCCTCTGCACCGCTCCACCTCTTCAAGACCCATTGTTCGCTGGCCGCTTAACTCGCCTTCTGCGTCCAATCTAACGGCGCTCAGGGCTTTGCGGGTGGAACCCGCCAGCGTCCCTCTGCCTTGTCCATCGTCCACAACATGTGCTCGGCGATGATTGGCGCTGATTCCTCGTGTAATATGTCCAAATGCTTGCCCGGAACATCGTAGACTCGAAGGTCGCCCTCGACGATCTGGCTCCATCCAAAACTTCGCGAGTAGAGCCGGCCAACCTTGGCGTCGGAGGAACGGAAGAACACCACGTCGCCTGGATAGAGCTCCGGCCGATATTGCTTTCGTGCTTCGATCAGATAATTCATGATCTGATCGGAGTTGTCCCTTTCGGCATCTGTGACTGGCGCCTTCAGGTGCAGAGTCTGCAGCAGAAGCTCCGAGAGATCCGTGTTCTGCAGGTAGCGCCGCCACCTGTCCATCCGGCTCATACCCTCAACATAACCGGCCGCGAGAGTGTCCAGCAGGAACAGCGTTGGCGCTTTCGAGCCGGCAGCGTGCAATTGCCGCGCGGTTTCCAGCGCGACGTTGCCCAACACGCAGAAGCTGATCAAATAATAAGGGCCGACGGGATCGAAGGCGCGGATGAGCCGGGCGGCATCGGCAGCGATGTCCGCTATGGTGTCCGGGACGAGCGGTGGCAGGAGCGCGTCTGCTGGCCATTGCAGGTCTACGAAGGGGCGGTCGTCAGCCAATCGCCGCGCTATTGGATAATAGAGCGAGTGCTGGCTTATGGCGAATACAGGCGGCAACTTGCCTTCGCTATAGAGCTCGAATGGCTGCAGGTAGCTGCGAGACGGCTGGCGTAGGAGAGGCCGCGGCGTTGCCATGGGCTCAGCCACGGCGTCTGCGATCCGAGCTTCCGGTATGGCGGGCTGAGGTGCCGGGGTGTTGACCAGAGTCTCCAATTCGCGACGCCATGCCTCGATCAGGGCGTCCGCGGCGGCGGCTTCGTGTCGATCGGCATTAAATTCGCAAGAAATGCGCCAGCCCTCTTCCCGACCCACCATGAAGAAGCTTAGATCATAAAGGCATCCCGCGCTGACCGAAGGAATCGAGACCAGTTCCACCTGACCGCTTCGGATGGATCCAACCTGATCGGTGTCGATATTGGCACTCTGGAGCGTGAAGTTTACCTCGTAACCGAATGGCAGATCAGGCTGGGAAGAGAGCCTGGTGCCGGCGATGATCTCGTCAAATGGCAGCGTCTTGTTGGCCAGGGCGTCGGCCGTCACGGTGCGGACATGGCTCGCAAACCCCCAGAAGTCGCGCGCCAGGGTAGCGTCCAACCGCAGTATGACCGTATTTGTCGTAGGACCGATCACCCCGAGCATCAGCGGATCGTCGCGGCCGCCGACCTGAGTGCCAATTATCAGTTCCTGCGCGCCCCAGGCCTTGCTGAGCGCGATAGCAAGGCAAGTGGCGCCCAGCGCGAACATGGTGTAGCCCCGCTGGCGGCCAATCATATTCAACCGGCCTATTAGCTCTTGGGGAAGCACCACACTGCGGATTTCTCCATCGCGCTGGCCTCGCACTGGCGGCTTGCGGGTCGCCGCCACGTCCAGCGGCGCTACGTCTGCCATCTGCTGGCGCCAATAGCGGCGTTCATCGACGACAGCCTCGCTGGCAAGCAGCGCCTCTTGCCAACGCGCATAATCGCCGTACTGCAACTCGAGCTCCGGCAGCTCTGGAGAGCAGCCCCGCTCTAGCGCATCAAGCGCCGTGGTGAACTCGCGGGCGAACACGCCGACCGACCAGCCATCAGCAATGGTATGATGAAAGGTCACCAGCAGGATGGCTTCTCGCGGTGAGCGCCGCAGCAACGCGGCGCGCCACAGCGGAGCCGTGGCTGGATCGAACGCGGTTTGCGCTTCCAGCCGCGCGATGCGGTCGGCTTCCGCCGTGTATAATTCCTCTGGCAGCTGGGACAGGTCAATCAATGACAACTTGATCTGACACTGGCCGACGATTTGGCGAGAGCCGGCGTCCCCGCGCTCGAACCGAGTCCGGAGGCTCTCATGGCGGTCGGATAGCAGCGTCAGCGCCGCCTCGACCGATTTTTCCCGCACTGCGCCAACCAGGCGCCAGCGCATTGAGACGTTGCCGATAGAACTGTTGGGATCACGCGCTTGGAGATCCAGAAAGCGCTCCTGGATCGCCGTGCAGGGCGCGATGAAGTCTGGTTCGAGCTCCGTTTCAGCGGCTTCGGTGTGAAGAGGCGCCATCATGTGCTTCTCCGTTCCGGCACCTTTCGCCTGAAGCTCGCCAGAGCCGGCCCTTCGTTCTTGGGCTGGCTACCCGCGAGGCTCGCGGCGCGGAGTGCTAGTTCTTCGATGCTTGGATTGGTCATCAAATGCTGAGGCTTGAGCGGCAGACCCGCCTCATTGAAGCGCGCTCTCATACGGAAGACGTGCAAGCTGGTAGCACCGAGCGAGAAAATGCGGTCACTCGGCTGGATGCCCTCCCGGCCAAGCACCCCCTCGACAAGCGCGATAATCTTGGCGAGCGTGGCGTCGTCTTTGACTGTTGGGAGCGCCGCAACGGGAACGGGCTGCGGGCGAACTGGCGCAGCAATCGCACCCGCCAAGGCCTTGCGATCAAGCTTGCCGTTGGCGGTCCGCGGTAGTTCTGCCAGAGCGATATAGCGCCCCGGGACCATATAAGCCGGCAGCCGGGCGGAGAGAACTTGGCGCAGAGCTTCGGGCGCCACGGTACCGCCGGCGGCGACGACGGCTGCAGTCAGTCCCGCGTCCGGGGTGCTGGCGCGCTCCACCGCCACGGCAGCGTCACGCACGCCAGGATGGCTTCGCAGCACGGCCTCGATCTCTTCAAGCTCGATGCGGAAACCTCTCACCTTAACTTGCTGGTCGCGACGGCCAAGCAACTGGATGGCCCCGCCGGCATTGCGAACCGCGATGTCACCCGTACGGTAAAGCCGCCTCGGCTCGCCGTCCTCCACGCTCACGACCTTAAACGAGCGCTCGGTCAGGTCTGGCCGGCCGATATAGCCTTTCGCCAGCCCCTGACCTCCGATATAGAGCTCCCCGGGCACGCCGATCGGCGCCAATGCCTCGGAATCGTCCAGAACGTACAATTCCGTGTTGGCGATCGGCGCACCGATGATGATGGGACGGTTCGCATCGGTGACGCGTCCGCAAGAAGACCAGATGGTGGTTTCGGTCGGGCCGTACATGTTCCACAACTCGACGCCGTTAGCGATCAGTTGACTGGCCAGATCACGCGGCAGCGGCTCGCCGCCGCACAGAGCTTTGAACCCCGGCGCCGGCTGAAATCCGGCCTCCAGCAGCACCCGCCACAGCGTTGGTGTGGCCTGCAGGACCGTCGCGCCAGTCAAGTTGATCAGCTTCACCAGCTCCAACGGGTCAGCCAAGGTGTCGCTGGCAGCGATCACCGTCCGCCCGCCGCAGCATAGAGGCAGCAACAGCTCCAGTAGAGCGATATCGAACGACACGGTAGTCACAGCGACGATGCTATCGTTTTTCGTGAAACCTGGACGCTCCGCCATCGAGCCGAGGAAATTGGCAAGAGCGGTGTGGCCGACCTCGACGCCCTTCGGCGCCCCTGTCGAGCCGGAGGTGAAAATGACGTAGGCGGTCGGATCGGTGTGTGCAGCCGAGCGCGGGAGGCGTGCGGACCGGGCAGCGGCGATCCGCGAGGCGTCGCGGCTCAAATCGAGAGTCGGCAGCCCGGTTTCGGTCCCCGCCATCAGTGCGCCCGAGGTGACGAACGCCGCAATTGCGCCCGCCTCCACGATCTGGCGCACGCGCTCCACCGGCAGCGTCGGGTCGAGCGGCACAAAGGCGTGACCAGCCTTGGCGACGGCGAGCAGGACCACCGGAAGATCGGTGGAACGCTGGATCGCTACTGCGATCCGGGCGCCGGGAGGTAGTGCTAGCTCGATGATGCAGGCAGCCAGACGGTTAGAGCGTTCTTCGGCCTCTCGATAGCTCAAAGGTTCACCGGCAAATTCTATCGCGACTGCGTCCGGGGTCGCGTCGCACCAGCGCTCGAACAGCTCAGGCAGCATGCATTCGTGGCGTTGCACGATGCCGGTTGCTGCCTCGATCAGCTCTCGCGATACCGCACGATCGAACAGTGGTAGCTCAGCTACAGTTGTCGTTGAATCCTGCACCGCCGCCGTCAGCACCGCGCGCAGATGGCCGATCCAGCGAGAGATCGTAGCTTCGTCGAACAGATCAGTTGCGTAATCGACTTCGGCCGCGATGTCGCGCTCGCTCTCGATCAGATTGAGGAACAGGTCAAAATTGACGAACGCTTTGGGATTAGTGCGCACCTCGCTGGCGAGGCCGTCGAACGCGAGTCCCGAGCCCACCCGCTCCAGGTTGAACTGGATGTCGGATAGCGGCGTGCGGTCGGGCGAACGTGGCACGGCAAGGTCGCGCACCAGTGACCCCAACGTGTATTCCTGATGGTCGAGCACCTGGCTGAGCCGTGCCTCCACCGCCGCGACGTGATCGGCAAACGGGTTGGCGAACGAGACGCGCGCCGGTACAGGCAGAAAGTTGACGCAGTGGCCGACCAGATCCTGGTCATCGAGCAGCGCTTGGCCGCCCATCGGGACGGTAAGCACAACGTTTTCATTGCGGCTGAGGCGGGCGAACACCACCTGCACGGCCGCGAACAGCACGTTGAAGAGGCTAACACCTTGACGACGCGCTAATCCCCGCACCTCCTCGCACAGCGCCTCGCCGAGGCTCTCGCGCAGTGACGCGCCGGCAAAGCTCTTGAGTACCGGCCGTGGCCTATCGAGCGGCAGCTCGGTTGGCTCGGGTATCTCGGGGTACAGCCCCTTCCAGAACGCCACTACGCCCGGGTCTGGCTGGCGATTCTGGTTCTGGGCATAGTTGGCGAAGCTCGCTGCCGGTGCCATGTCAGCAACTCGCCCGGTCCGCGCCGCGTTGTAAAAGGTGGAAAGGTCTTGCAGCACGATGTTTATCGACCAGCCGTCGCACACGATGTGGTGGGCGGTGAAAAGCAGGACGTGAGTTTCGGGCGCGAGCCTGACGATGCTGGCGCGCACGAGCGGGCCAAACAGGTCGAAGGGCGAACGGGCATCCTCGGCCATCAACGCTGCGAGGCGGGCGTCCGCGTCAGAACCGCTGAAGTCGAGCAGGGGAATGTCGATAGGAAGATCGGAAAGGATTTCGAGGGTATCGCCCTCTTTGCCAATGCGGCCGCGCAGCGCATCGTGGCGTTGAACCACTGCCTTGACGGCATTCACCATCGCGTTCCTATCGAACGGGCCCTCGAAACGCACAGTGAGCGACTCATTGAAGGCCATCGAGGCCGCATCGCCCATCTGCGCGGCAAGGAAAATCTCCATCTGCGGCTCGGTAAGCGGCACGGTGGTTACGCCATCCAAGGGAGTCTGCGGTATCGCCGCCATGCCTGGCGCGCCGGTGATGATTCCGGCCTCGTCCATCGCGTCGAGGGCGCGCTCAAAAGCATCGCCGATCGCCTGACAATGCGCTGTCGTGTGCGCTGTAGTCAGGAAGCACGGGAAGCCTTCATGCACGTGAATGCCAGCCAGCCGAAGCTCGGGATAGAGCAGACTGGCCAGCGGGCCGTGGTGCGACACGTCGAGATAAAACCAGCTGGCAAAATGCTGGGCCTGCGTCGGCAAGCCGCGGCGGGTGAAGCCAGCATTGATCCGCGCCACCAGTTCCTCGTTGCGCGCAGCCAGCGGAGCATAGATCGCATCTCGGTTGGTCTCGACATGATCGAGCACTGCGCGCGCCGCTGCCAGCACCAGAGGATGCCTTACGAAGGTGCCGGCAAAGAAAGTCGGCGCCACTTCAGGCTCACTATTGTCGCCATACTGCCAAAAGCCGCCGTCAAGCGCGTCCATGAACCGGGCGCAGCCGGCAACCACGCCAATCGGCATACCGCCGCCCAGCACCTTTCCATAGGTGGCGAGGTCCGCGCGAATACCGAATACATGCTGCATACCGCCGGGGTGAACCCGGAACCCCGTCACCACCTCGTCGAACACCAGCGCTGAGCCGCTTTTGGCGGTGATGTCGCGCAACTCGGCCAGGAACTCGCGCGGCTGCAGTTCGGGATGGCGGCTCTGCACCGGCTCGACGATCACGGCGGCGATGTCATCGGCCAAGCGGCGCACAATGTCGAGGCTTTGCGGATGGCCATAGGGCAGCACGATCATCTGGCCGACATTTTCGCCGGGGATACCGGGCGCGATTGGCAGCGCGCCAACCGGTTTGCCAGCGCGGCGCGCCTTAATCAGCACCTCGTCGAATTGGCCATGATAGGCGCCTTCGAACATCACAACTTTTTCGCGGCCAGTGACGGCGCGTGCAACGCGCATCGCCGCCATCACGGCCTCCGAGCCGGTATTGCAGAACGCCACCCGCTCATTGCCAGTTAGGGCGCTGACGCGGGCGGCGACTTCCCCGGCCAGCGCTGTCTGCGGGCCGATTGCGAAGCCTTCGTCGAGCTGCGCCCGAAGCGCGTCGAGCACGAAATCCGGAGCATGTCCGAACATGGTCTGGCCATAACCATTTACCAGATCGACATATTCGTTGCCGTCGACGTCCCAGATCAAAGCGCCTTTGGAGCGCGTGCATACAAGCGGATAGACGATCTCTTTCCAGGCCGTATTGAACCCGCTGGCGGTACGTGGGTCGGCGAGCGTGCGGCGCGACGCTTGGGCGCGCGCCTTCGAGATTGGGGTCTTGGAGTTGTAGCGAGAGATCAACGCGTCGAGATAGCGGCGGGAACGGGGCTCCATCGTCGTATCCCCACCGTCCCCAGCCGGCTTGTAGACGCGGAACCGCGAGGGCGCATCCGCGCCGGTATCGGGCATCAGGATTTCGACCGCCGGCTCGGATGAGACCGCGGCGGGCACCGCGGGCGACACCGCAGCGGCGGGGGACACCGCAGCGGGCGCGGCAGAACTCACACCGCCGACAGCGGAGATCTGAGCAACGAATAGCCGCTCCATCGTCTGCAGCTGTTCGCGCATAAGAGCCTGCAGCACTGGCTCGTTGGCGGGCGCGACAACGGCAGCCGGCGTTGCAGGCGGAGTCGGGCCGACTGGAACGATTACCGGCGCCGCAGGCAGCTTAGTTACTGGCGCCGCAGGCAGCTTGGAGGCTGGGGCGGATCCCTCAACCATAGTGGCAAGTGCCTCAAGGGTATTGAGGTCACGCATCAGCTGGCGGAAGGTAATCTTGACGCCGAAAGTCTTGTTCACCCGCTGAGCGACCTGGCCCAGCAGCAAAGAATCGAAGCCCAGCGATAGGAACGAGGTGGTATGGTTAGCCTCTGTCAGGCTCTTCCCGGAAATCTCCGACAGAATGGTTTTCAGTGACGCCAGTATGGCTTCGGACACGGCCGACTCCTTCGGATGCGTCTGTGTGACGCTTTGCTCGTTGAACGATTGTTGTGCAATTACTGCCGGCTCAATCGTCTGTTGTGCAATGACAGCAGGCCCAATCGTCGGCCGCTCGATCCAGCATCGGGTGCGTTGGAAGGGATAGACCGGCAGATGCGAGCGCAATGTGCCGGGAAGCGCATGGTCCTTTATCGCGAAGCCGTGGCGCCACAACGCGCCTAGCGCTTCAGCGAAAACGCAAGCCTCCTCGCTGCGGTCGGCGAAGTCGGGAGCCGTCGGAACGACCTCGCGCACCTTGTCGCGGGCCTCGCTCGCCTCCGCGAACGTCGACAGAGTGCGGCCCGGGCCAACCTCGATCAGTACGCCATCGTCCCCGACCTCGTGCATCAAGGCACTGACCGCCTCGCGAAACGATACCATCTCGCGGCACTGCCGCGCCCAATACGAGGGCGACGTCGCCTCAGCGTCGGTCATCCAGCGGCCCGTCACGGTCGAGATCAGCCGGCATTGCGGCGGGCTCAAGCGCAACGATGCGGCGACATGTTCGAGTTCCTCGACCACAGGCTCCATCATCGCCGAATGGAAAGCGTGGGAGGTGTGCAGACGCCGGTGACCAATCCCCGCCGCGGCCAGCCGGGTCTCCAGCACAGAAAGGGCGTCGAAGGGACCTGACGCCACGGACAGGAGTGGCGCGTTTTCGGAGGCGATCTCGGCGCCGGCAGGCAGCAGCTTGCGAAGCTCGGCAGCCGGCATGCGCACGCTGAGCATGGCGCCAGCCGGCTGGGCATTCATGATGCGGCCGCGATGCACCACCAACCGCAGCGCGTCCTCGTAGGACATCACCTTGGCCAGCGCCGCCGCTACCAGCTCTCCCAGACTGTGGCCGATCAAAGCTACCGGCTCAACCCCGAACCGAATTAGCCTTTGCGCCAGCGCGTATTCTATTAGGAACAGCGCCGGCTGGGCCAGCGTCGTAGACCGGATGGGATGGGCAGTCTCCTCGCCGGTCCCCTGATCGTCGAACAGCACCCGGCGAATGTCTTGGCCGAGATGGGCCTCGATCACCGCGGCACCGGCATCGACGTCTGCGCGGAACAAGGGGTCGGAATCATAGAGCGCGCGCCCCATTCCCGGATATTGCGCGCCCTGGCCAGGGAACATGAATACCGCGCGCGGTGCTGTGGCCGCAGGACGGCTGTCGACCCGCAGTTTACGAAGCCCTGTGATAGCTTCGCTGACGCTGGCCGCAGCTATTGCGGAGCGGTGCTCCAACTCCCGGCGGCCGTCGCGGAGTGTGTGGGCGACGGTGGTCAGCGACGGCGCCATTCCGGCCGCGCTGGCGCTTTCCAGTGCGTCCGCGAGTCGTGTGGGCATCGCCGCCAGCGCTGCTTGGGAACGCGCCGACAGCCTGATGACGAGTGGCTGGCTTGCTGCATCCTTGGAGGAAGCCGGGCGCGGCGGCGCCTCTTCCAGGCTGAGATGGACGTTGGTGCCTCCGACACCGAACGCGCTGACCCCGGCGCGGCGTGGCGCCGTCCCCGGCGTCCAGGCACCGCCGGAAGCCGATAGCGTGAAGCCGCCGCGCTTCAAGTCGAGGCGCGGGTTTGGCTCATCGAAATTGATCTGCGGGGGAATAACGCCACGATGAAGGATAAGCGCGGTCTTGATCAGGCCGGTAACGCCGGCAGCGGCGTCGAGGTGGCCAACATTGGCTTTCACCGAGCCTAACAGGCAAGGCTGTGGCCGGGCAGCAAGATCGCCGCTCGCCAATGCCGAGAACCCCTGAGTCAGCCCTTCGATCTCGATCGGATCGCCGAGCGGCGTTGCCGTGCCGTGGCACTCGACATAGCCAATGCTCTCGGGAGAGAAATCCGCCATCGCCAGGGCAGAGCTGATGCATTCAGCTTGTCCTCTGACGCTCGGCGCGGTGAAGCCGACCTTGCCCGTGCCATCATTGTTGACGCCGTAACCCTTGATGACCGCATAGATGGAGTCGCCGTCGGCGATCGCGTCGGCCAACCGCTTGATCAGCACCACGCCGGCGCCGGAGCCGAACACCGTGCCGGCCGCGTGCGCGTCGAACGGCCGGCAGGTGCCGTCCCGCGAGGCAATGCCGCCATCTTGATAGAGATAGCCACGCTTCTGCGGGAAGGTAATCGATACCCCACCGGCCAAGGCCATGTCGCACTGAAATGTCGCCAAGCTTTGGCAGGCCTGCGCGACCGCGAGCAGCGAGGTCGAACAGGCGCTCTGCACGGCTACCGCCGGCCCGCGCAGATTGAGCTTGTAGGCCACCCGGGTGGCGATGAAATCGTGCAGCGTACCGATCAGCTCTGAATACGAGCTCACCTGGAAGTCCGAGGTAAAGCGTTCGATAGCCGCACCGTCGGGGCAAACGTTACGCAGGAAGTAGGTGTTCATCGAACTGCCGGCGAACACGCCGATCAGGCCCTCATAGCGCTGAGGGTCATGGCCCGCGTCCTCCAGAGCCTCAACGCAGATTTCCAGGAACAGCCGTTGCTGGGGGTCGGTCAGCGCCGCTTCCCGCGGCGGAATGTTGAAATAATCGGCGTCGAACAGCTCGACATCGTCGATGATTGGGCGCGCCGGCACAAAATCAGGGTCGGCGCGCGTCGCCTCGTCGAACACGTCCTCCAGCTCGGCGGACGAAAAGCGCTTGATGGAGGCTCGCCCGCCCAGAAGATTATCCCAGAACTGATCGACGGTCTTGGCACCCGGGAAGCGACCCGACAAGCCGACGATGGCAAAACCTGGAAGCTCTTCGGAAGGCACGACCTGGGCTTTGCCGCGCGCTATCGCCGGCCTGGCGGCGCGACGGCGGCTAACGCGATCGGAGGCCGCGGCTTGACCGAAAGGGTTCTGCTCGCGGGCAAGAAACGCTTCGAACTCGGCGACGCTCGGATGGGCGAAAAGCTCTGTCACCGGAAAGCGCTGGCCGGTAGCAACCTGAATACGCTCGTGCGCCGAAATCATTTGCAGCGAGGTGGCGCCGAGGTCGAACAGGTTAGTGCGTGCGTCGATGGGAGCACCAAGAATGCTGCTCCAAATCTCGGCAACCAAGGAACCCTGTCCGCTAGCTTGTATGCCTGCGGTAGCGTTTACGTGGTCGCTAAGCAGTCGGGCCCGGTCGATCTTGCCGTTGGCGTTGAGCGGCAGATCGGCGACGACAATGGCTGAAGAGGGCACCATTTGCGGCGGGAGGCGCATCCTAAGATCGGCCAGCACAGCGGCGGCCAATGCCTGAGGCTGAAGATCCTGCGGCGGTAGCGACGCCGACGGTTTGAGAAACGCTATGATTTTTTTGACGGACCCACTGCCGGTAGTGAGCGCTACCGCGGCGTCAGCCACGCGAGCATCGTCGCGCAATGCTTGCTCGATTCCGTCCAGTTCGACCCTAACGCCATTGATCTTGATCTGGCGGTCGCGGCGGCCGAGAAATTCGATGGCACCGTCGGAACGACGCCTGGCATAGTCTCCGGTTAGGTAGAGTTTAGCATCCGGCTCCGTCGAAAACGGATCGGGAATGAACTTTTCCGCTGTGAGTTCCGGACGATTCAGATATCCTAGCGCGACGCCAGCACCGCCGGCGCATAGCTGGCCCTCCTCGCCGTCGGTGACCGGCGAGAAGTCGTCCGACAAAATGTGGACGGTTGTTCCTGCGATCGCATCGCCGATCGGCAGGGCGTCTCCACCCCAACCCTGATGCGGGATGGTATAGCAGCACGTGAATGTTGTATTCTCGGTCGGGCCGTAGCCGTTGATCAGGCGGCACTGTGGCAAAAGCGCCAGCGCTTTGCGCACATGCGATGGCGACAGCACGTCGCCGCCAGCCAAGAGCTGGGTCAGCGTGAGCAGCGCGTCTGGGCGTTGGTCCACCATCAGATGAAATAGTCCGGCGGTGAACCAAGCGGTATTGACGCCCTGGTCACGGATGGCCGCGGCGATGGAGTCGATCGAGGGGACGGCGTCGGATAGAATAGCAACCTGGCCGCCGTTGAGTAGCGGGCCCCAGATCTCCAGCGTGCTGGCGTCAAAGGCAAGCGGCGCGGCATGCAACATCACGGTGTCCGCCGACAGCGTCATGAAATCAGCACCGCGCACCAGTCGAACGATGGCGCGGTGGGGTACGATTACGCCTTTGGGCTGGCCTGTCGAACCGGATGTGAACATGATGTAAGCTGGGTCGGATGGCGCGACCACAACGCCAACCGGAAGCGCCGGTTCGGCGGCGGCGGCGGCGAGCGCCGTCTCCAGCTCAATACAGGCGACGCCCTCGAATGCTTCAGCCTCGGGACCGAGCATCACTAAGGTGGGCCGCGCGTCGTGGAGAGTAAACAGTAAGGTGTCGTGAGGAAGGCCGGGGTCAAGCGGCAGATAAGCTGCCCCCACCTTGAGGATTGCGGCCAGCGCAACGATAGTTTCAATCGATCGGCCCGCTACAACAGCTACGCGATCCCCTGCCCGCACCCCATGCTTCGCTAGCACGCGTGAGAGTTGATCCGATTGAGCGTCGAGTTGGCCGTAAGTCAAGAAACGAGCTGGACTGTTGAGAGCACAACGCTCCGGCCAGTTCTTGGCAGACCACGCGAGCAAATTGCAAACTGTAAGACTTAAATCAGACCTAAATGAATCCATTTTGCCTTCCGCGCGATTTGCCCTTCCGCTCGATATAGACAATCCTGCGGCGGCTACCCGCCGCGGCCCTTCAGGCTGGATCCACACCCGTTACCACCTGTTTACGGTCGGGTGCTGCCGAGGGGCAATGCAACTAAAAATTGGCGACAATCATGCGCTCCCCCAACCGCCCTAGCCGGTCATGCCATAAGAGCATTCTGTGTCACGCAGGCAAGCGATGACCATATTCACTATTAATGAATGAAGGCGCAAGGCTCGTCCCGCGCCTCACTACCCCAGTACCGGTTCTTGCAGCAAGAAAGAACCAGCCTTAGCCATCGATCAGCTTAGACATATCCGCCCCGGGGCCGGTCCATTGACGCAGGCTGGAGCCGGTTTACCGGGTAAAGGCGGCTAGCAAGCGGATATAGTAAGCTTGATAATGCAGCGAAGGCTCCGTGATCGCCCATGAGTTCGCTGGCCACGGATCATTGTATTGCAGATAAGACTTGGCAGGCGGCTGCTCCAGCGGCGGCTTCAGATTGCGCTGGCACAATGCGAAGGTTGGCGCACCGTAGCAGCGGTAACCGGACGACCCGGGAGGCGCGCTGCAGCATGAATCGATCGAGAACTGTGGATTGGGCCCACCTACCAGGAAGCCTGGTGGTGGTCCCGGAAGTTGATCGGTCACCCGTTGCCAGCGGGTGCCGCGAGCGAACCAGGAGTGAAACATCGTCGTCGCGGAGTGGCTAGCGCCGGCTTGCGCCATGTTGGTTAAATAGACGAGGCCGAGCGGATTCACCCCATGGAGATAGTGCACGTACTCTAACGCCGCGGCGAGCGATGTCTCGGACAGCTTTGAATCCGTGTCGTGCAGGGCTGCCAACTGGTGCAACCTTGCCTGCATGGCCTTTCCCTTGTTGCTGCCCCAAGTGTAGTCCTTCATCGGGGCGCGATAGGGATCCGCTTGCTCCAGAGAAACCTGAAACGCTTGCGAATCCCGCGTCAGGTTTGCCAATAAGCGCTTGCGAATTGAAGTTGCCACCTCGGGCGTCGCACCAGGGAGCCGCGCGTAGTAGAGCAGGCTGTCCACCGCATCGACTTCCCACATTGACGGTCCCCACGGGGGCAGCAGCGCGTCGTAGTTGGCGTCAGCAAACTGTTTGAACTGAGCCTCGCCGGTCATCTCGAACAAATAGATTGCGGCCTCGAAATGCGCGCGCAGCCGATCGATCTCGCTCATTTCCTGCTGCCCGGCCGCGAGCCCTTTTGAACCCGGCTGCTTTGACTCGTCATTGTTGTAGTAGAGAACATTGGGGTTTGCGGTCGCCCACGTCCATGCCGCCGTCGAGCGCTTTTTTAGATCGTCGCCGTATTGCTTGAGATCCGGCTCCGGCCGGGACGCAAAGACTTTCGAGGCGTATGCATAGGCTGCGGCCCCCATCAGCGTTGCCGACGTGGTCGGAGGGCCGTAATAGCTATCTCCTTTTGCGTCAGACGGCGGGCTTGCGCTGGCAAGGCCCTGAACGCAAAGAAGAGAGCCGTCCGAATTCTGCATCCTGACGAGCCAATCCAGACCCCATTTTACTTCGTCGAGAATATCTGGAATGCCGTTGCCCGATTCCGGGATACCGTAGTCATCGCTGAAGGCTAGAGGGTGCTCTTGGTAAGCTTGCAGCAGAGTGATGACGTAGCGCGCCGTCCAGGACGTATATTTGTTGTAGTCGCCGGCGTCGTACCAGCCGCCACGAAGATCTTTGATCAGCGATTTCGCGCTATTCGACGACCGCCCCTCGTGCCATGGTCGCGTCTCGGAATCCTGGCCGGGGCCGAGGTGGCTCGCCTTGTCAGCCCAAGCCTTGCCTGCAAATTCCGGCTTCTTCTCAAACCCAGCGCGCTGATAAAAATATGCGCGGACGGCATATTTCATGACTTCCTTATAAACATGCTCGCCGATCGAAAAATCTGCCGATCGAATACCCTTCTCGACGTCCACCACCGCATACTTGCCGGGCACCTCGATCTCGGAAAAGTCAAACCACCAGACGTTGTCGCCGGAGATCTGATCCGTGTTGCCGCCGTTCCACACCGTTGGAGTGCCTGCTTTGACGACCTTGCCTGTGGGTAGTTCAATCAACGCGTAGGATTGACCGGGCGCAAATTTGGCGGAACTGTCATAACCGAGCTGAGGAGCGCGTATAACGGCAACCTTCATTGACTTTGTCGGATATCCAAACTGATCAATCACAATTGCCGGAATTGGACCATTAGGGCCGATCGTCAGCTTATTCTTCCAGTCGGCCGCAGCGAGCCTCGATTGAATTGATTGTCTCGGCGCTTCAGTGCCGCCGACCTGGGCCTGGCTCGTGGAAACACAGACCAGCAATGAAGCGGCGAGGCGCCAGGCACTGGAACGCACGTCTTTAAACTCGCTTCCTGCGCAAACACCTGAACCGAGCCGCCAGCACGCGTGGCCCTACCTCGATCAAGCATGCCATTGCGTGTTCAGTTTCACCCGCCGGCTTGTCGTTATTCAACGCCCCGGATAGCCGCCGGATATTGGGACGCACACGGCGTCAAGCCCGCTTCTCATCGCTGTAGTAATCTCGAAAGCGTTCGCCTTTGTAACGCTCGATGCTCCGCAGCGACGAAGGGTCGACCTTGTTGAGTACGATGCACGCAATTCGATCCACAAACGCCGAAGCCTCATCGAGACATTCAAGGACCATGCGCTGACTCGTTTTTCCCCACTCGACGACGAAGATG
>Ga0207675_100002459_pt1 | contig 18346 bp, 14 predicted proteins | sample KBSSwiS42_FD_184305 | JGI IMG/M metagenome (GOLD analysis project Ga0207675, IMG submission 184305) | Switchgrass rhizosphere microbial communities from Kellogg Biological Station, Michigan, USA - KBS Switchgrass S4-2 (SPAdes) (version 2) | ecosystem: Host-associated > Plants > Roots >... | reverse complement strand
CTCGACCACGCCCTCGCCGCGCGCCTCCTGTCCGTGTACGACGTGCTCGGCACGCGTGTCGCCGGCGCCGCAGAGCTGGCGGCGAACGACAGTGCGTGGCTGTTCGTCCCGGAACGCCCGTGGCGCGAAGGCGAGTACACGCTTCGCGTCGACGCCGCGCTCGAAGACATTGCCGGAAACAGCGTCGCGCACGTGTTCGACGCCGACCTTGGCGCCGACACCACCGGTGCGCGTACGGTCGAGGGCGAGTCCGCACGAACGGTCTCGTTCCGCGTGAAGTCGGGCGACAAGTAGCTCAGCGCTGTCGAGGCAGGGCCCGGCGGCGATAGCTTGAGGGTCAGCGCCGCGCGCGCGAACGTGGGCGCCCGGACGCATCGGATTGCCCTGACCTCGCTCTGCCATGACTGCCGACGCCACTCCAAGCGCACGCCCCGACCCGCACCGCTACTTCATGGGGATCGCGATCTCCGTGCGCGAGCGCGCCGACTGCACCGGCAACCGCGTCGGCGCCATCGTTGTCGTCGATCGGCGCATCGTGTCAACGGGCTACAACGGCACGCCGGAGAACATGCCGAACTGCTCGGAGGGCGGCTGCCATCGCTGCGCGAATCGCGATCAGTATCCGTCCGGCACGGGCTACGATCTCTGCATCTGCGTGCACGCGGAACAGAATGCGCTGCTCGCGGCCGCCCGATTCGGCATCGCGGTGCAGGGGAGCGCGGTCTACTCGACGATGCGCCCCTGCTTCGGCTGCACGAAGGAGATGCTGCAGGCGGGTGTGAAGGAGGTGTACTACCTGCACGACTGGACTCACCCCGACGCCGCGAAGCAATCCGAGTACGCTCGGCTCCAGGCCCGATTCGCGGGCGGCATTCGCCGGCTCGACATGGACGATCCGCGCGCCGACTGGGCGATCACGACACGTCGTGACGCCCGCCCACGCTCGGCCGACGAAACGGGTCACATCGCGGGCTGATCGGCCGCTTGCCGCGCGCCCTCGTCATTCCGAGCGGAGCGAGGAATCGCCATCGTCCCGACTGAGGGGCCCTCTAGCGGGATGATTGCGATTCCTCGCCTGCGCGCCTCCGGCGCTACGCTCGGAATGACGAAGGATCAGAGCCGCGTCAGCTCCCCGAGGAAGTAGAGCGTGCCTGCGTCGTTCGCGATCGTTCCGATCTCGAGACGCACCGGGAACCCGAGACCACCGTCGTACGCCACCGAGACGATGCCGCCCTGGGAGCGCTCCGCGATCGCGCGATCGAACAGCGTGGTGATGCTTGGGTACGGTTCCAGATTCGTCACCGGCTTCGCCGTCTCCAGGTCCCATACCTTCGATACCGCGCCGCGTCGCACCTCGACCAGCACCGGCCGCCTAATGTCGCCCCCGCAGAAGCAGGAGATGCGGAGCTGCACACGATAGTCATCGATGCCCTGCGCGATCCAGGCGGCGCGCCGCTGCTGCAGCTCGTTGAGCTGACCGTTGCCGGTGACGGTATCGGCCGGGACGGCGATCTCGTTGACGCCGAGCCCGGCGGGGACGGACGATTCCCGGCAGGCGAACGCCGCGGTGGTCGCGACGAACGCGAGGAGATAGGTTCGAAGCCGAACGCGTTGTGTAGTCATGTCCCGCCAAACCACTCGAAGCCGCGAACGGTCACGTCGTCACCGGATCGCCACCATGCGTCGAATCACCGTTGCATCGTTCGCCGTTGCTCCGACTCTCCTGGTCGCGCAGCAGCCTTCCCGATTCACGCTCGCACCCGCGACGGCGTCCCTGGCCGAGGAGTTCAGCAACCTCGTGTGGGCGCGCGAGCTGAAGGACGGCCGGGTGATCATCACGGATTCCCGCGACGGACGGATCGTCGTTGCCGATCTGCGCGCAGGATCCGTTCAGCAGATCGGACGAAAGGGGCAGGGGCCCAACGAGTATCCCCGCGCGCAGCCGGTGTGGTCCGTTGGTGGCGATTCCAGTGTGATGATGGGCAGTCCGGAACGGTGGCTGATGTTCGACGGACCGCGCATCGTCGCCACGCTCGCGCCGGATGCACCGGGCGTATCGGTCATTCGCGGCATCGCGCGCGGGAGCGATGAACGCGGATACGTCTACAGCGCCGAGTTCCTTCCGGCTGGCAACAAGCCCATTGGCGACTCCACGGGGCTGCTGCGCGTCGCGCGAGGCACTGGCAAGGTCGACACCATCGCGCGCCTCAAGGCACTCGTGCCTCGTCGGACATCTGCCGCGAACAAGGACGGCTACTTCAGCTTCTCGATTCCGACGCTCGAGGCGGCCGATGAGGCGGTGCCGTTCGCCGACGGATGGGTCGCCGTCGTGCGGACGGACCGCTACCGCGTGGAATGGCGCTCGCCGGACGGCCGGTGGATCGCTGGTACGCCGCTTCCGTTCACGGCCATTCGCGTGGACGACAAGGAGAAGCGTGCACACATGGCGCGGCTCGCGGCCGTGAGCGGGAAGACGCCGTCGCCGCCCGACTCGATCGGCGACTGGCCCGCGACGCTCCCGCCATATCGCAGCCCGGTGCTGCTGCTCGCTTCACCGGATGGCCGGCTGCTCATCCCGCGGTTGCCCACTGCCGAGCATCCGGAGGCGCGCTACGACATCGTCAACCGGCGCGGGGCGCTCGACGGTCAGCTCGTTCTCGCGACGAACGAGCGCATCGTCGGGTTCGGCGCCGGCACCGCGTACGTCGCGGTGACGGACGACGACGGCATCCAGCGCCTGCGCCGCCATCCCTGGCCGCCAGCGAGGTAGTGGTCGAGGAGTTAGTGGCCGAGATTTATGGCCGCCATCCCGGATCGCAGGCGCCAGTGCCATGTGCGCCAGTGTGCCAGTGGTAGTCATCGGTGTTGAGGTCCAGGGACTCATGACTGAAGACTCGTACTGACCTGCTGGCACACGTAGAACTGGCCAGGCCCCATCCCGGATCGTACCGTGGGCTGTTCCCGGGGTGTTCCTCGTGACGACTGCCGCGTTAGGCGATGGCCGGCGCCGTCACGGGCGTCGGCGCCAGGCGCTCGGCGATGGGCATCGAGGCCAGGGCGATCACGAGGTGCAGCACCCGCACGATCCAGTGCAGGTCGCCCGGCAGGAGGAGATGTTGTGTGAACCCCACGGCGGCAACCACCACGCCCCACATGACCGCGAAGAACGCGAGTCCGATGCCTCGACGCTGCACGAGCGCGATCACGGCGATGCTCCACAGCGCCAGCACGAACAGCACGCCGATCGTCCGGTGGACATTCACGAGTGAGTACAGGTGGCCAGTCCACAGGCCAATGCCGACAATGACCTGCACCAGCGCAGCAATGCGCATGAACATCAGCAACAGGAACGGAACACGCATCCTCGCCTCCAGGGCAGCGGTGTACCATGTTAGACACAGTATACAACGAAACTAGACAGGCAGTATAACGAAATCAACTCCGTGAAAAGCCGTTCCTATACGTCCGGCGAGCGCCAGCGCACCGTCGAGGCCGGCCGAGAGCGCATCGTTTCCGCGGCGCGTGAGCTCCTCGAGGACGAGGAGGGCGAAGGATTCTCGATCGACGCCGTCGCGCGCCGAGCGGGAGTGGCGAGGATGACGGTCTACAACCAGTTCGAGTCGAAGGCCGGCTTGCTCGAGGCGCTCTTCGACTCGCTGGCGCTGCAAGGTCCGCTCGGCGGAATGGGCGAGATCTTCAAGATCGCCGACCCTGTCGCGGCATTCGATGACTACGTCGCGCTCTTCGGCCGGTTCTGGACGGTCAACCGCCGCACGCACCGGCGGTTGCGCGCAGCGGCGATGCACGATGCCGATCTCGCGGCCGCCATCGCGAGTCGCAACGAGCGCCGTCGAAAGGGCGTCGCGGAGCTCATTCGCCGACTCGGCGACCGCGCGCGCGCCGTGGTCCCGAGCGAGGAGGCGGTGAACGTCATCTACGTCCTTCTGAGCTTCGACACGTTCGACGCGCTGGCGGGTCCGTTGCGGACTCCCGAAGACGCCGTCCCGACGGTCAGACAGCTCGTGCGTGCGGTTCTCGGTTTGCCGACGAGCTAAATCGCGCGGGACCCGAACGGCGCAGCGCCCGAACGGCGCAGGTCGAACGGCGCACGGCCCGGAGAGCGCAATGGCGCGGAACCCGAACGGCGCCTTTGTAGTTTGGGCCCTGCGCCGTTGCGCCCTGTGGGCGTTGCGCCGTTCGGGTCGTGCGTTGTTCGGGTCCAGCGCCGTCCGGGCTCTGCGCCGTTCGGCCGGCGCCGTTTCCCTCCTCAGACCTCGCGGACGACACGTCCGCGGCCGAGGTCGCGAGAATAGACGCGTACCGGGCCGCGCATCCCGAGTGGGGTGCACGGCCGAGCCGACGTTCGCGAACGAGATCATCACGCCTAACGGCGCACGGCAGACCGTCACGCTCGGTGACGGCTCCACGTCCCTCGGGATGGCGAAGCATGCGCTAGGCGGTTGGCGGGATTTGGCGTAGTATCAACGGCAATGCCCGCTCCGCACCTGATTCTTCCCCCGCCCGGGTCGACGCCGGCGTCCAGGGATTCACAGGGCCGGCCGCGCTCGCTTCCGCCAGATCTCCTCCGCGAAGCGTCGCAGCGCATCGGCTTCTTCTCGCTGATCGGTGCCGGGCTCTGGTTCCTTGGACCGCTGCTCGGGCACGTCGCGATCCGCGCGCAGAGTCCGCCAGGCGATACCCGATGGCGCTCGATCATCCTGCCAATGGATGCGATCGCGGTGACGAGCATCATCATGTCGCTCGCGCTGTTCGCGTACACGCGCCGGAACAGGAACTCGAAGCTGAGCCTCGACCTCGGGCTCGCGTACATGATCGCGATCTCGCTCGCGCTCGGCCTCCTGTTCCACGTGGGAATGATCTACTTCGGCGCGTCGGTGAGGCCGAAGGTCGTGATCACGCCGGAGATCAGCTGGATCGGCGCCGTCATCCTGATCTTCGCCGCGATCGTACCGACACCGACGCGAAAGACCGTCGTGGCGGCGTTGATTGCCGTGTCGATGAATCCCATCGGGATGCTGATCGCGGGCTGGCACGGCACCCTGGACTTTGGTGCCGCGAGCAACGTGCTGGTCATGCACTACCCGGACTTCCTGCTCGTCGGCGCTGCCGGGGTGATCTCGCACGTGGTGACGCACCTCGGGCGCCAGGTCACGAGAGCGCGCGAGATGGGGAGCTATCGCCTCGGCGAGCTGCTCGGAAGCGGCGGGATGGGCGAGGTGTACAAGGCGACGCACACCATGCTGGCGCGTCCGGCCGCGATCAAGCTCATCCGCCCGGAATCGCTCGGGGGAGGGAATGGCGAAAGCGCACAACTCGCGATGCATCGCTTCACGCGCGAGGCGGAGGCCGCCGCGAATCTGCGCTCGCCGCACACGGTCGAGGTCTACGACTTCGGTGTGACCGAAGATCAGACGCTGTACTACGTGATGGAGATGCTCGAGGGGCTGGATCTCGAGACGCTCGTCAGGCGGTACGGCGCGCTGCCGGCCGGCCGCGTGATCTACCTCATGCGACAGGTGTGTGAATCGCTCGAGGAGGCGCACGCACGGGGGCTCGTGCATCGGGACGTCAAGCCGGCGAACATCCACGTCGGTTGTGTGGGACTCCGGCACGACTTCGTGAAGGTGCTGGACTTCGGGCTGGTGAAGGAAGTAACGCGCCGGAGCAGGGACTCGCTTGCCACGGAGGCGGGACTCGCGATCGGGACGCCGTCGTACATGTCGCCGGAGCTCGCGCTGTCCGAAGCGGTGGACGGGCGGGCGGACGTGTACGCGTTAGGCTGCGTGGCGTACTACCTGTTGACGGGCCGGCTGGTGTTCGAGGCCGACAACCCGATGCGGGTGATGGTGATGCACATCGACGCGAAGCCGGTGCCGCCGTCGACGCGGACGGAGCTGCCGATTCCGCCATCGCTGGACGCGGCGGTGATCGGCTGCTTGGCGAAGGACACGGCGTCGCGGACGCCGAGCGCGGCGGCGTTTGCGGAGGCGCTCATGGTAGCGGAGGCGGACGTCGAACCGTGGGGGGAGCCGCAGGCGGCGCGCTGGTGGCGCGAGCGAGCGAACGACGGCTGATCAACCCTCGTTGCCGGTGCCGCCAAGAAATTGGGGTCAGACTCCGGAGGCCACGCGCTTCCCGAGGGTTTTCTTTCGCAGTAAGCAGCACCAGCAAGCAGTAAGCAGCGCTCTACGCAGTTCGGTCAGGGCGGTCCCACCGCGACCCGGCCGCGCGAGACGACGAGGACCACGCTTCGAAGCGCGCCGACATCGCGCGATGGATCGCCGCGTACGGCGACGAAGTCCGCGGACATCCCGACCGCGATCTGTCCGACGCTGTCCGCGATCGCGAGTGCCTTTGCCGCGTTGATCGTGGCGGCCTGAATGGCCTCGAGCGGCGTCAGGCCTGACGAGACGAGCGCGTCCATCTCGTCGATGCCGCGCCCGTGCGGAAGCACGCCGCCGTCCGTGCCGAACACGAGACTGACGCCGGCGTCGTGCGCCACGCGCACTGCGGCCGTGAGCGCGCGGGCCGCAGCACTCGTGTCGCCCGCCGTCAGCGATGCGATCGTCGGGCTCATCCACATGCCTCGCGCACGCATCGCGGCCGCGAGCGACGCGTCGACGTATGCGGCGTGCACCAGTCCATCTACGCCCGCGTCGAGCGCAGCGCGTGCGGCGCCGCGACTGATCGCGTGTGCAGTCACCGGTCTGCGCGCAGCGTGTGAGGCCTCGACGATCGCCCGCAGCACATTACGCGGAATCTCCACGCTGTCGGGCGATGCGTAGGACGCGGCCGGCCAGGACGAAAGACACACCTTCGTGAGGTTTGCACCCGCCGCGATGTTCTGCTGCACACGCTGGACGAAGGCCTCGGCACCGCCGGCAATGCCGATTCCGCTGAACTCGCAGACTCCACCTTTGGCGCCGACCCAGATTCCGGCCGCGAGCACGCGTGGCCCTTCGATGTGACCACTATTGATCGAGTCTCGCAGGACGAGGAGTCGGTGCGTGAGCGCGCCCTGATCCGCGACCGTCGTGAAGCCCGCGCGAAGGTCCGCGAGTGCGTTCGCCCGAACGGGACCGCCGATGGCGAGGTGCACGTGCGCGTCGATGAGTCCGGGGACGACGGTCATGTCGCCGAGGTCGATGATGCGCGACGCGCTTCGCTTATCGAACTGTGCGGCGGGGACCGTAGCCGTGATGCGCGTGTCGGTCACGAGCAACACGGTGGGGCCGCCGTATCGGCCGGTCTTCACATCGAGCACACGGGCAGCGCGAACCGCGAGGTCCGCGCGCTGACCCACAGCGGGTGTTGCACTCCAGGCGCTGCAGCCGAAGCCAAGGGAAGCCAGCGTGAGCGCCCGGAGGAGTTGCATTCCCTGATCTCCTACGGTCGCCCGGGAACCATCGTCGGCACGACGTAGAAGTTCTCGTCGACGCGGAAGTCCGACGGGTTCCCGAGCCTAACGCGCGTCGTCTGCCACTGCTCGGTGGGATGAATCAGGGTCATCGTCGGCCAGTCGAGCGTGGCACGAAGCGGCATGTCGAATCCGGCGACGACGTTCGCCCAGCGATACGACAACGTGTCGCCGGAGATCCGGTACTCGAACGTCGGGACCATCACCGTTCGCAGATACTGATCGAACACCTTGCCGAAGTCGACGCCCGCCTGCGCGCTGATGTACTCCTCGACCTGCTTGCCCATGACGGTCTGGTGCCAGAAGGTCTGGTTGAGTCCGTGTAGGATACCGCGCCACTTCTCGTCATCGTTCACGATCTGTCGGATCGTGTGCAGCATCTCGCCGCCCTTCGGGTACATGTCGCCCGAGCCCTGGTCGTTCACCTCGTAGTCCGGGATGATCGGGCGGTCGTTTCGGATCCCGCGCCGGTTGCCGACGATGTACCGCGCGCCAGCGTCCTTGCCGTGGAGGCACTCCGTGTAGATACCCTCCGCGTAGTTCGCGAAGCTTTCGTGCACCCACATGTCGGCGTTGTCCTTCGCCGTGATGTTGTTGCCGAACCACTCGTGCGCGCTCTCGTGGATGATGATGAAGTCCCACGTGAGGCCGAGCCCCGTGCCTGACGACTCCCGCTTGCGATAGCCGTTCGCGTACCAGTTGCCGTACGACACGGCGCTCTGATGCTCCATCCCCGTGTTCGGCACCTCGAGCAGCTTGTAGCCGTCTTCGTACCACGGGTACGGTCCGAACCAGTGCTCGAAGCACTTGAGCATCGTTCTCGCCTGCGGGAACTGGCGCTTCGCGTTCTCGACGTTGTAATCGAGCGGCCAGTAGTCCATGGTGAGCGTGCCCTTCGCACCGTCGAACGTCTCGCTGTAGTGGGCGTAATTGCCCGTGGCGACGGCGATCGCGTAGTTGTTGATCGGGTTCACGGCGAACCATTCGTACGTCGTCGTGCCGTTCGCATTCTTCTTCGTGCTGCGCAGCCGTCCGTTCGAGACATTGATGAGCGGATCGGGGACCGTGAGCGCGACGCGCTGGGAGTCCGGCTCGTCCGCCTGCGTGTCCTTGTTGGGCCACCACACCGACGCGCCCATGCCCTGATCGGTGGTCACCACCCATGGGCGGCCGAGGCTGTCCTTCACCCACGAGAAGCCACCCTGCCAGGGCGGGTTCTTCGCGATCTGCGGATTGCCATGATAGTAGACCGTGATGGTCTTGAGCTGGCCCGCGAGCTGTGGGGCCGTGAGCCTCGCGAAGAACGCGGCGCCCTCGCGCCGGTGCGTCACGCGCCGTCCGTCCTGCGTCATGCTGTCGACGACGAGCGGCTCCATGAGATCGATCTGCATCTCGGTCGCGGGCTTGAGCACCTTGTAGGTGATGCCGTTGTAGCCGGCGATGGTGCTGTCGTTAGGCCGGATGGCCACGTGCAGATCGTAGAACGTGACGTCCCACCAGCTGCGGGCGGGGGTGGTGAACGAGCCGCGCAGTGTGTCGGCGCGCGAGCGCTTCGGGACGTGCTCCGCCGCTCGGCGCTGTGCCGCCGAGTCGGGGCGCGCGGGTCGCGTGGTCGTCTGCGCGACGAGCGATGACGACGAGAGGATGAACAGCCCAGCGGCGAATGCGAGGCGACGCATAGTGGGTTCTCTCATGAGCGATGGCGCGATCGGTCCTGGCGGTAGCGCGGAGCCGGTGCGACGTGGCCGAATCGGATACAATATACCGAAATTACTCGACAACCGTTCCGGTCGATCCGATCTTCGAGACCCCTCCCACGGAGTCAGGTCATGTCTGTCGCCAAGATCACCGAGATCCAGTCATCGTCCACGACGAGCTTCGAGGATGCTATCAACGCCGGTATCGCCCGCGCCGACAAGACGCTGCGCAACCTCACCGGCGCGTGGATCAAGAGTCAGAAGGTCGTGATCGAGAAGGGCAAGATCACGGAGTATCGCGTGCTCATGAAGGTCTCGTTCATTCTGCAGGACAAGTGATCGCGGACTGGCGGAGTCCGTCGCCGGCATTCTCTGTATCAGTCCTCGGGTCCTGAGTCTCCTCGTGCGGTGCGAGGAGATTGACACCGTGCTGTTGCAAGCGATGATGCACACGCCTGGGCCGTAGGCGCCTTGTCACCAGCAGCGGCAACCTCCGCTGCTCAACGACCGCAGGTCGTTAGGGTGGATCGGCGAAAGAATCGCGAGACGGCGTCCGTCTAAGACCGAGCACCCCCCAGTGGGAGCACGACGTCGTACGCCCCCGGTGCGTGCACCGAGACCGTCTGCCGCGCCCCGCGCCGCCTCCAGCAGGCGCAGCGCCGACGTGTGCCGACGCGCCTCGCACTCGTTCACCACGAGTGGATCACCGCTGTGATCGACCGGCCCGCCCGACGCCCCTGCGCCGAGCGGCCAGGAGCTCCACATGTTCAATCGTACTTCCCCCGCCGTGCTGGCGCTGCTCATTGCCGCCTGCTCGGACGACCTGCCGACCGGGACCAAGCCCTCGAGCACCCCGGCCGCCATCGCTATTCAGAGCGGCGACGGGCAGTCCGCCATCGTCGCACGCTCGCTCGCAGACCCCATCGTCGTGAAGGTCACGGACGGGCGCGGCAGACCCGTACGCAACGCGGCCGTCTGGTTCGAGATCGGCTCGGGCAGCGGCGCCATCGTCGGCGGCGCCAGCAATCGCACTGACTCGCTGGGCCTCGCGAGAGCCACCTGGCGACTCGGCACCTCGACAGCCGCCGACCAGGTCGCAGTCGCGCACGTGTTGAACGCGTCAGGCGCTCCCCAGGGTATCAACGTCACGTTCCACGCCACGAGTCTTCCCGACGCCGCGTGGACCGTCGAGATCCCGACGCTGCCCGGAGTCATCGAGACACTTCCGGAGTTCACCAGCAAGGTCGTCGCCCTCGCCTACGACGCGTACAGGAATCCCGTTCCGGACGTCACGGTGAAGTGGGCGGCACCGGTCGGAGGAACGCTCGTTAGCACGGAAACCGTGACCGGTGCCGACGGCTCGACCGAGAACGAATGGACGGTTCGCGCGAGCTCGAGCTCGGCGCTGGGCGCGGGAGCGTACTGGATCACGGCGTCGATCCAGCGTTTCGCATCGGTCGACGCATCGACGGCGCTCTACAGCATGACCGTCGGCGATGCGCGGCTGGCCGCCACGTCGCTCGCCGCCGGCGGGCATCACAGCTGCGCGGTGGCCGAGGGCGAGGTCTACTGCTGGGGCGACAACACCGCCGGCCAGCTCGGTGACGGTGGCCGTCAATCGCGTCAAATCGCGATGCGCGTTCAGGCCGGCGCCGAATCGTTCACGCAGGTGGTGGCCGGATCGTCGCACACCTGCGCGCTCACGAGCACCGGCAGCGCATATTGCTGGGGCGCGAACGGCGACGGGCAGCTTGGCGACGGCACGCGCCTTCTCCGACTCACGCCAGTCGCGGTCGACCAGCCGGCGGCGTTCGTGTCGCTCACCGCCGGCACGTCGCACACCTGCGGAATGACTGCCGGTGGCGTCGCGTACTGCTGGGGCAGCAATGCCGACGGGCAGCTCGGCGACGGAACGACCGACACGCGCCTCGTGCCTAACGAAGTGGCCGGCGGCAGTCGATTTGCGTCGCTCACGGCGGGGCCGAACCACACGTGCGGCCTGACGGACGAGCAACGTGCCTTGTGCTGGGGCAACGACGACGTCGGTCAGGTAGGCGCGACCGGGGAAGAGAGCGAATGCCGCAGCCGGTGCATCACCACACCCTCCCTCGTGAATGGCAGCTTCATCCGGCTGAGTGCGGGCCTCCAGTACACGTGCGGCGTCGAGCCCGACGGATCGACCTGGTGCTGGGGCAGTAACCTGGCACAGCGCACCAAGGTAGAGCTCACCTTCCCGATCACCAACCTCGTCGCGGGCCGGGCGACGGACGCCTGCGGGCTCACCGACGAGGGCCGGGCCTACTGCTGGACGTTCTACTACGACGACTACTACTACTATTACGAGGCCGAGATATCTGCACCAGAGCCCATCGGCGGCGCCCGGATGTTCTCGGCGCTGGCCCTCGGTGATGCACACGCCTGCGGACTCGAGCGTGACGTGTCCGGGCGAGTCGTCTGCTGGAACGCGCGGTTTTTTGGGAGCATAGCCCGAACGGAGCCGGCGTACGTTCAACGTGCGGGGCGGCCATGACGCCCCATCGAACCGTTAGGCATCCGGCCGGCCGGATGCCTAACGGCACCGCTGGCGCCCTGCGGACTGCCGCACGATATCTGGCGATCGCCGGCGCCATTCTCGGGACTGCCTGCGCCGATGACGCGGGCACCGCCCCGTTGCGTTCGGCCATGCGCGTGGCGGACGTGACGGCGACACCGAATCCGCTCAACGCGCTGTCCGTCATTGTCGGCTTCAATGCCACCGACGTCGACTCGGCGCGCATCATCTACGACCGCGCCGACGGCGGCGCCGCGTCCTCGACGCCGTTCATCCGCGTGTCGAGCGGACACGTTCGGATTCCGGTCGTGGGACTGATCGCCGAGACGGCGTACAGCGTCAGGGTGGAGGCGCACGGCGCCGGTAGGCCGGTGACGACGGACGCGGTCGACGCGATGACGGGAGCGCTGCCGGTGGAACTGCGGTCGGTGCAGCTGTCGGGTTCGGGTCAGGCGACGGCGGGGTACACGCTCGTCGTGCCGATCGCCGCGCCGACCGATACCGTCGCGTACGTCATGGCGTTCGACAACACGGGCCGGCTGGCGTGGTACCGCGCGTTCGCCAATGCCGGCTGGACGGTCGAAGCGAAGCAGCAGCGGAACGGGCACATTACGGTCTACCTCGGACGCTCGTACGGGTGGCAGCAAACGGGCGGGCAATTCGTCGAGCTCGACGTGGCGGGGGAGATCGTGCGCACGTTCGCTGCGCGGACGGTGCCGTACACGGATCCGCACGAGCTCCGCTTTACCATGCGCGGTGACGCCGTGGCCGAAGTCCATCTCCTCGGCTACCGGATGGATCACGTCGATCTGTCGGCGTTAGGCGGCCCATCGGACACGCTCATCGCTGTGCATGTCCTGGAACGCCAGGGCGTGAGTGGGCAGCCCATGTTCGTCTGGGACGCGGGCGTGACGTACTCGCCGGCGGACTGGCCGCAGTCGGCGGCCTTCCCGAGCGATCTCGTGCATCCGAGCGCGTTCGCGATCGATCGTGACGGCGACTACGTCGTCTCGCTGCAGGCCATCAACGAGATCGTGAACGTCGACGGCGAGAGCGGTCGGCCACGCTGGCGGCTTGGCGGCACGCGAAGCGATTTCACCATGCTGGACGATCCGCTCGGTGGATTCCGCGGCCAGCACGGTGTGCAGGTGTTGGAGAACGGCAATCTGCTGTTCCTGGACAATCGCCGAGGGGCGGTTCCGTCGTCTGCACGCGCCGTCGAGTACCAGCTGGACACGGACGAGATGACGGCGAAGCTGGTGTGGGAGTTCCGGCCGTCGCCGGCGGTCGCGAGTCCGATCATGGGCTCGGTGCAACGACTGGTCAACGGCAACACGGTGCTTGGTCTGGCGATCCCGGCTCGCGTGATGGAAGTCGACCCGGGCGGCGGCGTGGTTTCGGACGCGACGCTGACCATGGGTGGAGCTCCGGCGCAGTTCTATCGAGCGATCCGCATCGCATCGCTCTACGCGTACTCGGCGCCGTAGCTGTCATTCCGAGCGGAGCGCGCAGCGCGGAGGCGAGGAATCGCCATCGTCCCGACTGAGGGGCTTGTCCCTCTACCGGGAGGATGGCGATTCCTCGCCTCCGCGCTGCGCGCTCCGCTCGGAATGACAGTGCCCGGCGATTCCTCATCTGCCCGCTGTTTGCGGTCACCCCCGCCGCTGCGCAACTCCGCTCGGAGTGACAGTCCGGCTTGACCCCTGAACCCCCAGCGGCGATCCTCTCACCCCAGCCCCGACCCTCTCACAGCTGTCGCGATCATGCAGACTGGTCTCATCATCGTACTCACCATCCTGACATCCGCGACGCCCCAGACGCGGCCTGCCACGTCCGCCACACCCGCCGCGCCCCCGCAGGAGCAAACCGTGACCACTCGCGCCACCGGATCGTTCGATGTCAAGCTCACCCCACAGGCCACCGACACGCCCACCGAAGGATCGCCCCTCGGCCGACTCACCATCGACAAGCAGTTCCACGGCGACCTCGAAGGGACGAGCAAGGGCGAGATGCTTACCGCGGGCAGCACTACCATAAAGAACTCGGCGGGATACGTCGCGGTGGAACGCGTCACCGGTACGCTGCACGGCAAGCGAGGCACGTTCGCGCTCCAGCACTCGGGCGTCATGACCCGCGGTGAGGGCAAGCTCACCATCACCGTCGTCCCCGACTCCGGCACCGGCGATTTGACCGGCCTCGCCGGCACCATGACCATCGACATCTCGAACGGCAAGCATTCGTACACGTTCGACTACACGCTCGGCGCACCCTGAGCCCTGGATCGTGCACCTGACGGTGATCGGCACGAACGCTGGCGACGCACTTTCTCAAAAAACGCGCCCATGACCATCGACCACCGAAGCGCCAGCTCCTCGCTTCAACAACTGCTCGCGACTCACACCGCGGCGGAGCTCCTCGCCAAGCTCGAGCCGAAGCGCACCCCCCTCGCACCACGTATTCCGAGCGGTGGCATCGATCCTGACGCGATCGCGAATCGCTGGGCGGCGCTCGGAGGTCACGAGGCATCGCGGCAGGCGCTGCTCGACGACGAGACGCTCGACACCGCGTCGATCTACGCCCGCAACATCGAGAACTTCATTGGCACGGTGAGCGTGCCGGTGGGGGTCGTGGGTCCGCTGCGCGTCAACGGCACGTACGCGCAGGGTGACTTCCAGGTCCCGCTCGCGACGACCGAGGCCGCGCTCGTCGCCTCCTACAACCGCGGCGCGCTCCTCGTCTCCGAGTCCGGCGGCGGCTCGGCCATCCTGCTGCGCGAAGGGGTGAGTCGCGCGCCAGGCTTCGCATTCGACTCGCTGCACAGCGTTGGACGCTTCGTCGCCTGGGCGGTCGGGGCGTTCGACGAGATGCGTCGCGTGGCCGAAACGACGACGCGTTACGGGAAGCTGCGCGACATGCGCGTGAACATCGAAGGCAACCACGTCTACCTGATCTTCGACTACACGACCGGCGAGGCGTCGGGGCAGAACATGGTGACGATCGCCACCGAGGCGATCTGCGCGTTCATCGCGGACCGCTCACCGGTCAAACCGAACTACGCGTTCGTCGAGGCGAATCACTCCGGCGACAAGAAGGCGAGCCTGCAGTCGTTCCTGAGCGGCCGCGGACGCAGCGTCACGTGCGAGTGCATCGTTCCGGCGGCACTCGTCGAGAAGCGGCTCCACACGACCGCTTCGATGATGGCGAACTACTGGGCGATGTCGGCGATGGGCGGCGTCCTGAGCGGGACGATCGGCGTGCAGGGCCATTACGCGAACGGGCTTGCCGCGCTCTATCTCGCATGTGGGCAGGACGTGGCCTGCGTGGCCGAGTCGGCGGTGGGCGTCACGCGGTTCGAATGCACGGGCGACGGCGATCTGTACGCTTCCGTGACGCTGCCCAACCTGATCGTCGGCACCGTGGGCGGCGGCACATCCCTCCCGAGTCAGCGCGCCTGCCTCGACCTCATCGGCCTGAGCGGTCCCGGGAGCGCGAACGCGCTGGCTGAAGTCTGTGCGGCGGTGGCGCTGGGCGGGGAGCTGTCGATCGTCGGTGCGCTCGTCGCCGGGCACTTCGCGGGCGCGCACCAGAAGCTCGCGCGCGGCGTCTCGCCTGCCGACTCGCCGGTACCTAACGCCACCGCGCGATGACGGCCACTGCCGACGCCGCGCCGGCACGCGGGCTCTCGCGCTGGAACATCTACCAGCGCGAGCGGTTCCCGGTGCTCGCACACGGTCCGCTCATCGCCGCGTTCTCGTCCGGCGCGGTCTGCTACTCGGCGCAGCTCCGGGCGGCAGCGAGCAGTGCGCGACCGTCGGTGTCGGTGCCGTCGCTGGTCGTGGCGTTCATGAGCTGTCTCCTGTTCTTCTTTCAGCTCCGCGTCTCGGACGAGTTCAAGGATCACGAGGAGGACTCGCGGTGGCGTCCGTATCGACCGGTGCCGCGGGGGCTCGTCACGCTTCGCGAGCTGGGGTGGCTGGCCGTGGCATCCGCGGTGATTCAGCTCGTCGCGGCACTCTGGCTCGCGCCGCCGCTCGTGGCTCCGCTGCTGCTCGTGTGGGGCTACGCCGGCCTGATGACGAAGGAATTCTGGGTCAAGGAATGGCTGGCTCGGCATCCGTTCACCGTGCTCTGGTCGCACATGCTGATCATGCCGTTGATCGACCTGTACGCGACGGCATGTGATTGGCTCGCGGCCGGCTCGGGCTCGCCGCCCGGGCTCGGGCTGCTCTGGTTCCTCATCGCGAGCTTCTTCAACGGGATGGTCGTCGAGGTGGGCAGGAAGATTCGCTCGCCCGCGGATGAGGAGGAGGGTGTGCAGACGTACTCGGCGATCTGGGGACCGCGCCGCGCGGTGATCGCCTGGTTCACGGTGATGACGCTGACGACGATCTTCGCGCTGCTCGCGGCGCATGCCGTCGGTGCGACGTGGGTCGTGCTCGGTATCCTGGGTGTGATCTTCCTCGTCGCTCTGATCGAGGGCTCGCGCTTTCTCGCGGCGAAGCGCCCGGGCCAGGGGAAGCGCATCGAGACGCTCGCCGGTGTGTGGACGATCGGCATGTATCTCGGCGTTGGCGTCGTGCCGTTGTTGTTCTAATACCCATGCCAGCCCGATGATACCCATGTCATCCCGAGCGAAGCGAGGGATCTTGCGTGCGATCATCGTGGCCACGCTCACCACGAGTTCCGTCGGCAAGATCCCTCGTCGCCTACGGCTCCTCGGGATGACATCATTGGTGGATAAGAATTGAGAACCGGAACTCAGGAACTGATCGCTCGCACCGGCACGGCACGCGAGATCGGCGGGAAGGCCGCGTCGCTCGCCGCGCTCGCGGCGTCCGGCGTGTCGATCCCGCCGTGGTTCGCCATCCGGTCGCCTGACAGTTCGTTAGGCGCGCAGGCGACCGGCCTCGACGCCGAGCTCCTCGACGCGGTACGCACGCTCGCGCCGAACGGGGCGCGCCTGGCAGTCCGGTCATCCGCCGCCGAGGAGGACAGCGTCGAGCACTCGTTCGCCGGGCAGTACGACAGCTACCTCTACGTGCCGCCCGACGGCGTCGCCGCGCGCGTGCAGGATGTCTGGAACGCCGCCGCGAGCGACCGGGTGCAAGCGTATCGCCGAGAGCGTGGGCTCACCGGACCGGCGCCGCGGCCGGCGGTCATCGTCCAGCGCATGGTGGACGCCGACGCCTCCGGTGTCGCGTTCACCGCCGATCCGGTCTCGGGCCGACGTGGCATCTGCGTCGTCGCTGCGACGTATGGCGTCGGCACCGCGCTCGTCTCCGGCGACGTGAACGCGGACACGTTCCACGTGTCGCGCACCGGCGAGATCGTGGAGCGGCTCATCGTCCCGAAGAACGTGGCGCACCGGCAGGGGCCTGATGGCACCGTCGAAGTCCCGGTGCCCGACGCGCAGGCCAGCCGGCCCGCCATTTCCGACGAACAGGTGCTCGCAGTCGCCGGGTTGGCCCGAACGGCCGAGCGACACTTCGGGCGCCCGCAGGATATCGAGTGGGCGATCGAGAAGGGACAGGTCTACCTCCTCCAGTCCCGCCCGATCACGTCGCTGCCCGCGCTCGCCGATCCCGATGGCGCGCTCAACCTCTGGGACAACAGCAACATCGCGGAGAGCTACAACGGCATCACGACACCGCTCACGTTCTCGTTCGCGCGCGGCGTCTACGAGGAAGTGTATCGACAGTTCTGCCGGATCATCGGCGTGCCCGAGCAGCGCATCGTCGAGCAGAGTGACGCGCTGCGTGCCATGCTCGGACTCGTACGCGGTCGCATCTACTACAATCTCGTGAGCTGGTATCGCATCCTGGCGCTGCTCCCCGGGTATCAGCTCAACCGGCAGTTCATGGAGCAGATGATGGGAGTGAAGGAGGGCCTTCCTCCCGAGCTCGAATCGAAGATCACGCCGGCCGACTGGCGTACGCGGCTCTCCGACGGCGTGGCAGTGCTGCGGATGGTCGTGGGGCTGATCACCGCGTACAATCGCCTCCCGCGCGACATCACGCGCTTTCACGAGCGCCTCGAGCGCGCGCTCGGTGCCGGCGGCGACCCGTCGCTGCAGCGCGCGGACGAGCTCATCGCGAGCTACCGCGACCTCGAGCGGCAGTTGCTCACGCGCTGGGACGCGCCGCTCGTGAACGACTTCTTCGCCATGATCTTCTACGGCGTGCTGCGCAAGCTCGTCGTGTCGTGGGCGGGCGACGAGAGCGGTACGCTGCAGAACGATCTCGTCAGCGGCGGCGGCGCGATCGTGAGTGCCGAGCCGGCCATGCGCATCGAGCGGATGGCAGGGCTCATCAAGAACGACAACGCACTGCTCGATGCCTTCTGCGACGGCGACATGGGGACCGTTCACGCCGCGATTGCTCCGCATCCGGAGCTGGAGCGCGAGCTCGACTCGTATCTCGCGACGTTCGGCGATCGCTGCCTCGAGGAGCTCAAGCTCGAGACCACCACGCTTGGCGACGACCCGCTGCTGCTCGTCCGGGCGGTGGGCCGGGTGGCGCGTGGGCGTCGGGCGGCCGATCGCGCCGCGTCGAGCGCGAGCGCCGCTGTGCAGCCGGCTCCACGGGCGGACATTCGCGGCGACGCCGAGCGGCGCGTGGAGGCGGCGTTGGGCAGGCGGCCCATCCGACGCGCCGTCTTCGG
>Ga0207675_100002458_pt1 | contig 18348 bp, 18 predicted proteins | sample KBSSwiS42_FD_184305 | JGI IMG/M metagenome (GOLD analysis project Ga0207675, IMG submission 184305) | Switchgrass rhizosphere microbial communities from Kellogg Biological Station, Michigan, USA - KBS Switchgrass S4-2 (SPAdes) (version 2) | ecosystem: Host-associated > Plants > Roots >... | reverse complement strand
GAAGGAATGGCTTCATCAATTAGAAATGGTTTGAATGAACTTTTATTTATTTCTCCATTAACAGATGCTGTAATTCTTATGGTTTGCGATCAGCCACACATTTCTTCTCAAATAATTAATGATCTTATCAATAAACAAAAGGAATCTGGCAAAGCAATTGTTACCTGTAATTATGGAGAAACATTTGGTCCACCTGCATTATTTCACAAATCTCTTTTTCATGAATTAATGCATTTAAAAGGAGATGTTGGCGCAAGAAAGATAATTCAACATCATAATGAAGATGTGACTACAGTTTTATTTGCAAATGGAAAGATCGATATCGATACAAAAGAAGATTATGATGCTTTGAATAATTCATGAAGTTGGTTGTTTAGCTAACTCATTGTCAAGATTCGCAAAAAACTGTTTGGTCAACATATTGGCAACGCTGCCTAATACCTTTTGCCCCATTGTTGCAAGAAACCCGGTTATTTTCACTTCCCCTTCAAAAACAACTTCTGTTTCGACATCATTAAGAGAGATTAATTCCACATTCATTATTGAATTTGCATTACCCATTTTATTGCTTTGCTGCATTTTTAGTGTAAACTTTTTCTGCTCAACTATGTCTTCCATTTGAGCATCGCCGTTAAAAGAAGCACCTACCGGCCCCATATTGATCTCAAGAGCTGACTTATAAGAGTTTTCACCTGTCTTTTCCAGTTTTGAAACACCGGGAACTATTTTCGAAAGGGTCTCAGTATCCATTAACATTTTCCAAAGAGTTGCGGGAGTCGCATTAACTGTATGTTTGCCTTTTAATTCCATTGAATTGATTAAAGGACGCAGTTTAATTAAAACTGTCCGAATTATCTAAATTTGTTGTTCGCCTGATTTAAAATGATCATTGATAAATACAATAGGGCCCATAATTATCTCCGCATTTCACTTACGGACAATTGCAACCTGCGTTGCTTTTACTGTATGCCGGAAGAAGATTATGATTTCACTCCTGTTTCAAAGCTGATGCAGAAAGATGAGATCGAAGCATTGTCAAAGATATTCGTGGATCTTGGCGTCAATAAAATTCGATTGACAGGCGGTGAGCCTTTGGTAAGAAAAGATGCGGGGGAGATCATTAAGGCTTTATCAAAACTGCCGGTGAAACTGACGATCACAACGAATGGTTCAAGATTGCATGAATTTGTGGATATACTTGATGAATGTGGTGTTCATTCACTCAATATCAGTCTTGATACTTTACAGCCGGAAAAATTTCAATTGATCACAAGAAGGAACCAGTTTGAAAAAGTTTATGATAATATCCAACTTTTATTGAAAAGGAATTTTCATGTAAAAGTGAATATGGTAGTGATGAAGGGATTAAATGATAATGAGATCAATGACTTTGTAGAATGGACAAAAGATCAACCTGTACATGTTCGTTTTATCGAGTTCATGCCTTTTACCGGCAACCGGTGGACAAGCAATAAAGTTTTTACCATGCAGCAGATGCTGGAAGTGATCGAGGCAAAGTATAAAATAGAACGCTTACAGGACGAGAAACATGATACAGCAAAGGGATATAAAGTGACCGGACACCAGGGAACATTTGCGATCATCAGTACGATGAGTGCAAACTTCTGTGGCGATTGCAACCGTATTCGGTTAACTGCGGACGGGAAAATGAAGAATTGTTTATTTGCAGAAAAAAAAATGGATCTGTTAACTCCTTTGCGTAATGGTGAAGATGTAATTCCCCTGATCCATCAGAATATTCGAAGCAAGGCAAAAGAACTCGGCGGTCAATTCACTACAGACTTTGAACATCTTCATCCTGAAGAAATTCATAACCGTAGCATGATAACAATTGGAGGATAAAACCCTCTGCCTCCCTAAAGGGAGAACTTAGATTGAATAAACTTTCAATTCATGGTGTCAGTTCAAGAAGCAAAGAGAATAATTGATCAAAACGTTTCTCCTTTACCCCCTATAAGATTACCATTAATTCAGGCGGCTGGTTTAATATTGGCAGAAAATATTTTCGCTACGATTGACATTCCAACATTTCCTCAATCATCAATGGATGGGTATGCAATTTCATTTGAAGGATGGAAAAAAAATAAACGATTAAAAATCGTGGGTGAAGTTGCAGCCGGTAGCAATGAATCATTTATTCTATCACCAGGAGATACAGTCAGAATTTTTACAGGTGCAGCCGTGCCTTCCGGCGCTGACACTGTGATCATGCAGGAAAAAATCTTAATTGAAAATGGAGAATTGATAATTGAAGATGAAACACTACAAACCGGAACTGCTGTACGTCCAAAGGGATCTGAGATCAAATCGGGAGAATTAGCATTGGAAAAAGAAACTGGTTTATTACCAGCAGCTATTGGTTTTTTAACGGGGATCGGAATTACAGAAGTAAAAGTTTACCCGAATCCTTCAATAACAATAATCATTACCGGAAATGAATTGCAGGAACCGGGTAAACCATTACAATATGGGCAGGTTTATGAATCAAATTCATTTGCATTGAAAGCAGTTTTGAAGCAATTACAAATAGATAATATTCATATTCTTTATGCCAATGATAAACCTGAGATCACCACGGCCACACTTAAAAAAGCCTTGGAGCAAAGTGATGTTGTTTTATTAACTGGTGGAATTAGTGTTGGAGATTATGATTTTGTTTTGCAGGCGACAAACGAATGTGGTGTTCAAAAATTATTTCATAAAGTGAAACAGCGACCAGGCAAGCCATTCTACTTTGGAAAGAAAGAAAATAAATTGGTTTTTGGTTTGCCGGGAAACCCTTCTTCTGTTCTTACTTGTTTTTACCAGTATGTAATTCCGGCTTTGGAAAAATTGACGAAAAGAAAAATTAGTTTGCAAAAGATTACTATTCCTCTAAAAAGATCATTTCAAAAAACTGCCAGCCTTACTCATTTCCTGAAAGGATATTATGATGGAAAAACTGCAACGCCGTTGGATGCGCAGGAATCTTATCGGCTTAGTTCTTTTGCAAAAGCCAACTGTCTTATTGAAATTACCGAAGAAACAACTTCTTTAAATGAAGGTGAGCTGGTTGATGTATATTTATTGCCACAATAATTTTCGTGGAAACGATCATTCTTTTTTACATACTCCTATTTATAGTAGCCTTTTTATATTCTTCGGTCGGGCATGGAGGAGCCAGCGGTTATTTAGCATTAATGGCGCTGTTTAGCATTACTCCTGAAGTAATGAAACCAACAGCATTATTACTGAATCTTTTTGTATCACTTACGTCATTCATACAATTTTATCGCGGCAAACATTTTAATTGGAAACTCTTTTTGCCTTTTGCTATTGGCTCAGTACCTATGGCGTATTTGGGTGGATTAAGAACCTTACATGATGATATTTACAAAAAGATCTTAGGCGTTTTATTATTAATTCCGATCATTCGATTTTTGTTCTTTGCAAACATTAAAGTTGATGAATTAAGAAAACCGAATTTCTATTTATCACTTGTGATCGGAGCTGCTATTGGTTTTCTCTCCGGCTTAATAGGAATTGGTGGCGGAATCATTTTATCACCGGTCCTTTTATTATTGAAATGGTCTAACATGAAACAAACTGCTGCAATCAGCGCCTTGTTCATCTTTGTCAATTCACTGTCAGGATTTATAGCACAGTTACAAAAAGGAATTAATTTTAGTACTGACATGTATATGTATGTTGCAGTTGCATTTGTCGGCGGAATTTGTGGCGCATACTTTGGTTCATTAAAATTTAAGTCAAATATTTTGCAATATATGTTAGCAGTTGTCCTGATAATTGCTTCGTATAAATTATTATTTACAAAAGCATAATTCAAGTTTTATGAGATCGATCCTGTTTCTGTTTTTGATTTTTACGAGCTATAGCTTAATTGCTCAAAAAGAAAATATTCCAACTACAGAAAATTTTTCTATCGAAGGAAAAGTGAAAAAGGAAATGAATGTATCGCTGGCTGATCTTTCTTCTTATAGATCTTATTCGATCGATAGCATTGTGATCAAAAATCATTTGGGAGAAAGAAAGAGCACATTGAAAAAGGTAAAAGGAGTTTTATTAAAAGATATTTTGGAAAAGGTTGAGATCGATTCTGAAAGTCCGAAAGTTCTTAGTGAATATTACCTTGTTTGTGTTGCTTCTGATAACTACAAAGTTGTTTTTTCCTGGAACGAGATATTTAATAATGATGCCGGTAAATCAGTTTATATAATAACAAGTGTAGATGGTAAACCCGCTTCAATATTAGATAGCAGGATGGCATTGGTGTCACCAAAAGATCAAATGACTGGTCGGCGTTATGTGAAAGGGTTGCAGAAAATAATTATTGAAAGAGCTAAGTAAATAATGTTGCGACTGGTGTAGGCAAGCCATCCATGCTCACCATATTCTTTTCCTTCTTGTATTCTTCAAGCCCTTCTGCACCTTTGTTTTCTGCCCATTTGAAAGCATGATCTCTTTCTCCTTCATAATTATAAAAAGGCACTCCAAAACCACATGATTTTTTTACTTTGAAAATATCGGCAACAATGATCTGTCTTGTTGCCGGAAGGATGGTAAACTCTTTTGATAAGTCATTCCATTCTTCGTCACCTGGTAAAACAGTATATCCTTTTCCATAAAGCCGAAGGATCTTTGGCGGCCCATCAAAAGAGCAAAACATAAAAGTGATGCGGCCATTTTCCAAAAGATGAGCAGATGTTTCATTACCACTGCCAATAATGTCTAAGTAGCCAACTTTGGTCGGCGAAAGAACTCTGAAACAATCAAATCCTTTTGGTGAAAGATTAATATGGCCATCGCCGCTTAAAGGAGCTGTGCAAACAAAGAACATCTTTTGCTGATCAATATATTCTCTGTGCTCATCGGAGATAAATTCATTCTCTTTACCCATAAAATAGCTTTGAGACAAAGATAAATTTTAAATATGCTATTAGTGGCAGTATAAGTAAATTTGTTATCCTGTTTTATTATGGGTTTAAAAGTTATCATATTTGGAAGGCTGGTTGACATTGCAGGGAATTCTGTGACTGTAGATGAAGCAAAGGATACCGATAGCCTTGTGAATAGTTTAAACAAAACTTATCCTGCATTAGTCAATACAAAATATGTGATAGCTGTAAACAAAAAGATTATCAATCAAAACACAGTTTTAGATACTAATAGCGAAATAGCTTTATTACCTCCTTTTTCAGGCGGATAAATGGATAATAACAAACTATATGAGCGATATCATCGCCAGATCATTTTACCAGAATTTGGTGAAAAAGGCCAGCAAAAATTATTGCAGGCCAAAGTGCTGGTTATCGGTGCAGGCGGATTAGGCTGCCCGGTATTGCAATATTTAACTGCCGCTGGTATTGGCACAATTGGCATTGTTGATGACGATGTTGTTTCATTAAACAATCTTCATCGCCAGGTTTTATATTCAGTAAACGATATCGGTTTATCGAAAGCCGAAAGGGCCGCTAATATTCTTCAACAATTAAATCCTGATATTAAAATCATCGCTTATAACGAACGGCTGATCAATCAAAATGCTTTAACATTGATTGATGAATATGATATCATCATTGACGGTACAGATAATTTTTCTACCCGTTATATGATAAACGATGCTTGTGTACTATTGAGAAAGTCTTTAGTGTATGGCGCTATCTCTCAGTTTGAAGGGCAGGCCTGTGTTTTCCAAAATAAAAATGGCAGGGATGTAAATTATCGTGATATTTTTCCTGATCCACCGCAAGAAGGTGAGGTTTTAAATTGCGCAGAAGCCGGTGTCCTGGGAATTCTTCCGGGTATCATTGGAACAATGATGGCAAGTGAAACAATTAAGTTGGTAACCGGAATCGGCGAATCGTTGATCGATCAACTGCTCACTTACAATGCACTGAATAACCAGGTCTATGTTCTTAATCTTTCGGCTCAAGAAAACACAAGATCATTGATCCCAAAGAATGAAAATGAGTTTTTAAAAACAGATTATGTATGGCTCTGCTCGACGCCTGTAAACGAGGCAGAGATCAATGCTGATACTTTCAATAGTATGATCACAAATGGAAATATCGATGTGATCGATGTGAGAGAGTTGCATGAGATCCCAACAGTAAGTGAATTTGAGCATATCAGGATACCATTAGCTCAGTTAATCGATAATAGCTCAATGATCAAAGCCGGAAATGTGATCGCATTTTGTCAATCTGGAAAAAGAAGTTTACAAGCAGCAAAGATTTTAAATGGTATTTTTGGAAAGAGTAAAAAAGTGTATAGTCTTCGCGGCGGTATTGTTGAATGGAAGAAACAACAACAAACAGTATGAAGGAGAGAAAACCAAAAAATATTTTTGTAGAAGGGCCGATCGCTGCATCGTTTATTGCTGACAGCATTCAAAAGCATAGCACTAAAACAGATATTGGCGGGCACAGTATTTTTTTAGGGCAGGTAAGAGCTGATAAGTTCGACGGCAAAGAAGTGACTTCAATTGAGTATACAGCATATGAAGAAATGGCTTTGGAAAAAATGTACGTGATACGTGAAGATATTTTTGCAAAATATGATCTTACTTGTATGCATGTGTATCATAGTTTAGGAAATGTAAAAGCGGGTGAGATCAGCTTGTTTGTATTTACTTCATCAGCACATCGTAAAGCAGCTATTGATGCTTGTGAAGAGACGGTCGAAAGAATAAAAGCTGAATTGCCAGTTTGGGGCAAAGAATTATTTGCGGATAATAGTTATGTTTGGAAGGAGAATAACTGAATTAATAATTAACAATTAATAAATTTTTGGTAGACATCACTTCGAAATCAAACAGTCTTCGTAAGGCGATTGCAACTGCGATCATTTCTGTTTCAAAACAGGAAACAGTAAATGCTGTAAAAAATAAAACAGTTCCCAAAGGCGATGTATTTGAGTTTTCAAGGGCTGCAGGTTTATTAGCGATCAAAAAAACAAGTGATGTAATTCCGGATTGTCATCCATTGCCAATTGAATATGCTTCTATTAAACATGAGTTGGATGGATTGAGTATCATCATTACAGTTGAAGTGCATACTATTTATAAAACAGGAGTTGAGGTAGAAGCAATGCATGGCGCTGCCATCACCGCACTTACAATTTATGATATGCTGAAGCCATTGGATAAAGGAATTGAAATATCAACAATAAAGCTTCAAGAAAAGAAAGGCGGTAAAACAGATTTCAAAGATCAGCAAACGAATGATCTTAAATGTGCAGTTATTGTTTGTTCCGATGGGATTGCTGCTGGCGAAAGAGAAGATAAAAGTGGTAAAACGATCATTGAAAAATTGGCACAATTAAAATTATCTGTAGATCATCATGAAGTCATTCCTGATGATATTTCAACAATACAGGAAAAAATAAGACAATTAACTAAAGAAGATTATGATCTTATTCTTTTAACAGGTGGCACTGGTTTATCTCCAAGAGATGTAACACCAGATGCAATTGCTCCATTGCTTGACAGAGAAATTCCCGGCATTATGGAAGCAGCAAGAAACTATGGCCAGCAAAGAACTCCTTATGCAATGTTATCCCGGGGCATTGCCGGGTTTATAAAAAATACTTTAGTAATAACTCTTCCTGGTTCGCCAAAAGGAGTTTCAGAAACTATGGATGCTATCTTTCCTTATGTTCTTCATGTATTTCGTGTGAAGGAAGGAATACAACATGAAAAGTAAGTTGCAGGATAGAAATTAATTCATGATACTTTTTTGATCTCAAATAATACCTGTATACGTTCAATCTTTTCTTAGAAAAAAAAATATCGATTGCTGATAAAATTATTATCAAACTAAGATCGTTTCCAGAATAATAGATTGAAGCTGAAGCTACGATTTTCAAACAGTAGTTAAATCCATCGCCTATGAAACCGATAATCAAGCTAGTGAGAGTAACGGCGATTTTTATTTTAACGACATTATTCTTTTATCATTCATATTCCCAATACAGCACACAAGGACCTTTGAATGGTTCTACTTTTTCCGATGATAACTCCGTTGGTAATTTTCCATTTTCTATTCCGGCTAATGCAGTTGTATCTGATAATAACAGGTCATCGGCTAATGCACTTTTGATCTTATTAAATGGGAATACACATTATTTAAAAGTAACAGGATTCGGTTTCTCTATCCCATCTATTGCATTTATTACAGGGATACGTGTAGACATTGAAAAAAGTGCATGGGATATAAGTATTCTTGCCACTGTAAAGGACAATGATATTAAATTGGTAAAAGGGGGAGTAACTGTAGGGAATAATAAGGCCGATGGTTCATCGTGGACTGATACTGATACGTATGATAGTTACGGTGATACTACCGATACATGGGGCACAACATTGACTCCAGCTGAGGTAAATTCCTCTGATTTTGGAATTGCTTTTTCAGCAAAGATTAATGGGCTTATTTCTTTAATACCAACAGCAAGGGTCGATCATATTCGCATAACTGTTTTCTATATAATTCCTTTACCGATCCATTTTATCGATTTTAAAGTTGAATCAAATAAAGGGAATGGAGTAACAATAAAATGGACGACAGCTGATAATGATGAAAGAGCAAATTTTACAATACAGCGATCAATAAATTCAAGTGATTGGACAGATATCTTTTCTATCCCGGGAGAAATTAGTTGGAGCCAAAAGAAATATGAGTATATAGATCATCCTTCGGTCACTGGTCAACGATTTTTTTACCGTGTGAAGATGACCTTGATCTCAGGAGCAGTCTTATATACTAAAATCGGGTATGCAGATATTGACGATACGCAAGGATTCGATTTATTTCCAAATCCCAGCAGAAGCTATGTATACGTATCGTCTGCTGCAAATGAAAACATAAGCTTGTTTACTATTAATGGCAAAAGAATAAAATTGATCCTAGAAAGAGTAAATGCAAGCATTGCTAAGATCAATACAGCATTTCTCAGACCAGGTTTGTATTTCATTAGAGTCGGGGAAAAACAAAAGCAATTACTGGTTCAATAAAATATTTACTTTTCATAGAAAAGAGGAATACTATAAAACTCCAAGGATCTTATTTTTCAGCTTTCCCATTCGATAGCCAATCGTAAGACTTATTGAACGGTCATTAATGGACATCTTAGAGTTCATTAAATGACCAGACTGCCTGCTGTAAGCTGCATTTACATGAAAATATACATTCTGCCCATTATAACCCCCGTTCAGCACTAATTGATAATTGGCGATAAGTTTTAACGATGTACCATCTTTCTGGTATAATTTTTTTTGAATTGCTGGTCCCATGAAAACACCTGGGTTGATACTCCATTCTCCCTCTTGAAAAATAAAGTTATAAGTATATCCACCATTTACTATTAAACTAAGTGATGATGGCTTTTTGTTTATTTCAGAAAGAAAAACACTATCCGATTCATCATACTCATTAAAATCACCTTTCAAAGTAAAACGCTGGTAGAATGGTGATACGGAAACCATGTAACTGCCGGCACTCTTTGCCTGTAAAACGGAATAACTTCTTGCAGCATTCAACGAGAATCTTTCAGCATTGAAGATATAAGTGATGCGGGTGAAATAACTCCTGTAATTAATATCATCATAATATTCATACTCTTGTTGTCTCCGGTTTACTTGCAATATCAATCCTTTATATTTATCAGTACCTGCCTCAAATAAAAACTGGTTATAGGTTTTACGAAAATGAATGCCCAATGCTTTTATAGAAGTGCTTTGTTTGGCAACTGAGGTATTTGGGATATTCCTTGAATAATCAAGCGATAACCAATTATAGTCAAGAGTTACACCGGTATAAGCACTCGTATTAGCAAACAATTTATGCTGGCTTATAAAATTATCATTAGCCAGTTTTCGAAATCTGAATGATGTTTTTGTTACACCAGTATATACTTCTATATCATTTCCTTTATCAAATTTTTGTATGTACGAACTATCTATTGTGAACTGCGCCTTTGGTTCGAATGGTAAAAGACCCGTAAATAATAGAACAGGATAGAAAAAGAAATGCGGTTTAAATATTGATGAGCAATTGGTCATGCAGGTACCTGGTGTTTTACATTATGGATATTGTCTGATAAACTAAAGTCTACTGAATAACGAGTTTCCGGTGGCGAAATTATTAATTCCTAAACTATAAAGCCTAACAGAACGCTAAAACCGAATAAATAGCTATCTGTACCCTGAAGCCTGTAACTCAAACAATCTTGCGTAAGTATTGCCTGCTGCCAATAATTCATGGTGCGTGCCTAATTCTTTTATATGTCCTTCATCAATTACTGCAATGCGATCGGCGATCCGAACAGTTGAGAAACGATGCGAGATAACGATTCCCATTCTTCCTTTTAAATTCTCCTTCAGTTCGGCAAAGATGCCAGCTTCAGCTTCAGGATCAAGTGAAGAAGTTGGTTCATCAAGTATCCAGATATCTGCATTGCGATACATGATCCTTGCAAGGGCCAATCGTTGCCATTCACCACCAGAAAGATCATGACCTCCTTCAAACAACCTTCCCACTTTTGAATCGAGACCATTTGCCATTTTCTTTACCAGCCATTCACTTTTTGAATCCTTCAAAGCTTTCAATACTCTTTCATCATCTGTTTTATCATAAGGCCAGCCCATCAAAACATTTTCTCTCACCGAAAGTTCATATGTAGCATAATCCTGGAACAAAACCCCGATACGACTTCTTAAATATTCCGGGTCCATATCTTTTATATCAACGCCTCCAACTTTTATGGAACCGGCTTGTACATCATAAAAACGCAATAACAATTTTACCAGTGTACTTTTTCCAGCACCATTTTCGCCAACCAATGCGATCAATTCACCCGGCCTGATCTTTAAATTTAAATTTTCCACAGCTTGTCCATGACCACCGGGATATGAAAAGCTTACATTCTCGAAACTGATACCATCGATCTTTCCTTCAGGAATTATTTGTGGTTTTGCAGGTACAGGAATTAAGGCATCTATCTTTAAGAATGAAAAATAATCATCAAGGAATCTTGTATGCTGGTCAACTGCAACAAATGTGCTGGAGATCATTCCCAGTGTTCCTGCTACTGATGTAAAAGCACCTACAACTAATACAACTCCACCCGGATCAATTGTTCCTTTAATACCACGTAATGCAACAAAGACATAGGCTAATGCCAGGGTAGTTCCTGTTACCAATCCACTGATCATTGAAATACGAACTCCCGATTGATACATCTTTGCTCTTTGTTTAAAAAGATGATCGGAAATATTTTGATGTCTTTCCAATAAATAATCGGCCAGCACATATGCTTTGATCTCCTTTGTTGTTCTTGGTTGTATCAAAAGATCGCCGATATAATTTCTTTCTCTTTCTTCCGGTGTTTCCTGGTAAAAATATTTATAAAGACGAGTGGTAACACGACTTTCGATCAACAATGATAATAATGATGTAGCCAGTGCAAGAACGACCAATAGCCAGTGAAGACTTGCCAGCAAGCCAGCCATTAAAATGATCGTTACAATATTTCCTGATAAACCCAATACTGACCATGTAAGATCACCGGGCCTCCATGATACATCACGTTTTGCCCTGGCCAAACGATCATGCCAATCAGAATTATCAAAATGTCCTAGATCGACTCTTGATGCTTTTGCTAATAAACGACGCTCGGCTTCAAGCTCGACACGTCTCACATATAAATTTCTTCCGTATCCAATGTATGACCCGATCGTTCTTTGCATCATAAATGAGATCCACAGTGTAATAATGATCGGTAACATGTCATTAAACTCCAATGGATGCAAACGGGATTCAGCGATCTTATTTACTAATAATGCTCCCAGCCAAACTTGTAATGGGGGAATAATGGAGTTGAACATTCCCAGTACTGTATAACGGATAAGCAGCTTCGGTGATGCAGCCCAGGCAAGGGACATTCCCTGCTTAAGATTATTCCATACTCTCGCAGATCGACCTTTTATTTTAAAAATGCTCGGGGGCATCTTTAAAAATAAATTAAAAAAACTTAATGCGGATAACCATATCCAAAAAACAAACCCCTTGTTGAAACAAGAGGTTATAACCAAAACCTACTGCTACGAGAAATTTGATTGCTATTCCGTAACCGAGGGTCTGTAAAATTGATAAAGAATGTAATGAGGTGATGTTAACCGGAGGTTAATCGAAATAAAGTCGAATAGACTTTATGTAGCAGATGAGTGCGACGCAACAATAGCTTAATAGAAATTCAAAAGATGCTAAAATAAAAAATTATACTCCTGGAACCGTAAACCGATAACCCATTCCATGTATTGTTTCCAAAACGACATCAGGATCGGCTCTTAAATATTTTCGAACCTTGCTCATAAAAACATCCATGCTGCGACCAAGGAAATAATCATTTTTGCCCCATACCGCTACGAGTATCTCTTCTCTTTTCAGGATCCGATTCGGATGCTCACATAAAAATTTTAAAAGATCGGCTTCTTTTTGTTTAAGATCGAAAACACCGTCATCATTTGACAAACGCAGATCAGTGTAATCGAATTTTATCTTGCCGATCTGGTATTCCTGTTTTGTTTCGCTGAACATTTTTTTTGTGCGGCGTAAAAAAACATCAAGCTTCAGCAAGAGCTCTTTCATATTGAAGGGTTTCACGATATAATCATCCGCTCCTTTTTGATAACCTTCAACTTTATCTTCAATCAATGCTTTTGTGCTGATAAAAATAATAGGAATAACATCGGATTGCTGGCGGATCTTTTTTGCAACTGTAAATCCATCTTTCACCGGCATCATAATATCCAGTAAACAGACATCGAATTTGGTTTTATCAAAAAGATCGATAGCTTCTTGTCCATTGACGCAGGCTGTTACCTGGTAATCTTCATCTTCTAATGCATCTTGCACCAGCTCCCTCAAGTCTTCATCATCTTCGGCTAATAATATCTTCGCTTTTGTTTGCATGTTTATTTTTTTAGCGGTAATTCAATTTTAAATTCAGTACCGATGCCATAAACACTTTGCACTTCTATTTTTCCATGATGGTAATCGATCACTTTTTTTGTGAAATATAACCCAAGCCCAAGCCCTTTTGCATTATGAACATTGCCATTTTGAACTCTATAGAATTTTCTGAATATCTTTTTTAATTCGGACGTTTCAATACCAGCGCCATTATCTTTTATACTGATAGTGTATTTATGAGAATTTTTGATCGTACTGATGATGATCTTCGGTTGTGCAGAATACTTTATCGCATTATTGATAATATTGAAGATCGCCAAATATAGATTTTCTTCATCACCAGGAATAGTAGCCTCTTCTTCTTCCAAATGCCATTCAATTACTCCTGATTTTTTTATTAATAAAGGTTCTAATTGTGTGACAGCTCTTCTTAAAAGCTCATTAGGTACAGCGGGGCCCGTATTTAATTCAAACTTGTATTCATCTGTTACAACTGTAGTAACAAGATTCGAAATATGATTTTTCAGATAATCCGCCTGGTACCGGATGGCATTGATATATTTTTGTTTTTTTTCATTATTTATCTGGTCAGCAGGCTTCCCAAGCCCATCAACAGAAAGTTCGATCACAGAAAGCGGGGTACTGAATTCATGTGTTACGTTATTTATAAAATCCTTTTGGATCTCGACAAGAAATTTTTGTTTAAAGAAATAATATAATGACGCTGCAAAGCCAAGCAATACCAGTAACAACAATGCACTTGATACGATCCAGCTTGTCATTTGACTAATGATATATTCATTACGATGAGGAAAAAACAGGTATATGTATGAATAATCCTTTTGAATAAGAGGAAGCGCAGTGGATGTATCTGTCGTTTTTGATGAGCCGGCTGAAGGAAGATAGGAGTTGTATACATACCGGTTTGTTGTATGATCATATGCAGCCAGCCTGCAATCAGTAAAAATATCAAAGCTTTCTAATTCATTATGAATACTAAGTGCCAACGAATCTTTCGGCGGTATGCTATCACTCCTGAACAGGTAATCGTTCGCATCTGTTTTTTCTATAAGCGATTGCAATTTCCGGGATGAATCATTCAGCAACGGAAGATCTTCATATACACCACGGATACTTTTTATAACTGAAGTGTTGAATTCATTCTTCTCAAAAGTATAGGTCTTGTTAAGCCAATACACCTGCACAACAATAATGCTTGCGATCAGTAACGAAGCGATGAGAATAAACAGGCGTATGGTATTCGAACGCATTTAACAATTGTTAAACTGCAAAGTTGTGATTATTTAATTGCCTATGGTAATTAAATCCGGTTAAGCAGAAGTTAAAGAGAATTTAACGGGCTAACGATTGATTAACGTGAGTTAAGTCGCAGTTAAGCAGGTTTGATTATTTGGAAAGGGAAAGTTTGGAGGATAACCTTTGTGTAAACAAAAAATTTTCTCACTAATTAAATTTTAAGTCAAATGAAAAAGATCTTTTTAGCCGCCATGATGTTATTTGCAATAGCAGGTGTTACACAGGCTCAAACTCCTGCCGCTAAAACACAAAAGAAAGAGGCAGTGAAGCCAGCAAGTTCTGTTACTACAGTTGCACCTGCAAAAAAATCTACAACCAGTACAAAAGCCAGCACAACTGCATCAACTCAAAAGGTGAATGCAGCCAATATTGGTAAACATAAAAAGGCTCATCATAAAGCTGCAAAAAAGCCAGCTAAGAAATCATAAGCCTTGATGAGATAGGTCGGTTATAGTGGTGAATCGCCGCTCATATTTATGGGCGGCTTCTTTAATTTGAGTAGATACGTTCCACTGCATCTTTATATTTCTCGAGGATCACTTTGCGTTTTAGTTTTAAAGTAGGAGTAAGCTCTCCACCTTCAACACTCCATTCTCTTGGAAGCAATTCAAATTTTTTTATTTGTTCTACCTGGTTGAAGTTTTGATTATAACGTTCTACAGTATCTTTTATCAGGGCCAGCACTTTTTCATTTTTAATGATGCTTTCATTTCCATTATAGTTAACACCATTCTGATCGCACCATTCTTTTAAGGGATTAAAAGCAGGAACGATCAACGCTGCGGTAAATTTTTCTCCTGCACCGATCACAATCATTTGCTCAATGTATTTTGACTCCTTCATTTTATTCTCGATCGGCTGCGGTGCTACATACTTACCACCGGATGTTTTAAAAATTTCTTTTTTACGATCAGTGATCTTTAAAAATTTATTATCGATCATAACGCCGATGTCGCCTGTATGAAACCATCCGTCTGTGATCACTTCTGCTGTCAGATCAGGACGTTTATAATAACCCATCATTACATTCGGTCCTTTGCAAAGTATTTCCCCATCTTCAGCAATTTTTACTTCTACATTATCTATCAACGTACCTACAGTTCCAAACATCCTTTTTTTGGGGTTCATCCTGTTTACACTGATCACAGGAGATGTTTCAGTTAAACCATATCCTTCCAGAATAGGAACTCTTGCTGCAGTAAATATTCTCAATAATTTTACCTGGCAAGCGGCAGAACCTGTAACGATCGCTTTTACATTTGCACCCAACGCTTCCCGCCATTTACTGAATACAAGTTTATTGGCAAGCCCCAATTGAAAATTATACCAAAGCCCCATGTTTTTGTTGACATCATATTTCAATCCCAATCCTAATGCCCAATCGAATAATTTCTTTTTGATACCGGTAAGCTTTGCTGCTTTTGCCATTATTCTTTCATAAACTTTCTCCAGCAATCGCGGAACAGTTGTAAATATCAAAGGCTTTACTTCTTTTAAATTATCACCGATCTTTTCCATATTCTCGGCGTAATAAATGGAAACGCTGTTGTAGATATAGATATAGCTGACCATCCTTTCAAAAACGTGATTTAATGGAAGAAAACTCAAAGCTCGTTTTCCTTCTACTCCTATTTCTTCAAACACACAATTACTATCACATACATTGCTTACAATATTATTATGACTCAACATTACTCCTTTAGGAGTTCCTGTTGTACCTGAAGTATAAATGATAGTGGCAAGATCGGCGGCTGATATTTTACCTGAATATTCTTTTATTTTATTTATTGTACCAGGAGTTGCCGGTTTTAATGAATCCTTCCAGTGGGTAGCGTTCGGTACATATTCAAAGGTGAAAATATGTTGTATTGAAGGCACCTGTTCCTTTATGCTTTTTACTTTCAAATAAAGCTCTTCATCATTTACATAAACAACCTTAGCCTGCGAATCGTTAAGAATGAACTGCAACTCATGAACATTGATGGTTGGATAAATTGGTACCAATACACCGCCAATTTTTTGTACAGCCAGATCAAGCATTAGCCATTCAGGGCGATTTTTACTAATGATCGCCACTTTATCTCTTCCTTCAACCGACATGTCGTTTGATGAAATGCCAAGCTCTATCATACCGGAAGCAAGCTGGTTGACGATGCCATTCACTTCGCTTGTGTTATACTTTTTCCAGGAGCCACTTTCCTTTGCAGCAAACATATCCGGAAGAATGTTCTTTTCCAGTTGATAATCGAAGCAATCAAACAATCGTGTAGGCTGTTGCATCAGGGAAAATTTATAGGTTCAGAAGTGAATCTATAACAAATTAGGAAAAAAACAGAGTAATAAAAAAGTCCCGCAACATGCGGGACTAATTCAATTTTTTACCTGGTAATATTGTCCAGCCGGTATTCGAAATACTCTTGATTTTTGAAAAGCAACAAAGCCTTTGTATTCATCAGCATGTGCTCTTGTCCAGCTATCGTATGCAGTTAAATTTTCTACCGTACCAAACAACCACTGATTATATGCATCAAACATTCCTTCACGGATCAATTGCTGCTGATAGTCAAAAAGACGATGCGGAAATTTAGTGGCATAATTCTCATACCAATCAAGAATAAATCTTGTTCTTACCATCGTCAATGTTTCAGTGGTCACTCCTTTAGATACAACTGAAGATTGTTTATTCATTGCCTCCAAAAATGCTTTTGCAAATGGATTTTTATTATTCTCTTCACCCTTCATCAGGTTGGCTTCTTTAAATAGTTTTTCTTTATAGCCTTTAAATAAAAGTTCTTTCATAGCAGCGCCACGCTGGCTCAGGCTTTCCATGTTCACAAAAATTTCTCCATATATCAAGCTCCAAACTTTGTCTTTTGTATAGAAATAATACAGAGCTGCGTTATAATAGTTACCACTAAAGGCCGGATCCACTTCAATTCCTTTTTCCCAAATATCTATGGCGCTATAATCTTTCTTTTGCCAAAGCAATTCTCCATACTCACTATATAATGGTCCACTCTTCGGGAATTTTTTTAAACCAGCTTTGTATGCCTTCTCACACTCTTTAGGATCTTCAATTGCCCTGTAAACATTTCCAGCTAACTGGAATGTCATCACATCGGCATCATCACGATTAATGATCGCTTTTACTCCTTCAACAGCTTTGTCAAATTCTTTTTTATAATAATAACACTGGATCATGTCTTTATTATAATCGAGATTATTTTTATCAGCTACTAATAAACGATTGAGCACAAGGATCGCATTATCCCAATCACCCTGTGCCATAAAACCACGGGCAGTTTGATGTAAAGTTTTAGGATCATCCTGGGCAAAAACTGCAAAAGAGAAAATAAAGAGTACAAAAAGTGAAATTGGTTTTTTCATGATTGTGCAAAGTAAATTAAAAGAGACGGGGTGGGGAAGTCTCTAGTTAAAAGATTACAATTTATTTCACAGCTTAGATCAAATGCGTCAATAATCCATCTCTCAGTTTTGGCTCGAACCAGGTGCTTTTGGGTGGCATTACTTTTCCGCTGTCAGCTATTGCAAAAAGTTGCTCAATCGTTACCGGGTATAAACTAAATGCTACGGCCATTTCACCACTATTCACTCTTTTTTCCAATTCTTCAAGTCCACGAATGCCCCCAACAAAATCGATCCGTGTATCTGTTCTTGGGTCTTCTATATCCAATATCTTATCCAAAACATTCTTTTGTAAGATCGTCACATCTAAAACTCCGATCGGGTCATTTCTATATGTTCCTTCTCTTGCTGTTAAAATATACCACTCATCTTCAAGATACATACCAAACTCATGAAGTACGGCAGGTTTTACAGGCTCAGGGCTGTATGTGATCATAAAATCTTCCTGCAAAGCGCTGATGAATTCCTCTGTAGTAAGATCATCCAGATCTTTTACCACACGATTGTAATCGAGAATTGCTAACTGGCTTTCAGGAAAAATTGTTGTCAAAAAATATTTTGCATCCTCGCTACCGGGCAGCTCTTTGCTCACCTTTGCAGCTGATGCAGCACGATG
>Ga0207675_100002456_pt1 | contig 18351 bp, 16 predicted proteins | sample KBSSwiS42_FD_184305 | JGI IMG/M metagenome (GOLD analysis project Ga0207675, IMG submission 184305) | Switchgrass rhizosphere microbial communities from Kellogg Biological Station, Michigan, USA - KBS Switchgrass S4-2 (SPAdes) (version 2) | ecosystem: Host-associated > Plants > Roots >... | reverse complement strand
GCGCGCCCCAGCGCTCGTTGACGCAGCGCGCGCTCGATCTCTCCGCGGGGTTGCTCGCGTGCGTGTTGATCGCCGCGCTCGGGCTCGACGACGAGTCGGGCGCCTCGGCGCTGCTGGCGCGCGTGCTGCAGATCGCCCTCGAGGTAGCCCCGTGGCTGTGTCTGGGACTGGTCTGCCGCAGCGCGTTCTCGGTCTGGTCGGAGACCGAAGTGCCGGGTCGCGCGCCGCGCTTCTGGCCCGCCCTGCAGCAAGGCGTGCTGCAACGCGCGGGTTGGGTCGCGCTGGGCATCTTGGCCGCGACCTATGCTGCCGCCTTCCTCGCGCCGGGCGGTGCGGACGGCCTTTCGGCGCCGGCGGGCGTGGGTTGGTCGGCGCTCGTGGCCGCGCTGGCGTACGCACATGCGCCTGCAGCGGCACCGCTCGCCGTCGCCCTCGTCAGCCAAGGCCTTCCCTTTGGCGCCGCCCTGTCGGCGCTCCTGCTCGGCCCGCTCGGCAAGCTCCTGTCGGCTCGCAGCGCGAGCACCGCCACGCCATCTCGCGCTCGCCACACCGTGGGAGCGCTGGGCGGAGCAGCGCTCGCGCTCGCGATGTTCTGGGCACAGAGCCGCGGCGCCTCCGAGCTGCAGCCGCTGCCCGTAGCTGGCCAGCTGCGCTGGGTGCCGCTCGGGGCGCTGCTCGCGCTGCTGGCGCGCGGCATCTGGCAGAACGGGGTCCGGGGCTGGCTACAGGCCAGCCTGACCGCGCCCGACCCCGCGCGCAGCGAAGCTGCTGGGCACGTGCATGCCTGGCCCGGCCACACCTGAGCCGACACATCGCCTGGCGGGAGTAGGTGCCTCGGCGACGAGCGCGAGCGCAGCTTCAATTTTGACTCGCTGCGCTGCTCTTCAATTCGCTCGCTGCCCTTCGACCGGCACCGCGGTCGCAGCGACGATCCGGTACAGGCTGGCGACGAAGCCGGCTTGCCTTTCCTCCCCGACCTCCAGCTTGCCCGTGATCAACACGGGAGCCGCCGTGTAGTCGAACGAGTGGTCCGCCGCGAGACGCACGACGATCGTCTGGTTGACCTCGGGCACGGCACCGAAGCAGCAACCCCAGAGTGATTCGAGCAGGATGAATTCATGCATCCCGTCGGTCTCGCCCAGCGTCAGAATGAAGCCCGGGACTCCCACGTTGCTCCCGTCGAGCGCCCGCACGTCCGCGGGCAGCTCACCGCCCTCGGAATAGTGAAAGCCGCCCATGCGCTTCCAGTCGAGCTTCGTGTAACCCACAGGCAGCGTGATGGGCAGCGCATCCGCGCCGGGCGAGGCCCCGACGGCCAGCAGCAACAGCTGCCGCGTCAGCTCGCCGGCCATCGCCAGGATGGCTTCCCTTTGGCGCCCCGTCAGGTCCGGGCTGACACTGCCGAGCTTGGCGCGATCGAACACCTGTTGCACGATCATCCCCGCTGCATTGGCGCGCGTCTCCGGGCGGCCCGAGCCGCGCTGCTCCAGCAGGCTCAGAAGGTGCGACTGAATCTCCGCGCGCTGCGCTTCGCTCACCGCTCCGGTGGCGACGCCGGTGAGCACGCCACCGAGCCATACTTCGATTTCGCGGCGCGCCCGCTCCGCGTCTGAGCTTTGCGCCGATCCGGGAGCGCGCGGCGCGGAAAAGACGCGCGAGCTGCGTTCTCGCGACGGCTCGGCCGAGTCGTCTCGGCACGTGAAGTATCCGAGCACCAGGCAGCCCAGGCCGAGCGTCAGCACCTCAGCCAGGGTGCTCCAGCGCAGCCCGCGCGGCTTGGATCCGAGGTCGCTCATGATAGTGGCACGAGGCCGGCCGCCACGTCGCTGCGATAGGCCTTGGACGCCGGCAGCAGACCAGACAGCGCTCCGGCAGCCACCAGGAGCGCGTATGCTAGAATTTCCTCGGGCAAGAGCAGCCAGGCACGCGGCCGCACCCCGGAGCTCTGCTCGATCAGCGCCGCGCCGGCCGCGACCAGCAGATGGCCGAGCACGAGCCCGAGCGCCCCACCGATCGCACTGAGCAGCGTGGCCTCACCCACGAGCATGCCGAACAGCGTGCGTCGCTTGGCGCCAAGGATGCGCAAGATCGCCAGCTCGCGCTGTCGCGCCGCGAGCGTATTGTAAATGCCCACGGCGACGGAGACGACGCCCACCCAGACGACCAGCGCAGCAATCACGAAGAACACTCGGTCGACATTGCCCACCATGCGCAGCAGGCGCCGCACCTCACCATCCACATCAGCGACCTGTAGCTGCGTGCGCTTGTTCAGTTGCCCGAGCAGCAGCGCCTTGTGCACGCCCGGCTTCGGAAACAGCACGACCGCGGAGATGGCGGGCTTGCCGCTCTCGGGAATGATCCCGCCGCGGTGGTCCGGGATGCGGAAGAACGAGTCCAGGTTGATCAAGACGAGCTCGTCCACGGGTGTGGCCGTGGGCTGGAGAATGCCCACGACGGTCCAGAGTTGCGCGTGCTCGTGCGCGGTGCCAGCGCCATCGACACCGTGGGTGGGCTCGATCTGATCGCCCAGGCGAATTCCCAGCTGCCGCGCCACGCTGGCCCCGAGAACGGCCTCGGCCAGCGCCCCGGGCGCCGCAAGGACCTCGTCGGCGGCGCTCGGTCCACTCGCCCCGGCCCGCGCTGGCGCGGCGATCTCGGCCAGGCGCGCGCGCAGCGCGGCAGCGTCGAACTGGAAGGGGCGGCCGGTCGCAAACTTCTCGGCCACCGTGGCTGCAGGCGGATAGGGGAAGCGCGGTGCGAAGAACGCATCCGAGGTGCCCACGACGCGGAAGCCGCGGAACGCGTCTCCCACGGCGTACGGCACCGCGAGCTCCGTCGAGGGGTTGTGCTGCAACTCTTCGAACACCTCGTAGGCGAGCAACCCTGGGCTCTGACCGATCTGAAAGATCGTGTTCAAGACCAGCTCCAGCCGTGACCCGGGCGGCCCCACCACCAGGGAAAACCCGCGGCTTGGCCCGAGAAAGCTGCGCTCCGTCGCGGCGCGCAGCAGTAGCACGGCGCTGAGCAGCAGCGCGCCGAGCGCCACGCTCAGCAACGTGAGCCCCGAGCTCAGGCGGTGTTGCGACACATTGCGCAGAATCAGCTGATGAGTCCGCATGCGATCTCAATCTGGCACGGCGGGGGCGAGCTCGGCGAGCGAGCGTACGCTCGCGAAGCGCCCGAGCAGCCGCGCGTCGTGGCTCGCCACGATCAGCGTGCTGTGGCGGCAACTCTCGAGCAGTAGATCGACGGCGGCACCCGCGTTCTGGTCGTCGAGACTGGCCGTCGGTTCATCCGCCAGGACCAGGCCGGGGCTCTTGCACACCGCACGGGCGATCGCCACGCGCTGTTGCTCGCCCAGGGAGAGCTGCGCGGGACGCGCGCCCGCGCGCGCCGCGAGACCGAACTGCTCGAGCAACTGCATGCCCTTGCGCCGCGCCTCGGCGCCGGCAATGCCGGCAAAGCGCTGGGCCAGGGTCAGATTCTCGAGCACGCTGAGTCCCTGCAGCAAGTTCAGGGTTTGAAACACGCAGCCGATATGGCGCGCGCGGAAGCCATCACGTCCGGCTTCCGACAAAGCGAACAGCTCTTGATCGCCGAGCCAGACCTGCCCCGACGAAGGCACCAGCACGCCGGCCAGAATGTTGAGCAGCGTGGTCTTGCCGGAGCCAGAGCTGCCGACCAGACACAGCTTCGCCCCGGGCTCCACATCGAGTGCCGCGATCGCGAAGGCCGCACGCCCCGTGGCGCGCGGCCCATAGCTATGCTCCAGCTTCCGGAGAGCAACTTTCAAGCCAGGGTGCTCTCTGCTGCAAAGCCTGGAGCTCGGCTGCCCTGCGGCCCGAGCTCCCGACGGCCCCGACTACTCCCGCGAGACCGCGACCTGCGCCGGCTGCTGCGGCGCCGCGGTGACCGCAACGCCACCGATGCGCATCGAGTGAAACGAACGCCAGATGAAGAAGAACATGCCCAGCCCAAACACCACCGCGAGCGTGATGCTGGTGGTGCGCTCGAGCTCCACGGCGAGCTCCACCGCCAGCACGCCGAAGAGCGTGCTGAACTTGATCACCGGGTTCATCGCCACGCTGGACGTATCCTTGAACGGATCGCCCACCGTGTCGCCCACGACCACTGCGTCATGCAGCTCGGAGGTCTTGTCGCCCAGCTCTACCTCCACGATCTTCTTGGCGTTGTCCCAGGCGCCGCCCGCGTTGGCGAGGAACAGCGCCTGAAACAGGCCGAACAACGCCAGCGAGATCAGGTAGCCGATGAAGAAGAACGGGTCCAAGCAGGCGAAGGCCAAGGTGGCGCAGAAGATGGTGAGGAAGATGTTGGTCATGCCCTTTTGGGCGTACAGCGTGCAGATCTCCACGACCTTCTTGCTGTCCTCGATCGAGGCCTTGGTAGACCCCTCGAGCTTCATGTTGCGCCGGATGAACTCCACCGCCCGGTACGCGCCGGCGACCACCGCCTGTGTGGTGGCACCGGTGAACCAGTAGATGATGGATCCGCCCGTGAGCAGACCGAGCAGGAACGGCGGATGCAGAATGCTGAGCTTCTGCAGATTCTGCTCCAGCCCGTGCGTCAGCGAGACCACGATCGAGAAGATCATGGTGGTCGCGCCCACGATGGCCGTACCGATCAGCACGGGCTTGGCGGTCGCCTTGAAGGTGTTGCCCGCGCCGTCGTTCTCCTCCAGCAGGTGCTTGGCTTTGACGAAGTCGACCTTGAAGCCATTGTCGCGCAGAATTTCCGCGGGCGCTTCCGGCAGCTCCGTGATCTGGGACAGCTCGAATACGCTCTGCGCGTTGTCCGTTACCGGGCCGTAGGAATCGACCGCGATCGTCACGGGCCCCATGCCGAGGAAGCCGAACGCGACCAGACCGAAGGCAAACACCGCCGGCGCGAGCATCAGGTGCGCGAGCCCGAGCTCGCTCGTGCCGTAACCCGCAGCCATCAATGCCGCGATGATCATGCCGATCCAGCAGGCGCTGTAGTTGCCGGCGGTGAGGCCCGCCAGAACGTTCAGCGAGGCTCCACCTTCACGCGATGCCGTCACCACTTCCGCCACGTGCGCCGAATGCGTCGACGTGAAGATCTTGACCACCTCCGGCAGCACCGCACCCGCCAGCGTGCCACAGCTGATGATCAGGGACAGCTTCCACCACAGGCTGCCGTCGTCCAGGTCCTTGATCATCACGTACGAGACGACGAAGGTGAGCGCGATCGAGACCAGCGACGTCAACCAGACCAGCGCAGTGAGCGGCGCCTCGAAGTCGGGGCGCTCGGGCCCTTTGAAGGCACCCTTCTGCACGACCTCGTTGACCAGATACGAGGCGACGCTCGCCACCAGCATGGCGACACGCATCGTGAAGATCCACACCAGCAGCTGAACCTGGACCGTGCTGCTGTGGACCGCGAGCAGGATGAAAGAGATCAGCGCGACGCCCGTCACGCCGTAGGTCTCGAAGCCGTCCGCGCTCGGTCCGACAGAGTCACCGGCGTTGTCACCAGTACAGTCGGCGATCACACCGGGGTTGCGCGCGTCGTCCTCTTTGACCTTGAAAACGATCTTCATCAAGTCCGAGCCGATGTCGGCGATCTTGGTGAAGATACCGCCGGCGATGCGCAGCGCCGAGGCGCCGAGCGACTCGCCGATGGCAAAACCGATGAAGCAGGGCCCCGCATAGTCACCCGGGACGAACAGCAGAATCATCAGCATCAGCGCCAGCTCGACGCTGATCAGCAGCATGCCGATGCTCATGCCCGCGCGCAGCGGGATCGCGTACACGGGATGTGCGTCCCCCGACAGACTCGCGAACGCCGTGCGCGAGTTCGCGTACGTGTTGATGCGGATGCCGAACCAGGCCACGCCGTAACTGCCCGCGATACCAACCCCGCTGAAGGCGAGGATCGTCAGCACCTTCAGCGCTGGGAACCCGCGCAGTATGCCGAAATAGAGCACGATCACCGTGCCGATCAGCAGCTCCAACCAGAGCAGGAATTTGCCCTGAGTGAAAAGGTAGGTCTTGCAAGTTTCCCAGATCAGCTGCGAGATCTCGCTCATAGAGCGGTGCGACGGCATGCGCTTGACCTGGTTCAGCGCAATCACCCCAAAACCGATCCCCGCGAACGAGATGAGAAGGCCGACGAGCAAGATCGAGCGGCCGCTCGTGCCCATGACCGTCACGCTCCCCAGGTCCGGCAAGATGAGATTGGCTTCACCGCCTCCCGCTGCGGACTCAGTGGCCGCGAATGCCCCACGGGGCAGCAGCAGAGCTGCCAAGGGGAGAGCTGCGCTGGCAGCTCCGGTGCAGAAGCAAGCCAACAATCTGACTAGCTGCCAGAGACGAGAAGACGAAACTGTAATGAACGACGGCAAGGCTCTTTTCCTCCTCACGAGCAACCCGCACGTAGCCCGCTGTGCGCGCTTTTTTGGAGCGCCCATGTACCTCACCCCCTTCGGAGAAGCCACGGCTTCTTTTCCCCTAGCGGAATATTCGGAGAAAGACTTGAATAGCGCTTTCGAGCGGCGTTTCTCATACTTGCGCAAGGGCTCGGCCCACGTATAGTGCCGGCCCTCTGGGCCCAACCCCCAATCAGGCGTCAGATCGCGTGTTTTCCTGTAAACTCAACGTGAGTGCAGCCTCGGCTGCTAGACCGGGCGAAGCTCCAAGTGGAGCCATGTCCATTCGAGGACCTGCCGCTGGCGGCGCCAGACGGCGCTTCAGAACGCGCAGCGGGCGTATGCTGGGCTTGCTCGGTTTGGCGCTTTTGGCGTCGGGCTGTTCGGAGCTCCAAGCACGTCATCATGCGCGCGCCGGCAACAGCCGCTACCTCGAGGGCGACTATGCCGGTGCCGTGCTCGAGTACGAGGCCGCCGAACAGAAGTATGCCGGCTTGCCCGTGGTGGCCCTGAACAAGGGCTTGGCCTGTCGCCAGATGATGGCTCCGGGCAGCAAGTCTCCAGAACAAGCGCGCGCCGTGGACTGTGCGCTCGGGTCCTTCCTCCAGCTGAAGCAGCTGCGCCCGGAAGACCCGCGCGGCGACCAGCTGTACATTCAGACGCTGTTCGACGGCGACCGTTACGACAAGCTGATCGAGATCTACGAAGCGCAGCTGAAGGTCGATCCCAAGAACATGGCCGCCATCAACGGCCTGATCAGCGTGCACTCGCGTGCCGACCACTGGAACGATGCCCTGCGCTGGACGATGACGCGCGCGGACATCGACGCGAAGGACGCGGAAGAGCAGTACGCCGTGGGCGCGATGATCTTCGCGCGGCTGTACCAGAAGGGCGGAGCGGACAAGGCCGCCTACGATCCGCGACCCGATCCGAACGAGGTGCCGCCGCCGAAGCCGAAGCCCGTCAAGCGGCGCGGCAAGAAGCAAGCGAAGGCCGAGCCGCCTCCGCCGCCGAGCAAGATGCCGCCACCCTTCAGCGTCGGCGACGTGGTGGGAGCCGAGCGCGTGCGCTTGGCAGACATCGGGCTCAAGTACTTGCAGCGGGCGATCGAGCTGCGATCGAACTACCGCGAGGCCATCGGCTTCATGAGCTTGCTCTATCGACAGAAATCGTTCGCATATCTGGAAAAACCAAGCGACTGGGAACCGCTGTTCAACCTCGCCAACGAATGGATGGCGAAGGCAAACCAGAGCGGCTCAGCCGCGCCCGCCCCGTCCGCGCCAGCACCAGCACCGGCCGCAGGCGCCCCCAACGTCACAGCTACGCCCGGCTGACAATTACCCGGCGGACCATCAATCTACATGGCGTTCGAAGCAATCCTGTCTCAACAGCGGGCCGTGCCGAGTGGCAAATTCGGCAGCCTGAAAGTCTGGGTGATGGCCTTCACGGTCGTGCTCCATGCGATCGGCCTGGCCTTCCTCATCGTGCAGTCGATCTGGCAGGTCGATGAGCTGCCGATGCCCGCCATCGAGGTGACCCTGTCGGTCGCGCCGCCGCCGCCGCCGCCGCCCCCACCCCCCAAGCGTTCTTCGAGCACCAAGCCCAAGACCAAGCCGGTGGAGACGAAGCCGAAGGTCCTGACGGCTCCCAAGGAAACGCCGAAGAAGGAGCCAGAACCGGCCGAAGAAGAGTCCAAGGAGGACGAGGGCGAGGACCAGGGCGTGGAAGGTGGCGTGATCGGCGGCGTGGTGGGCGGCATCGTCGGCGGCACCGCGCCGCCGCCGCCGAAGAGCACGGGGCCCAAACTGCTCAGTGCCAAGGCGGGGCACTCGCTGCTCGCGATCAATCCGCTGGTTCGCCCCTACAAGGTCAACGTCCCGGAAGAGTTCGTGCAGCGCGGCGACGAGTTCGTGGCGACCATCAGCATTTGCGTCGCGCCGAACGGAACCGTGGCGAGCGTCAAGATCTTGAAGCAGTCTGGCAACCCGATGATCGACGGCCAGATCCCCAAGGTGATCCCGACGTGGAAGTATCACCCGTTCATCAACGAGGGCCAACCCGCTGGCTTCTGCTACAACATGAATTACCGCGTGAAATGATTCGGCGGCGCTTCGCAGCATCACACGCACAATCAATCAAAGGATAGGGAAATGGATTTTTCGCTGCTGGGCTTGTGGAGCCAGATGGGCGTAGTCGCCAAGCTCGTGGTGATCACGCTGTTGGTGATGTCGGTGCTCGCGATCGCCGTCTCGATCGAAAGGCTGATTACCTTTCGCAAGGGTCGCCGGCGTTCGTTGGAGTATATCGCCGCACTTCAGCCCTTGATCGGCACGCCCGGCCGCCTGCATGAAGCCCTGCGCCTGCCCGAGAGCTGGAACGACGCGCCGCTGGCCCGCGTGCTCGGCGTCGGTCTGTCGGAGTACCGCCAGGGCCTGGAGCGCCTCGGCTCTGCGGCTTCCGACACCATCGAGATCGAGGTGCTCGGGCATGGCGTCGCGCGCTCGATGGATCGCGCCAAGAAGCGTGAGCTCGCCGGCCTCGGCCGAGGTCTGCCGCTGCTTGCCACCATCGCGTCCTCGGCGCCGTTCGTGGGTTTGTTCGGCACCGTGTTCGGCATCATCACGGCCTTCGAGAAGATGGCCGATCCCAGCAAGGGCGGCGGCGGTCTCGCGACGGTGTCTGCCGGTATCGCCGAAGCACTGCTCACGACGGCCGTGGGCCTCGCGGTGGCCATCGTGGCGGTCTGGTTCTACAACTTCTTCGCGGCCAAGCTCGACGAGTTCGGCGGCATCATCGACGACTCGACGGGTGAGCTCGCCGATCGCTTGGCGTCGCAGTCGGCCCGCAGCGCTCATGCCCCGGCCTTTCCTTCGCATGTCTCCCCGCTGGCGGGAGCAGTTCACGCGTGAAATCGCGGTCCGATCGGCAGGCGCGCTGGCGCGCCGCACGAGCGCTCTTCGGCGCGGGTGAAGAGCGGGTCAAGCCCGCCCTGCGCGCCGAGATCAACGTCACGCCGCTCGTGGACGTGGTGCTTGTGCTGCTCATCATCTTCATGGTGGTGACGCCGCTGATCGCGAGCGGCATCGCGGTGGACCTGCCTCGCACGGCGCATCACGCCCGCAAGCCAGATGACGGCAAAGACATCATCGTCTCGATCACCCGCGAGGAGCGCGTGTACATCGGTCGCGCTCCGGTGCCTCGTCTGGAAGACGTCGGCACGGCCATGACGGCCGAGCACAAGAGGTTTCCCGACAAGTCCGTGTTCATCAAAGGGGACACGCGGGCCCCCTACGGCGTGGTGCGGCAGGTGCTGGCGCAGCTGCACGAAGCGAAAATTGACGACGTGGTGCTGGGCACCGAAGAAGCCATGCAGGAGCAGTGAGAGTCAGCCATGGCAATGGACGTCGGAAAGAAGACCGGTCCCAAGTCGGACATCAACGTGACCCCGTTGATCGATGTGGTGCTGGTGCTGCTCATCATCTTCATGGTGCTCACCCCGTCGATGCTGAAGCACATCCCCACCATGGTGCCCGAGAAGGCAGAAGAGGACACGCCCGCGATGCCGCCCGACTCGGCGATCATGGTCGAGTACACGGCCAACCGTGAGCTCACGGTCAACAGCGAGGCCGTGGCCATCGAGGGCCTGGCAACCAAGCTGCAGGAAAAGCTCAAGGCGCGTCGGCAAAAGGTCGTGTTCTTCAAGGCGGAAGACAAAGCACCCTACGGCGAGGTCGTCCGGCTCCTGGATATCGCACGAGGGTCCGGCGCCGAGACCCTCGCGATCGTCACCGAGTAGCGTCACGGGCTGCTGATCGTCGTCCACGAGCAGCCTCGTCTGCGCTTCGGAACAGCGGCGTCGACCGTCGGGCCGTTCGATGGTCGGGCACGCATCGAGCGACGGATCGTCGAGATTTGCTGAACCAGCTGAAGCCAGCACGGTAGAAGCCATCTCACCGAGCTGAGATGGCTTCCAGTAGTGCCGCCGCGATGCTGAAGCCCGCCGCCAGCAAGAGCCAGGTGCTCCGGCTCTCCCTGGCGGCGCTCGGTGTCGTCTACGGGGACATCGGCACCAGCCCCCTGTACGCGTTGCGCGAGTGCTTCGGCGCCCATGGCGTGCCCGTCGAACCCCGCAACGTGCTCGGGGTCCTGTCGCTGATCTTCTGGTCGCTCACGCTGATCGTCACCATCAAGTACCTGCGCTACGTCCTGGAGGCCGACAACCACGGCGAGGGTGGCATCCTGGCTCTGATGGCGCTCTCGATGTCGCGCGAGAGCCGGCAACTGGCGCGCCGCGCAATGCTGGTGTTCGGCATCATCGGGGCTGCGCTGCTGTACGGCGACGGCGCGATCACGCCTGCGGTCTCGGTGCTCGGCGCGATCGAAGGCCTCGCCGTCGCGGCACCCCACCTCGAGCACCTGGTGGTGCCGAGCACGGTGCTGGTGCTCGTGGGTCTATTTGCGTTCCAAAGCCGCGGCACCGCCACGGTCGGTCTGATCTTCGGCCCGATCACGCTGGTCTGGTTTCTCACGCTGGCGGTGCTCGGCGTGAGCCACATCGTCGCGCAGCCGCAGATCCTGCTGGCGATCAATCCCTGGCAGGGGCTGTCCTTCCTGCTCGATGGGCATCTGGAGGGCCTGGGCGTGCTCGGCGCGGTGTTCCTCGCCGTGACCGGCGCGGAGGCGCTGTACGCCGACCTGGGGCACTTCGGCCGGCGACCGATCCGGCTGGGTTGGGCATACGTGGTCTTCCCTGCCCTGCTGCTCAACTACTTCGGTCAGGGCGCGTTCCTGCTCGCCGTACCCGAGGCCGCGCAGAATCCGTTCTTTCGCATGGCCCCCAGCTGGGCCCTTTATCCGCTGGTCCTGCTCTCCACGGCCGCCGCCGTGATCGCGTCACAAGCGTTGATCTCGGGTGTGTACTCGCTCACCCGCCAGGCATCCATGCTGGGTCTCTTGCCACGCGTGAACGTGCTGCACACGAGCGCCCACCAGGAGGGACAGATCTACGTCCCATTTATCAACTGGATGCTGATGTTGGTGACGATTGGCCTGGTGCTCAGTTTCGGCTCGTCTAGCCGCCTCGCTTCCGCCTACGGCATCGCCGTCATTCTCTCGATGCTCACCACCACGCTGCTCGCGTACGGAGTTGCCCGATCGTGGGGTTGGGGAGCGCCGCGCGCCTGGCTCGTGACCTGCTGCTTTCTGGTCATCGAGGGCACGTTCTTCGCGGCAAATCTGGAGAAGATCGCGCATGGGGGCTGGGTCCCCTTGGCGCTGGGCGCCGGGCTCTCCCTGGTGATGAGCACCTGGCACAACGGGCGGCAACAACTCGCCGAGCGCTTCCGTCGGGAGCTACTGCCATTGCAGGAATTTTTTGCGATGGTCACAAAAAAAGTCCCCACGCGCGTGCCGGGAACGGCGGTGTTCATGACCGGCCAACTCGATGGCACACCACCCGCGCTGCTTCATAACTTCAACCACAATCACGTGCTGCACGAGAACGTGGTGTTCCTCACCATCGTGACGGAGGACGCCGCCCGCGTGCAGGAGAGCGAGCGGGTCCGCGTCGAAGAGGTGGCGCCCGGCTTCTGGCGCGTGCTCGGCCGCTATGGGTTCATGGAACAACCGGACGCTCCCGAGCTCGTGAGGCGCTCGGGCCTCATCACTCAGCTCGACGACGTCACGTTCTTTCTCGGTCGTGAGCACCTGATCGTGGCGGAACGGAGCAGCCTGCGCAGCTGGCGCGCCGCCCTGTTCTCGTTTCTCGCCCGCAGCTCGCAGCCTGCCACGCGCTTCTTCAACATTCCCCCCGATCGCGTCATGGAGATTGGCACGCAGATCGCGCTCTAGCGCTCGGTTTACGAGGGACTCGCGGCGGCAGCGCCAGATTGTAGGACGGCCCGGGCCCTTTTGTGCCAAGAAACCCAGATGGGTTGGCTCTGGCTGGGTTTCACGGCCCTGGTCGTCGCTTTGTTGCTGCTGGACCTGGGCGTCTTCCATCGCCAGGCACGCCAGCTTACCTGGCGCGAGGCGGGGGTGTGGACACTGGTCTGGATCAGCCTCGGGCTCGCCTTCACCGGCGTCGTCTACATGATCTACGACGGACACTGGTTTGGCGCGCGCCTGTCGCGCGCCCATGGCATCGGCGGTGGTGACGCGGCGCTGCTGTATCTGACCGGCTACGTGCTCGAGGAGTCGCTGAGCGTCGACAACATCTTCGTGATGGCGCTCGTGTTTCGCGCGTTTCGCGTCGACCCGCGCTATCGCCATCGCGTGCTCTTCTGGGGCATCGTTGGCGCGGTGGTGCTGCGCGCCGGGATGATCCTCGGCGGATCCTGGCTGGTGCAGCACTTCACCTGGGTCTTCTACATCTTCGGCGCATACCTCACGTACACGGGCATCAGCCTGTTCGGCAACAAGGAGGAGGAAGACCCGGAGCAGAGCCGTTTCATCCGCCTGGCGCGGCGCTTGCTGCCGGTCGCCTCCGGCGATCACGGCTCGGCGCTGAGCGTGCGCCAGAACGGGCGCCGGATGCTCACGCGGCTCGGCCTGGTGCTGATCTTCGTCGAGGGCACGGATGTGATCTTTGCCCTCGACTCCATCCCGGCCATCCTGGCCATCACCACCGACAGCTTCATCGTCTTCACCTCCAACATCTTCGCGATCCTCGGGCTGCGTTCGCTCTATTTCGTGCTGGAGTCGATGATGGGCCGCTTCCGCCATCTGAAAGTGGCGCTCGCGTTCGTGCTGGTCTTCATCGGCGTCAAGATGTTGCTGCATGACGTGTACACGCTGCCCAACCTGGTCTCGCTGGGCGTGATCCTGGTTGCCGTGACGGCGGGGGTGCTGTTCTCGCTCTTGAGCGACAAGGGCGCGGACCAGCCCGAGCAGCGAGACCCGGACCCCGCCGAGCCGAGCTAGAGACGGACGCCGATCAGCAGGCCGAGGGCGCAAGAGAAGCGAAATTCCAAAGCACGACTGAAACTCGGCTGCCCATCGCGGCCTTCGTCGGCCCAGCGGTATCTTCGCGCCACGTGTGCCCACCGCCACAGGGATGGCTAGCAGCGGGGCAGCTGCCGGAGGCGACGTTCCCCGGCGGTTCGCCGCCGCGGTCAGTCTGGCACAGTGGCCGCATCCCGCTTGCACCCGCATCCTGTATGGAGGAAGCTTCCATACACATGCGCCGTTCGTTGACCCGCAGGCAGTTCAGCAAACTCTTGGCGGGCGCGTGTACGGCCCTGCCCCTGCTCGAATCGCTTCCGGCGCGAGCGCAGCAGGCCACGCCAGCACCCAAACGCTTGGTCTTGTTGTTCAATCCCAACGGGACGATCACGGACGCGTTCTGGCCTGCCGCCGGCGCCACGGAAACAGACTTCACGCTCGGCCCGATTCTGACGCCGCTTTCGGACTTCAAAGACCGCATGCTGCTGCTGCACGGGATCGAGATCTCGGTGGCCGAGCAGGCCAACGTGGGCCCTGGTGGCCCGCATCAGAAGGGCCTCGGTGGGCTGTTCACGGGCCGCGAGCTACAGACCGGGACCATGGCGGACGGCGATGGCTCGCTCGCGGGCTGGGCCAACGGTATCAGCGTCGATCAGGAAGTGGTCCAGCGCTTGAACCCACCGACGCTGCTGCCCAGCCTGGAGCTCGGTGTGCGCGCCACGGCTTCGGACGTGATGGGGCGCATCAGCTACAGCGGCCCTGGCGCGCCCGTGCCGCCGATGAATGATCCGCGCGAGGTCTTTCAGCGCCTCAACTCCGGCTTCACCAATGACCTCGCAGGGCCCGAGCTGGCCACGGCTCGCGACCAGCGCCGCATGGTCATGGCCGCGGTGCAGGCGCAGTACGCGGCGCTGCGTCCGCGCGTGAGCGTGAAAGATCGCGAGAAGCTGGAGCTGCACGCCGACTTCCTGAACGGCATCGTGCGGCGTCTGGACTACGGGATTCGCTCCGGGCCGGCCTGCGTTCAGCCGGGCGAGCCGCGCAAGGTGAGCGTGGACGACGCGAACGACATGCCCGACATCGCGCAGCTGCAGATGGATCTGCTCGCGCTCGCGCTCGCGTGTGACTTGACACGGGTGGCGAGTGTTCAGTTCTCCACGGCCATCAACGCCATTCCCTTCCCCTGGCTGGGCAGCACCGCGGAGGGCCACAACCTCTCGCACCGCGGCCCGAGCGATACGGCGGCGCGCGACCAACTGGTGGCGCGAGCCAGCTGGTATGCGCAGAAAGTTGCGTACCTGGTGCGCCAACTCGCCGCCATCAGCGAAGGCGACCGCACCCTGCTCGACAACACCGTACTGGTCTGGGGCAATGAGCTGTCGGTCGGCAGCACGCATTCCCACAAGGACGTACCGTTTCTCACGATCGGCAGCGCCGGCGGCTACTTCAAGACCGGTCGCTACCTGGAGCTCGGCGGCGTACCCAACAATCGTCTGCTGATCTCGATCTTGAACGCGATGGGCGTCGAGGCCGATACGTTCGGCCACCCCGACTTCGGCAGAGCCGGGCCCCTACCCGGGTTGACGGCTTAACCCGCGACGGCGACGAGCCACACCACACCGAGCAGCGTCGTGGCGAGGGCGACCGGCAGCCCGACGCGCAGGTACTCCCAGAAGCCAATGCCGCCCACGTCGCGGCCGGCTTCGGCGACGATGACGTTGGCGACGGAGCCCAGCAACGTCAGGTTACCGGCGAACGTCGAGGCCATCGTGAGCAGCTCCCAGCCCAGCCGCGGGTCGGGTAGCGTCGCCATCTGGTCGCGCACGACCAGGATGAACGGCACGTTGGAGACCAGATTCGATCCGACCAGAAAGATAGTCGCCAGCCGCAGCCAGCCCAGCGGGCTCTCGACAGCCGTACCCGCGTGCAGCGGAAAGCGGGCGAACAGCGCGGCGGGGACGCCGCTTTCGCTGAAGCCCCGCACCACGATGAAGAGCGCTGCAAAGAACACCAAGAGCGCCCAATCGATGCGTGGCCAGAGCGCCCGCGGATCCACGCGGCGCACCAGCACCAGGAGCGCGAACCCTCCCGCCGCCGTCCAAGCCAGATGCCCGCCGAGCAAATACACGAGCACGCTGCCAGCGATCGCCAGCAGCGTGAGCCCGGTGCCGGCGGCGAACGGCAGGGATGGTTCGGGATCGGCCAGGCGGGCGGCGGCGATCGGGGCGCGAAACGACCGATACAACAGCGCGTGATTCAGCCCCAGGCCCGCCACCGCCACGGGCAACATCAGCACCAGGTGCTCTCGATAGCCGAGGCCTCCCAGCAGACCGCACAGCATGTTTTGCGGGTTCCCGACCAGCGTGGCAACGCTACCGGTGTTGGCGCCCGTGGCCAGCGCCAGCAAGAACGGCAGCGCCGGCAGGCGGTGGCGCCGGATCAGCCGCACGACGAGCGGGGCGCCGAGCACGCACACCGCGTCGTTGGTGATGAGCGCGCTAGCGAGCCCCGAACCCCAGAGCAGAAAAGCGAGCAAGCGCGCCGGCGTGCGCGCGCGCGACGCCAGGCGCTGCTCGACCTGGTCGAAACAGCCGTCGAGCGCCAGGAACGCGCCCATGCCCATCATGCCGAACAGCAACAGCAGCGTGGAGCCGTCGACGGCGTCGAGCGCCGCGCGCGGGGACAAGACACCAGCCGCCACGCAGGCTACCGCACCGAGCAGCGCTGCCGCTGGGCGGTCCAGCGCGAGCCAGCGCACGCGCTTGGCCGAGATGAGCAGATACGTCAGCGCGAAAATGACGACGCCGAGCGCGCTCATCCCGGCGCGCGCTTCAGCTTTCGCCCCAGCACGAAAAAGATCGGCACCGCCAGCAGCTGCGTGCCCACGGAGAACGCTACCAACCCCGTGAGCGAGCGCCCGTAGAGCCAGCCCATGAAGGTGCTGCCGATCCACCAGGCGAAGCCAAACAGCGCGAAGAAGACGCCATAGGCCCGGGCGCGCCGCGCCTTGTCCACCAGGCGCGCAATCGCCGCCTTGAAGATGGAATCCTGCGCGCCCATGCCGATCGCCCAGCAGACCGCGCCGAGCACGTGCTCGGCCCCTGACGCGCCCCAGAACATCAGCGGCACGAAGCCGATTGAGAGCAGCGTGCTCACTGCGAGCACGCCGACGCCGAAGATGTCGAAGAGCGCGCCGAACGCCAGCGCCGCCACGGCGTCGACCGCCATCGCCCCGGCGTACACGAGCGGCAGCGTGCCGAGCTCGAAGGCACCGTGGGTCGACAGGTGATAGGCGATCAACGCCCAGTCGGCAAAGCCGAGACCGAGCAACATCACCGCGACGACGTACCAGCGAAACAGCCCCCCGAGATCAGCCTGCTCCGCGGCGCGGCGCGTCTCGAAGCCCTCGGGGCTGGGAAATCTGCGGCGCGCATAGAGCACGCAGCCCAGATTGCCGATCACGGGCAGCAAGAGCACCGCGAACGCCCAGCGGTACTGAACGCTCACGGGCTCGGCGCGCAGCACCCAGATCGCGAGCGCCGTGAGCAGTGGACCGCTGACCGCGCCAAGCTGGTCGAGCGCCTCGTCGATGCCGAAGCCCTTGCCCGTGCCCACCTCTTGCGCGGCGAACGAGATCAGCGTGCTGCGCGCCGGGCTACGCACGGCCTTGGCGATGCGCTCGAGCAGCAACAAGCCCACCGCGGCTTGCCAGCTTCCGACCAGGGCCAGCCCAGGAACGGCGACCAGATTGAGGGCGTATCCGCCGATCACCAGCGGCCAGTACGCCCGCGTGCGATCGCCAAGCCAACCGCTGACCAGTCGCAAGCCATAGCCCAGGAACTCCCCGAACCCAGCGGCGAAGCCGACTGCCGTGGCGCTGGCGCCGAGCAGCGCGAGATAGGGTCCGACGAGCCCACGCCCGCCCTCGTACGTCATGTCGCCGAACATCGCGACGACGCCCATCAGCACGATGAACGCGGTAGCTGAACGCGGGCCGTTCCGAGCTGCCACCGCGATCGCCATGTGCCGGCACCGCCTATACGATTGCCCGCCCGCCGATGCAACGGCGCGAGCGGCGGCTGCGCCGAGGCCCAGTCGAGCGGAGTCGGCCCACCGGTGCAGCAGTGCGGGCGCAGGCCACGGAACCATGGCGCGACGCCGGTGCCGTCGCTTAGCATGCGGCGCGATGGGGCGTCAGCTCGAGACCACGGTCAGCTTCGCCGGCGTCACGCGCCGCAACGCCGGCGTGCACCTCGACTCGAAGGCCCTTCAGGTCAGCGGCCGTCCACGCATCGAAGTGGCGTTCGCGGAGATTTCGCGCGTCGAGGTCGACGGCGGTCGCTTGAGCCTCGCGACGCCGCGCGGGCTGCTGGTGATCGAGGCGGGCGATCAGGCCGAGGCCTGGGCGGAAAAGATCCGCAGCCCAGCGACGCGCGCGAAGAAGCTCGGGCTGCGCCCGGGTTCGAACGTGGCCCTCAGCGGCCTGGACGACCCCGCGCTCCGCGCCGAAGTGGAGAGCGCCGGCGCGCGTGTCGTGGCCCTGAAGGCCGGCGTCGACCTGGTCTTCTTCGGCGTGGAGTCGCCCGAGGCGCTGTCGCGCTTGCCGGGGCTCGTACAGAAGTTGGCGCCCGACGGCGCGCTGTGGGTGGTTCGCACCAAGGGGCGCGGCGCCAGCGTGAGCGAGGACGCGGTGCGCACGGCCGCTCGGGGCGCCGGGCTCGTGGACGTGAAGGTCGTGTCTTTCTCGGACACGCAGTCCGCCGACAAGTTCGTGATTCCGGTGGCAAAGCGGCAGCGCAGCGCACCCGGCAGCGGCGCGCCCGCGAGGCGAAAGCGGCCGAAAGAGCGGGGTCAGGGGTCGAGCTGACCCTTCCTACCCCGCGCGCGGCCGCGGCGCCCACTCGGCATGCCAGTGGCTCACTCGCTCGCGCTCGCCGGCGTCGAGCTCGTAGAGCTCGTAGACGAGCGCATCCAGCTCCGGGCGCGCGGAGCACGTGCTCGCG
>Ga0207675_100002452_pt1 | contig 18368 bp, 12 predicted proteins | sample KBSSwiS42_FD_184305 | JGI IMG/M metagenome (GOLD analysis project Ga0207675, IMG submission 184305) | Switchgrass rhizosphere microbial communities from Kellogg Biological Station, Michigan, USA - KBS Switchgrass S4-2 (SPAdes) (version 2) | ecosystem: Host-associated > Plants > Roots >... | reverse complement strand
GGGTCGGCCGCCCGAATTGCTTTCGCGAGCTCATTGATGGATCCGCCGAACCGCCAGGTATGCGTCAACTGCACGACGCCGTGCACCGGCGGAGTCTCGCCATCGACGATCAGGCCCAGCTCGACCAGCCGCCGCCCAAGATCAGCTTCTGGTACGCCGGGGGCTCGCGCGATGTCGGCGAGCACTGCACCGGCCTCGACCGACGACAGCTGATCCGGGTCACCGACCAGCACCAAACGGGCGCTCGGACGCACTGCCTCGAGCAGTCGGGCCATCATCGTCAGCGAGACCATCGACATTTCATCCACGATCACCACGTCATGCGGCAGCGGATTGCTGGCGTCATGCCGGAATCGGCTTCGGCTGGAGGGAAGCCAGCCCAACAGCCGATGCAGCGTCGACGCACTGAGGTCTCCCAGTCGTTGCTGGTCATCTGCCGAAAGCTCCGCCGTTGCGGCTCGAACGGCCTCCTCCAGTCGGGCGGCAGCCTTTCCGGTCGGCGCAGCCAGCGCAATACGCAGTTCAGGTCCAGGTTGATCACGCAGCAGCGCGAGCAGCCTGGCCACGGTCGTCGTCTTGCCGGTGCCCGGACCGCCCGCAAGAACGCTGACCCTGCCCAGTGCACTGACGGCAGCCGCCAGCTGCTGACGGTCCGCTTCATCGGCGCCTAAGCCTTCGTGGTCGAACAATCTGCGCAACGCAGTCGACAGCCGTGAAAGGTCGACCTCCGGGGCCGGCGCAGCGAACCGGCGCTGCAGCTGTACGCGAACCAGCTCCTCTTGTTGCCAGTAGCGCTCCAAATAGAGCAGCCCGTTCGCCAACCGCAGCGGCCGCCCACCCGGCAGGCCAGCTCCATCAGCAACCAGTGGGCTCTTTGCGCACGCCTGAATCCATGCGCCCGGCTCCGGCCAAGGCAGCTCGGCCATGTCGATCGCGGACTCCGCCTCATCGAAGGCTGTCGCGTGCACCGTGCCGAGATCGATGCAGACCGACCCGTTGCGGAGCGCGCGGACTGTTAGCGCCAAGGCGAGACGAACGTTTTCATCTGATTCGCCACCGATACGGCACACGGTCTCGGCGGTGTGCACGTCGGCGGGATTGAGGACGCCAGCCAGGCTGAACGGCGCCAAGAGGCCAGCAGCATGCTGCGGCACGAGCTCGGATCGCACGGGCGCGCTCATTGCGAGACCCCATCGAGGAGGGCCGACAACTCGACGACCAGCGATGGTGGCGGATGCCAGCTGAAGACTCCACACGGGACGCCGCCCACGCGTGGCGTTTCCGGGCCGGCCATGCCACGTACGAAGAGGTAGAGAACGCCGCCGAGATGAACCGCCGGATCGTAGCCGGGTTGCCGCCAACGCAGCATCCGGTGTACGGCCACCGCGTACAGCAGCGCCTGGAGCGGGTAGTGGGCGGTCATCATCGCCTCGGCCATTCGTGCGGGCGTGTAGTCACCGAGGGTCAGCGTCTCCCCGTCAAAAGCCCCCAGCCAGTTCGTCTTGTAGTCCACCACCAGGTAGCGCGGCTGATCCTCGCTCCAGATTCGGAGTACCGCGTCGATGCTGCCGGTTAGGTAGCCCCGGAGTACCTCCGAGGCCAGAGTCGGGTCCTCCAGCAGGTCCGGGTAAGCCGCAAGGAGGTCTGATTCGTCGAGGTGACGGCGGAGCAGCGGGCCTATCAAGCCGAGCGTGACCTCGGCGTTCGTCATGTCGCCTCCGGCGAGCGGGTACTCAAAGCCCAGCTCAACGAGCCGGTCGTTGCGAGGGATTTCGGCCAGCCGCTTTTCGTTCGCGAGCGGTCCCAGTGGCGTACGGAAAGCCGGAAGCATTGCATTCGCCAGCTCATCAGCCGTCATCGCCGAGGCCGGACCCTGGGCCAAGGTCACCGCACATGCCCGCCGCAGCGCCTCCGGCAGGTCCTCAACCGTCGGCTCGACAAGCTCGAAGACCGCATGCACAGCGGTTCCGAATTCGATGCCCGACGGCAGCTGGTGCATCGGCGACGGCTGATCGAGGCTAGTTGCGCTGACGTCCGCTTCACCCTCGGCGGACGTCGCCATCGAAGCGTCCGGAACCGACTCGTCGTCCTCTCGTTTGAGATCAGGCTCGCTGCTCACGGCCGGGGTTGATGTGTCAGCACCATGGACAGCCGCGGTGAGCGCTGAGTAGGAGGTCCGCCGCCATGCCAGATCTAGCTCACGCTCAAAAGTGCGTACGGCGAGCGCAGGTCGGGGCTCCGCGATCGTCCGCCATTTCGTCAGCTCACGCTGGGTCATCTCCTCGACGCTGAATCCCGGACCAAGCTCGCGGCTGCCAAAAGGATCACTGTCCAGGGGGTAGGCCGCTCTCGGAATCGGCGGATCGCCCGGGCGACGAGAGGCTAAGCGCTGCAGCGCCGATCCCGGCGTGTTGTACGACGGTGCCCACCAGGTCACCACCTGGGACCGCGCTCGAGTCAGGGCGACGTAGAGAAGCCGCAGATCCTCGCCCGCCTCTTCATCGCGGGAGCGCGAGAATCGCTCCGGCCGCCCAGGACCGTTGCGACCGCCGACATCGAGCACGCACTCTCCGCTGCTGCGTGCTGTCGGTTCATGAAGCCTGAGAATGCGACCCTCATCGGAGCCATTCGCATGTCGATCCCACGCGTCCGGAAGGTAGACGATCGGAAATTCCAAGCCCTTACTACGGTGCACGGTCAAGATCGTGATCGCCTTGGCATCGGTCTCGAGCCGTCGCGTGACCTCTGACATGCCATTGCGCTGGGCCTCGCTAATCCGAGCTCGCAGCCACTCGACAAGGGCACTGACGCCAAGTTGAGCCGACGACATCGCCGCATGCAGGCTCTGGCCGAGATGGCGTAGATCGGTCAACAGCCGCTCTCCGCCTTGCAGGCCCAACAGTCTTTCTGGAACGCGTTCATCCGTAGTCGCGGCTTCCAGCAGAGCGGCGACCCCACGGCTCTCCAACACCTTCCCCCACCAGCGCACCCGTTGGGTGAGTTCGATCAACGAGTCATCACCCGCCGCAACCAAGTCGCGGAATGTCCAGCCAAAGAAGCACGTCAGAGCCGCCTGCCGGACGGTTTGTTGCCGCGTCTGCTCGAGGGCGAGTAAGAGGGTAAGCCAGTCCTGGGCCATTGGCGACGTGAATACGGAGCTGGCGCCGAACATCACCGCCGGCACTCCTGCGGACACCAGCCTGTCGCGGATCTCTTCGCCGCGCTGATTCTTACGCACCAACACAGCAACGTCGGACGGCACCAGGGCACGGGCGTAGTCACCTTCGATCAGCTCCATCCCAGAACCCAGCAACGCGGTGATGTCGGCAACGAGGTCATCAGCGATTTTGGGCCGGATGTTTGACACGCTCGGTACGTGCTCGTCACCGGCCTCGTGCGGCATGAACCGCACCCGGATCGGCGCTGCGACGCGTTGATCAGCGGCGGGCGTACGCAATCGGTGCCCGGCATGTTCTGCCGTGACCGGGCGTACGGCAATCCGCTCATCTCCTAACGCGGCGTCTCCCATCAGCACGTCCAGCGCGTCAACCAGCGCCTGGTCGCTGCGGCGATTGACGACCAGGCTCCTGACCTGGTCTGCCTGATCCACCGCGTCGAGATAGCTGAAGACGTCGGCGCCCCGGAAGGCGTAGATCGCCTGCTTGGGGTCGCCGATCAAGATCAACATGCAGTGCCGGTGAAACGCCCGACGGAGAATCTCCCACTGGATCGGGTCCGTGTCTTGGAACTCATCAACCATGACGATGCGATACCGCAGCCGAAGCCGTTCGGCCGCAGCCGATCCGTACTCAGGATCGGCCAAGGCATCGCGGAGCCGGGTCAGCATGTCGTCGTAGGTGAACAGGTTGGCCGCGCGTTTCCGTCGCTCCACCTCTTCCCGTACGGCCGAGGCGAACCTCACCCGCTCGCTGCTCCCCGACGGATCGTCCGAACCCAGGCCAGCCGGTACCAGCCGGGCGTGCACGGCCTCGACCGCCTGATTCGCCACGTCCAGCGCCTCGTCGTAGCTCATCGGTGGGGTGCCGGTGGCGGCATAACGGCGCAAGTACAGATCGGTTGTCACCTCACGCGTGAGGTCGGTCAGGTGCTCGACGATCGTGGCGTGTGGCTCCCGATCACCCAATATCCCGAGACCGTCGAGCATCTGCAAACAGAACTCATGCGTGGTCGCAATGGTTGCAGCATCGAAATCCGCAAGTGCCTGTGATACTCGGACTCGTCGACGCCGTAGTTCGTCCACGTCGCCTGCGCAGATGAAGGCTTCAAGATCGCTGAGCGGCTTGCGTGGCTCACTCCGTCGGACCGCCGCAGCGAGACTGTCCTCGACCGACACCAGGCGCTCGCGTACTCGAAGCCGCAGCTCATTGGTCGCCATGCGTCCGAAGGTGACCAGCAACATCTGGCTGAGGTCGGCGGCCCCTTCGGCGATCAACCGGGCGGTGAGCGCGGCAACGGTGTAGGTCTTGCCGGTGCCCGCGCTGGCCTCGAGCACAGTGGTACCGCTCGGCAGCTCGCCGTAGATGTCGAAGGGAGGCGGATCGCTGATCATCGCAGATCCTCGACCGAGAGCAGCGGCTGGAACACGCGACGTGCGAGGATCCCAAATCGGCTGGGTTCCACAAGGTTGCCACGCACCTCGCTCGCGATGGACGGCTGAGCGAGCAAGTCGTCCAAGCTTGCCTTCGCCCCGAAAAATCGCTCGTAGGCGTCGTCGCGATCCTCGAGCCAGAGCTTGTCCAGCTGTTTCCGGTACAGGTCGGGCTGTCGGTCGCGGAAGCGCAGGGCCGCGTACTCGGCCGAGGTCTTCGCGGCGTACGGGATCGGCTCGCGCAATCCGGTGGCTCGGAGGTCGATGAGGTCGGCCAAGACAGTGCTAGCCCAGGTCGAGTGAATGGCTCCCAAGTGCGAGCAGCCACCGCGCCCGATGGACACGACCTGCCAGGCTCGGGTCGGATCATGGACGGTCAACGCGAGTAGCTCAAGCCATGCTTGTAGCCGGTGTCGTGGGGCCAGTTTGGAGAAGCTGACGTGAACCACCGAATCGCCGACGACGCCGCCAACTGTGCCGGTCAGCCGCCGATCTCCCAGCTCGGCCAACACCTCGTACGGTACGGGTTGCTCGGTGAGGAAGGGCCGTGCCGTTTCTACCAGCTGCTCGACCTGGTTGGTGATCTCCTGGATGGCCATTCGGCCTAGGGCGCGAGGCGGCAGATAGCCGCGCCGCCACTCGGCATCGATCAGCGAGGTAGGGTCATGGCCGGCAAGGCGTAGCCGTAACAGCCGCTCGCCGATGCTCCAGCTGTCCAGCCCGGTGAGTCGTACCGGAATTTGCTCATTTGGCTTCTCATCTGGCCGAGTAAGCCATAGCGCCGCCCGCTCGTACATGAGCGCACGGATCGGATGATTGAAGAACCGAACCAGGTCGGCCAGGCTGACCAGTTCGTCGTCGTCGCGGAGTGGCAGCGTCTCGCCACCAAAGACGCGCGCCGCGGGGCGCCGTTCCCGCGAGGCGGCCCGGACCGCCCGGAGGCTAGCGCGATCAAAACTAAACGGGTGCGGCGCTGCCAACCCCTCCTCGGGAGCAAAGTTCGACGCGTCGAAGGGCTGCAACGGATGCCGCATAGTGATCTTGGTACGAATCGGCTCACCGTCCTCGGTGCGCGCCGTGCCGTCCAGGGCATCAAGCAGCTCACCGATCGGAACCGCAGGTGGAATGTTCGAGCCCGACCGGGGATCGGCGCCCGCGAAGATCACCACCAGCCGCTCGCGAGCCGACATGATCGCGTCCAACAGCAGTTGGCGATCTTCGCTTCGTACGTCGTGATCGCCGATCCATTCGTCGTCGCCGATGATGTTGTCGCCATCGGGTTCGGGCCGTCGCGGAAACACGCCATCGTCAACTCCGAGCAAACAGACGACCCGATGAGGTACCGATCGCATCGGCAGCATGGTGCAGACCGTCAAAGTGCCGGTACGAAAGTTCGCTCGACTGGCCCGTCCGCGAAACGCGTCGCCCAGCAGCTCCGAGATCTCGGCAAGGTTCAGCACGACGTCATCGGCTTCTTCGGTGCCCAAACCAAGATCACCGAGCTCGCGGTATGCGTGACTGAGCTGCCAAATGTCGCCCGGTGGGACTGAGCTCAGCATTTCGATCGCTTGCTTGAACAACTCGACCCATCCGGTAATCGGCCTCGGCGCGTTGCAAGCCTCGATCAGCATCTTGACCCGGTACACCAGCTCGGCCAGTCGCCCGACAAGATCAACGTCGCCGGCATCGATATCGTCCAGTGGCAGCGTGGTTCCGATGAAGTGCTGGTCGGTCTCGTCCATCGTCACCCCGAGCAGCAGTCGCTCCAGCCCGGCAGCCCAGGTGTTCTGCCGAAACTCTCCCATCTCAAATCGACGGCGATGCTCGGCGTCGAATCCCCAGCGAACACCGGCACGTAACACCAGATCGTGCAGCCGCTCTAGATCGTCGGTGCTGAAGCTGAATTTCCGCGCCACAGGCGGAGCGGCGCACAAGTCCAGCAAAGCGCTGGCCTCCACGCGTGAGTCGGCGAGTGCGACAAGCCGGCTGACGAGCCCGAGCAAGGGATTGACCTGCCGTAGCGAGCGGTCGGCCAGCCGCACTCGCAGCCGATGGCCAGGATGCTCGGCGGGGGTCTCTGGCGTGTCCAGACCGAACGAGGCGGCGATCAGGGGCGCGAACTTTTCGATGTCGGGGCACATCACGACGATGTCCCGCGGCTCAAGCGTGGGATCGTCGGCGAGTAGTCCGACGAGCACCTCTCGCAGAACCTCTACTTGGCGATCGGGGCCGTGGCATGCGTGGAATTGCACGCTTCGGTCGGCCGGCTCGAGCACCGGCAGCTCGTGCTGCGGGAGCGGCGCGCGATTCTCAGCCACAGTGGCTTGCAGCCACCCGAGCAAGGTTGCCGGCCAGGTGGATTCGACTGGGCCGTAGTGCAGATCTGTCGCGTTCGGACTTGTGGCGATGAGGGCGAGCTGAAGTTCGGCGACGTCGCGGCCAAGGTAGGCGAGCAGCCGATGATCAAGGAACGCCTCAGTGGTGTCGCCGGAGCGTCGAATGACTGAGCTTCCTATGCGCCCTGAGCTTGTCGAAGGGCCACGATCACTGATCGCCTCCCGCATGCGAGTCCACAGCGCGGGGGAAGGGTGGGTCAGCCAAAGATGTACGTCGCGATGGTCAGCCAGTGCCGAAAGTACAAGTAGCTGCTCGGTGTCCAGCCGGGTCGCGCCAAAGATCGACACGCGTTGCGGAAGGTCGCTGCTCTCCGGTTCCAGCCGCAGTCTTGCCATGTCAGTTTGCAGGCGTTCCGCCGGGCTTGGCGCAGCTATCTCTTCGCGCAGCCGACGCCACAGTTCGGCTTGCCACGCTCGATCCTCCGGCAGCGGGGATCCCATAGCATCGACATCTCGGCCCTGGACCCAACTCTCGATCATGGCCGGTCGAGTCGCCGCGTACCTGGCGAAAAGATCGGCGAGATGCCGCGCGGTCGACCAGCGGCGTCCGCCTCGGATCGCGGCCGGATGAGTGAAAGCCCCGTTGCCGCGGAGGTGATGCCACAGCATCGCTGCCCAAGCCTCGCCGCGGCAACGGTCAATGACCCGAAGCAGCGGCCATACGGCGTGGTGCGGCCGCCATGGATCGATGTAGTCGGCGGCCGCGCTTCCTGCCAACGCCCGCGCTACAAGCCGCCGCGGTGAAGGAAAGGCAACGCCGACGCATACTCCGTCGCTGCGACCAGGCGCGGCTCCAAGCCGCTGCGCGAGGCCCTGGGACAGCCAGCGCTCCACACCTCGCGTGGGCACGCTGATGATCTCCGTCGCAAACGTGTCAGGCAGCGGATTATTGAGCAGATCCCCGAGAGCAATGACCAATCGGTCGGCACGCTCGGCGCGATGAAGGTAGAGCGTCATGGTCGCGGTACACACTAAGGCGGCCAACTGACATCGCGCGGCGCCTTCGCGCGAACGTAGCCGCAACGCGACCACCAAAGTGGAGACGTTCCCGCGGGAACGTCTCCACCCCAATCGAGGTTAATCCGAGACTCGGCCGCATCAAGCTCCCAACCAAGATCAAACTCCGGCGCCCCGACAATTCCCAGATGGATCCAGAAACTGGTCACGAACAGCACCCGTTTCGGCCGGATCCGTGTCGCTCGTGACCACTTTCGGCGGGGAGAGACCTTCCGGATGTGGATGAACCAAAGGATGTCGGCAATGGCACTTATGGTGTCGGTGTGTCCGCAGCCCTGACCCGAGCACTGGTCTCACCCGACGCGCTGCTGGATGATCTTGACCCGGAGCAGCGGCAGGTCGCGACCGCGCTGACCGGCCCTGTCGCGGTGATCGCCGGAGCCGGCACCGGCAAGACCCGCGCCATCACGTATCGGATCGCGTACGGGGTAGCCACCGGCGTTTACAACCCCACGTCCGTGCTCGCGGTTACCTTCACCACTCGCGCGGCCGGCGAGTTGCGCGGCCGCTTGCAACAGCTGGGCGCCCACGGCGTACAGGCGCGGACGTTCCACTCCGCTGCGTTGCGGCAGGCCCAGTATTTCTGGCCACGGGTGTATGGCGGTGATCTGCCGCCAGTGCTTGACAACCGGATGGGCTTGGTGGCCGAAGCGGCGAGCCGGCTTCGAGTCAGAGTTGACACACCGAGTTTGCGAGACCTGGTCTCAGAGATCTCCTGGGCCAAAGTCAGCAACGTCACTGCCGAGGACTATCCACGCCTGGCCGCTCGGCACAACCGCCAGATCGCCTCTTTCGATTCCGAGACTGTGTCGCGGGTCTTCGCGGCGTACGAGCAAGCCAAGCACGACCGCACGCGGATCGACTTCGAAGACATCTTGCTGTGTGCCGCCGCACTGATATCAGAGCGTCCGGAGATCGCAGAAACGATTCGCCGTACCTATCGCCATCTCGTGGTCGATGAGTATCAAGACGTGAGCCCGTTGCAAGAGGCTCTGCTGAACCTCTGGCGTGGCGACCGGTCCGAGTTGTGCGTGGTGGGCGACCCGGCGCAAACGATCCACTCTTTCGCCGGTGCCCAGGCGAGCTATCTCACCGAATTCGGTCAACGCTTCCCGCAGGCCACCGTGATTCGATTGGTACGCGACTACCGCTCGACACCGCAGGTTGTCCGTTGCGCCAATTCGATCATGGCCCCGACCGGTGACGCGCAGAAATCGACTAGCACCGGATTCCAGCCGGTGACATTGCAAGCACAGCAGCCCGCTGGACCCGAGGTCGTGTTCGTCGAGTCAGCCGAGGAGTCAGCCGAGGCAGCAGGGGTCGCGGACTGGATCGTCCAGCAAGCCGCGAGCGGCGTCGAATTTCGAGCCATGGCCGTACTTTTTCGTATCAACGCTCAATCGCCTGCTATCGAGCAGGCGCTGGCCGACCGTAACCTTCCCTATCTGGTACGCGGCGGGGAGCGCTTCTATGAGCGGCCCGAAGTGCGCCAAGCCTTGCTGTCGCTACGCACCGCGGCACGCGACATGACCGCCGCGGGCGGAGGCAGCGCAGTAGCGCAGATGAAGGAAGTGCTCATCTCCTTGGGCTGGACGCAGCAGCCGCCGGAAGGCGGGGGAGCAGTGCGCGAGCGCTGGGAGTCGCTGGCCGCGTTGCTGAGCGTGGCCGAAGACCTGGAGGCTGGAGCCGGCGTCTCAACGGACGGTTCCGAACAACCCCTCACCCTCGGGGACATCTCGACCGAGCTGGACCGGCGCGCCGAGGCGCAACATATCCCGGCCGCGCAGGGTGTCACGGTCTGCACGCTGCACTCCGCAAAGGGCTTGGAGTGGGACGCGGTGGCGCTGTTGGGCATTCACGAGGGGTCGATGCCGTTCGTCCTCGCCAGTTCTGCCGAGCAGATCGATGAGGAACAGCGGCTGCTCTATGTCGGGATCACCCGCGCCCGTCGACTGCTTCGCATCTCCTGGTCGCGTACCCGAAACGGCAATGGCCATTCTCGTGCGGCGTCCCGCTTCCTCCAGCCGGTGCTGCCCGAGTCACTACAGGCCCCAGCCCGCAGCCGGGGGGCTGCTCGGCGCAGTCGGCATTCAGCGCTGTCGTTGCACTGCCGATCCTGCGGCCGATCGCTGACCGATGCCGCGGAGCGCAAGATCGGCAGACACCTCGGGTGTCCGGCTACCTACGACGAGCGCACCATGGCCATGCTCAAAGAGTGGCGGCGTCAAGAGGCGGCCGAGGCGAAACTCCCTGCCTACTGCGTGTTCACCGATGCGACACTGATCGCCATTGCCGAGGCGCGACCGCACAACCTGGCGGATTTGATCAAGGTCCAGGGGCTCGGCCGGACCAAGGCCGATAAATACGGCGAGCACGTGCTGGCGATCATCGGCAGCGAAGCCGACCGTACAAGATCATCTTCGTAATATCTCCCAGCTTCGAGCGACATCACCCCATGCGCAAGCAGGAGCCCACAAAATTTCCACAAAAAAGTGCCAAAAAAGTATTTGCATCGGTTTGCGATACTCCCCTAGGGTTAACCAGGACCTTTACGCTCGGCCGAGCAGAAGGCCGCCATCCCAGCCCGAGACGCACGAGAGGAGAGTCTGGTGCTCATTGATCAGATTAGCGACACACGCACTGTTCAGCTGACGTTGCCCGAACTCCAGCGTTCCTTGCGTGCGCTCGTGCCGGATACGGCTGTCGTCGCCCACCTCTCGACAAGCTCACAGCGCATGCGGACGCGGGCCCATCTCCGCCATCGGACGATCAACCGGACCGACTGGCGCGAAATGGGCGAGGTCTGTGTCCAAAGCATCGAGGCTGCAGCCGTAGCACAAGGCGGACGTAACGCCGGACCTGGCGCGTACGACGTCACCGATAGCAAGTTTTCGACCAGCATGGGACCACCTTCCTGTAGTCCGCCGGTGTAGTTAGCACCGACAGCCTCCAGGGCCGTGGCTCCCAGAACCGGGATCCACGGCCTTCGTGTTTCCCGGCCCGATTCGAGGGGCCTCATGCAGGGCACCTCAAGATCAGAAAAGTAGGCCGACATGTATGACGCAGGAGGTGGCCCGATGGTCGTTCCCCGGAAGGGGCGGTTGGGCGTCGCCGAGCTGCCCTGTCGTTTGGTGAATCCGGACCTGTTCTTCGCCGAGGCGCCTGCCGATGTGGAGGTTGCCAAGGCGCTCTGTGTGGACTGCCCGATCCGTGAGGCGTGCCTGGCCGGCGCGCTGCAGCGGCGCGAGCCTTGGGGCGTCTGGGGTGGACAGCTGTTCGTGGCCGGTGCCGTCGTGGCGCACAAGCGGCCCAGAGGTCGTCCGCGCAAGTACCCGATCGCTGAGCCCTTTGCTCCTGCCGCAAAGGACGAAGCGGCGGCATGACGCTGCGAACGTTGGAAATCGTCGCCCGACGATCGGAGGAGCGATGAGCGAACACGCCCGCGAGCGGAGCGAGCAAATCCAATACTGTCGTTCGCGAAGAGTGACGACGACAGCGGATCTCCAGCGCGCGATGCGCGAGCAGCAAACAACACTGAGTCGACGCAAGAAATTACGGCGATTCTCCCGGGTTACGGAGCAGTGTCCCGATAACATCAGCGATGTTTTGAGCTGCTTGCGCCTCGCGACGCCTGCGGCTGAGAACACACGGCTTGCATCACCAAAATGCGGCACAGCCTTGAGGCTCCCCTACAGGTCGACCGTGGAGTCCTGGCTACCCCGGCCAAGCGCATGCCCGCGACCTAGCCCCGTGCTGTGCCGCGTGTTGGTGATGCAAGCCGGCCCTTTTCGGGTGGGAGCCGCTCGCAGGGGCGCTACGCCTCTTCGGCGTAACCGGGGAGAAACTCCTCGAGCACCTCACCGAAGGCTGCCTTCGCATTGAGTTGCGACAAAACGGCCAGGCCTCCCAGCCAAACCCGATGGATGAGGAGATAGCTCGGTGGCAGGTTCAATTTCATCGCTACGCCGCCCGAGGCATGAGGGTCGCGTACCCGGATGAACTGCTCCCGCATCCAGTCCCGATTGAACTGGAACTCCGGGACTGCGGCCGGTTCGACGAACGGGGCCAGATAGTCGAGCAGATCTTCCGCGTCGATCTCGGAGGCGAGAAAGCCCTCCTCACGGAGTCCCTCAGCGACCTGGTGAGCATCGCCCCGTTGAGCAATCCTCAAGATTCGGCCCATCGCAGCAGGAAGGCCGTCGGGGAGGCGCGAAACCAGACCAAAGTCGACGACACCGAGCCGGCCATCCTTGATGAGCTTGAAGTTGCCGGGGTGCGGATCGGCATGCAGCAGACCGGCCACGCTCGGGCCCGCGAACAGGAATCGCACGTACTGCAGCGCGGCTGCATTGCGCTTCTTGTCCGGCAGGTTCGCAGCCGATGAGAGCGGCGCACCTTCCACCCACTCGCTCACCATGACCCTCGGCGTACTCGCCAGCACCGCCGGGACGTAGAACTCCTTGCTACCGGCGAATCCATCCGCTGCCTGCTGCTGTGAGTCAGCCTCGAGGGTGTAATCCAACTCCTCGCTCACCCGCGCGGTGAGCTCGTCCACTAACGGGGTCACATCCATCCCGCCAGCCAACGGCGCAAAGACCTTGGAGAGCCTGCCAATCTGCCGCAGATCCGAGCGAAGAGCCTCATCGGCACCGGGATATTGCACCTTGACCGCGACCGTACGCCCATCGGACCAGGTGGCCTTGTGTACCTGGCCGATCGATGCTGCCGCCGCGGGTAACGGGTCGAAATCAGGAAATGAATCGCGCCAACGCGAGCCGAATTCGCGGGCCAGTACCGCGTGCACCCTGGAGGTCGGCATCGGAGGTGCCGCATCCTGCAGCCGGGATAGGTGGACCCGATACGGTTCCGCGACCTCTTCCGGCAGCACCGATTCAAACATGCTCAGTGCCTGGCCAAACTTCATGGCGCCGCCCTTGAGATCACCCAGAACTCGAAAGAGCTGCTCGGCTGCCCGTTGCTGAAGCTGCTCGCTCACCTCCTCGGCTGGTGCACCGCCCAAGCGTTTGCCGAGTCCGAGCGTCGCGCGCCCGGCGAAGCCAAGGGGCAGCGAGGCCAGCTTGGCGCCGCGGCGAAATGCGGAGCGCGCCAGCGAAGAGCCGTCGCTTGCGCCGGGCATGTGTCGCTCCGCGCCGTTGGCTGGCTTCGCCGGCTGGTCAGTCATGGCCCTATTCTGTCTGGCTCAGCCAACTGCAGCCGCAATCGGGATGTGCTGCCCAGCGCCGCAATCGGGTGACGAAGGTCGGCCAGCTGATCTCCACCGTCGCGCCAGCTGATTCAGGCCACTCACCGTGCAGGAACGCCAACACCTGCGCCGCCGCAGTCGAGGCCGCCCAACTATGCAGCGCGGCTGGAGTGGAGATGCGTACGCGAGACAGCTGTCTGAGCACAGCTGGCCAATGTGGATCCGCATCGGTGCGCGCCAGGTCGGCGCAACGTAGGCACGACGTCTGACCAGCAACCACCAGCGGTCCTACGCTGACTCCGTTGCCCCAGCAACGGACAATCACGTGAGGATGGTCGTTGCGTAATAGGTGATCGGTGATCACTCGATCAGGCTCGGGTTGATCGCAGGCGACGATGGTCAGATCCACCTGCAGGCCTTCTGGTTTTGACCAGTGGCTCAGCGGGAAGACCGTGGTGTCGGCTTCGGCGAGTGCTGATCGCAATGCTTCGGATCGGGAGGACAGCACGCCGGCTGCCGGATACAGCGCCAAGTCGGTTGGCTCGTCGTCGTAGACATACAAGGCGCCCAGCCCGCTGGCCACGAGCAGCCGAGCGAGTTGGTAGCCGATAGGTCCGGCACCGATCAGCTTGACCGCCGAACTGCTTGCCGAGCCGGCGTACGGGGTCGTGTCGCGTTCGGAAAGCAGGCCTGCCGATGCAAGGGCGTCCAACGCCCCTCGGACTTGCGCGGCCGTCAGTCCGGCTGCTCGGGCGGCGCGCCGGACCGCACTTGTCGGCTGTGATCCGTCGAGCAGATCCAGCAACGCAGTGAACCCAGCGCCGCGGAACACCAAAGCAGCATCCGGATCGACACCGACCTGCACTTCGTCGGTCGCGCGTTGGATGACCGGTGCGTACGGCGCGAGCTGCGGATGCTGGAGCGGCGGACTGGACCTTAGTCGGAATGGGGCTGAGCTCACTTGGCTCAGTGTGTTGTCAGCTCGCAGGTCCTGCCGCGTTATCCACAGCCGAGATTCATCGACCTGCGGGGTGGGGTAGACGCGCATCAGGGACGGCCGGCGTACGACCGTCCCTGATGGGATGCTCTGTGTGGTGCTAGACCCTGCCGAGGATGCGGTTCAGGTTGGTGCCGCAAACGGGGCACTTGGCCTTCGCCATCCGGGTGCCTTTGTCGTTGACGTGCACTTCGCCCGAGGCCTCGCGCTTCGCCTTGCACTTCACGCAATAGAACTCGCCGCTGTACGTCTCCGCCATTGCCTTCTCCTTGTTTCGATGTACGTCCGCACACTGGTCGCAGCTGCGGGACCTCGCGCCATGTCATCGACCGATGACCGGTAGAAACCTCATAACAACCGGTACCGCGCCAGACGTCATACCGCGTGGACGCCCGTTACTCTACGCGCGCAGGCGGGGAGCGCAGGCGTAGCCGGGGAAAAGATGGCGGAGAACAAAAGACGAAACCTCCAGGGACATCGGGATCGCTAGCCTTCCCCTGCGAGCGTGCCGACCATCTGGAGGTTTCGTGGTCGGAACGCTATCCGCGGCCGAGGCCGCCGTCAAACGGTTCTGACAAATTCACTTTCCACCGAATGTGGACAAATCTGTGGAAACGATGTGCACCGCTCGTGGGTACTTTGTGGACCAAAGTCATGATCGCATCGCCGTACGGCGTGGGCCCATGTGGAAACCTGTTGAACAGTGGTCTCATCTAATTAGTTTGGCTATATATCACCCACTCTCAAGTCTTGATTCAGGCTTACTCCCTCGGCCTCCGGCCTCCGTTGTCGAAACCTAGATGCACGTGGGTTTCGGTCGCTTTGCATGGGGTGCGACCCGCGCACACGGCCAACAAACCGTGCGGAGCGTTTGGGCGGCGACGCCGTACATCGGCAGGTAAGTTGGCTCGTGCTAGCCAAGAAAGGACGCCGTGAGTCAGCCACGATTGCCCCTGTCGGAGTCCGGGACGACGATGAGGCCAAATCGCGAGGTCCAGCGGCCGGGACGGTCAAAGAGCACCAAGTCAACCGAGGTGACCCGGACGGAATCTAGCCCCCAGGTGGAGGTGCGGCGAAGCAGCCGTCGTACCCGCACAGTGACCGCCTACCGGGAGCGGGACACCATCGTCGTGGTCATTCCACAGCGCATGTCGAAGGCCGACGAGCAGACCTTCGTACGCGAGATGGTCCAGAAAGTTCTCGCCCGCGAAGCGCGAGCGTTGGCCCCCCAGGGCGACGAAGAGCTCGCATTGCGAGCCCATCACCTGGCAGCGACCTACCTCGCGCCGGCCGTCGACCAGCTGCCATTGCCGGCCGGTGTTTTCTGGGTGACCAACCAGCAACAACGTTGGGGTTCGTGTACGCCAAACACGGGTCTCATCAGGCTGTCGCACCGGCTGCAGCCGATGCCGGTGTGGGTCGTCGACTATGTGCTGCTGCACGAACTGGCCCACCTCGTAGAGCCGACTCACTCCGATCGTTTCTGGCGGCTGGTCGGCCGTTATCCGGCGGCCGAAAAGGCCAAGGGTTTTCTGGAGGGCTACGTGGCCGGCAAGGGTCGGCAGGGCGAAGAATCAGATGTCGACTGAGCCGGCTCTCCGGCACCGGGCGGCAGTCGTGCTAGCGCGCTATGACGCCTCCTCAGCGGCGCCTGAAGGCATTGCACCCGACGCATTTGCAGCAGCATGCCTCCTCGACTCCTATGAGGTGCTGGCCGACCTGATCGGGGTTCGATCCGGAATTTCCGGGCCTCCCGCGGTCGCCGAGCTGCTGTGGCCTGGAGCTTTGCAGCTGCCAGCCGACATCACCGTACGCACCATCGCTGGTCAGCTAAGCGGCCAGGTCGACGAACTGGTTGTGATACCTGCCGACGTTCCTGACCTTCCGGGTCTGGTCCTTGCCAAGCTGTTCAAGGTATTGCATCGGACAGACATCGCTATCGCACCGGAACGTAGCGGAGCAGGCTGCGTCGCGATCGGCGTCTCGCTTCCGTTGGCTGAATGGATCCCGGACGACGCGTTCGATCTCGACCACAATCCGTTCGCCCGCCTCAGCGCCATCGCGCCCCGGAAGAGCCGATGCGCGCTTGCGCCGACCTGGCATCGCCTGCGGACGCCTGCCGACGTGACGCGGCTTGATCCAGGCCTCGAGGGCTGGGAGGAGACAAGGGCACTGCTCGCGGGTGACGCGGTAACTAGCGAGTGATGGACACATCCCCGGCAGAAGCATCGACGCATGAGGCCGCCAGGGAAACCCTGGCCGATCGCTTTCGCGCACATGCCGACGACGCCCAACATCTCTACGGGTACGCCGTCCGCGGCATGGCCGATGATTGGGAGGCTGGCGGCCCGGTTCGGGTGGTCTGTACGGGATACGAGAACGCTCCACGCGGGGCAGTCATTCATCTTCGGCTGCTCGCCGGCGTATTTCGGCTGGTGCTGACCGATCAAGCTCCCGAGCTGGTCAGGTTCTATCCGTGCCTTGGGGGCAACGCACCTGCGTCGCAGGCGTGGCCAGTGATGCGCGCCGTGATCGGCGCGCATCTCATCGAGATGCGCGCGCATCTCGATGAGATGCATGCTGCGCTCGCCATCCCGCCGCAGACCAACGAGGTGGGCCGATCTGCCGCGTTGCTGGCCGGTCTCTTTGATCTTGTCGCAGCGTCCGGCGTACGGCGTATCCGGCTGCTCGAGGTGGGTGCCAGTGCTGGCCTGAACCTGCTGCTCGCCAACTATGCGTATCGCGGTGACTCCTGGCAGTTCGGCTCTGCCGACTCCACTGTTCGGTTCATCGATCCCATTGAGGGCCCGGTCCAGTCTGAACACTTCATGATCACCAACCGAGCCGGGTGCGACCTGCACCCGGTAGACGCCACGACGACGGAGGGCAGGCTGCTGCTGACGTCGTTCGTCTGGCCATTCGACCTGGATCGTCACCAGCGGCTGAGCTTGGCGCTGGCAATCGCGGCGGCGCAGCCGCTGCGCATCGACGAAGCGTCGGCAAGCCATTGGTTGCGCGATGCGCTGACAGACGAGCCGGATGGACTTCCGGTCGTCTGGCATTCAGTCACCCAGATGTACTGGCCGCGCGACGAGGTGAGCGCCGTTGAGGAGATCTTGTCGCGCTACGGCGCTCGACACCTACTCGGCGAGGTGAGCCTGGAGTATGACTTAGACGGTCCGCGAGGCACCAAGCCCGAGCTGCGTACGCGGTTGTGGAACCCGGATTCCGGCGGCTCGATTCGGGAACGCAGACTCGGCATCGCGCATGACCACGGCATCCCCGTGACACTCGCGAGCAGTTGACTTCGCTGTGGCGGGGGAAGGGCCTAGCACCGGCTACCAGCCGAGCCGGGTGCTCGCGGCGCGTATCAGCGCTCTCACCGACCGGTCCACATCAGGCAGTTGATCATGATTGAACCACCGGATGTCGAGTGACTCGGGGCAAATGTCCGGTGTGACTGGATGATCCACACGTACGAGAAATTGCACGTCGAGGTGATAGGTGGGGCGAACCGAGCCGCAGGGCACCTCGTGCCTGGACAGCATGAGCGGGTTCGGATCGAGCGCGAGATCGACCAGTCCGCTCTCTTCATTCGCCTCCCGAAGGGCCGCTGCTTCTAACGTGGGGTCGGTGCGCTCGATGTGACCACCGGTCTGTAGCCATCGTCCGATCCGCGCGTGCAGTGTCAGCAGCACCTTGCCGTCGGCCGCTGCACAAATCAGCGAGCTGGCGGTCAGATGAGCACCAAGGCAGTCCCGCGACCAGCCGTTGGCCCGCTTCGCAAGATGATCAAGAAAATACCGCCGTAATTGATCTTGCTCAGAGTCGGGTGCCAACCAGCTACGCAAGGTCTCGCGGCAACTCAGCTCGAGAGCTGCCGTCGGCGACTCGGCTACTCGGATTTCTCGTCGCCTTCGGTGCCCTCACCCTTGAGAAGCTCCTCGAGCGCGGCGTCGAAGTCCGCGCCCTGCCCACTCTCCGTACGCGCCTCGCCGGCGACAAAGCCCAGCGGATCATCAAGATCAGCCGACGTGGGTATCAGGTCCGGATGCGACCAGACAGAGTCTCGACCCTCCATCCCGCGAGCGTCACGCAGCGCCGCCCACAAGTTGGCGGCGTCCCGCATGCGCCGCGGCCGCAACT
>Ga0207675_100002451_pt1 | contig 18377 bp, 15 predicted proteins | sample KBSSwiS42_FD_184305 | JGI IMG/M metagenome (GOLD analysis project Ga0207675, IMG submission 184305) | Switchgrass rhizosphere microbial communities from Kellogg Biological Station, Michigan, USA - KBS Switchgrass S4-2 (SPAdes) (version 2) | ecosystem: Host-associated > Plants > Roots >... | reverse complement strand
ACCTCCCGGGCGCGCATCTGGGCGGCCTCGGTGACCTCGCGCGCCCGCATCTGGGCCTGCTCGGTCATGTTCTTGGCCCGCGCCTCGGCCTCGGCGACCATCGACTTGGCCTTGACCTTGGCCTCCTCGACCGTCTGGTCGGCCATCCGCTGGGCCATCACCAGGGCCCGGGCGATCGCCTCCTCGCCACCGGCGCTGCTGCCGCGGGCCTCGGCAACCACCGGCTGGGGCTGCGGCGGAGGCGGCGGGGGTGCCTGCACCTGGACCGGGGCCTGCTGGGGCGGTCCCGCGCTGGAGGCCTGCTCCCGGAGGCGGGCGATCTCGTCCTGCATCCGGGTGAACTCCTCGGTGACCTGGTCGAGGAAGGTGTCCACCTCGTGCATGGCGTACCCGCGCATGGCCTTGGTGAATTCTTTGTGTTGGATATCCAGCGGCGTCAGTGGCGGCATGTGCGCTCCTTACCTACAAGTGGATGGGCGATTGTACCCGAGCACCACTCGAGCTTCGCGTTGGGCCGGCTAGCTGGTACTCACCACCTGTCTCAACAGGGCGATCAGTACGAACACGATGAGGGGGGAGAGATCTAGGGCCACAGCGCCGACTCGCAAGGGGGGAAGGAGTCGCCTTATGGGTCGGAGGACGGGTTCGGTCAGGTCATACAGTATCCCATAGAGGATCGCCAAACCGGAAAGACCCCGGCCTCCGGTCAGGCTGAGGATGAGGTCCATCACGATCCGGCCGAGAAGGACCAGCCAGTAGAGACTCAGCAGTAGGGAAAGAATCCACACAGATCGACACCGGTCAGGCCTGGTTGAAGAAGCCCCGCTCCTGGAGCCGCCGCCGCTCCTCAGCCGAGACCTCGACGTTTCTGGGAGTGAGTAGGAATACCTTGTCGGCGACCCGCTGAATGCGCCCGTCGAGCCCGAACGTGAGCCCGGCGGCAAAGTCGATCAGGCGCTTGGCGGTCTCCGCCTCCATGGCTTGGAGGTTCACGATCACCGGGATGTCGGCTTTGAACTTCTCACCTATCTCCTCGGCGTCGTTGAAGCCGGACGGCTCGATCAGGTGGACCTTGCCGGTGGCCGCGGACGGGATCGGGTGGATCACCGCCTCGGTCGGCTCCTCCATGCGCCCCCCCTCACGACGGCGCCCGTAGACGTCGTCGTCGCGCACCCGGCGGATGGGAGCCCGGTCGACCGGGGATCGCCCAGCCGCCTCGGCCACGTCGGCCAGCTCCTCGTCGTCCTCAGGCTCGACCAGCCCCAACCACACAAGGCTCTTCTTGAACGCCCCAGCCACCTAACGTCACCTACCTTTCACCATTCCGACAACTGTCCAAGCACCTGAGGACGTCCGCCTTGGGCGGCGCCGGCAACACTATGGCGATACTCGCCACAGAAGTCACGGCGGACCCTCCGGGAACGTCGGTTTGTCCGATTTCAGAAGTCTGGATCGGCGCTCCTGACCGAATCGTAGGGGTCACACCTGACAGCCTCACCGGCCACCCCCGGGAGAGGGCGCGCCAGCCTCGCGGGTCGTGGTCCCGGGGCGGCGGGTGGGGCGGGGGCCGAACAGGGCGGTGCCGACACGGATGAGGGTGGCGCCCTCCTCGACCGCCACCTCGAAGTCGGCCGTCATGCCCATCGACAGCCGGGGCAGCCCCGACCCGGCGGCCAGCTCGGCGGCCCGCCGGAACGCCGGGCGGGTCGCCTCGGGGTCGTCGGCCGGGGCCGGCATGACCATCAGGCCCTCGATCTCCAGCCCGTCGACAGCCCGGCATGTGTCCAGGAAGGCGGCCAGGTCGGCCGGCCGGACCCCGTGGGCCGCCTCGCGGTCGTCGACCTCGACCTGGACGAGGGCGCGGGCGGTGGTCCCGGCGGTCACCGCCCGCCGGCCAAGGGCCCGGGCCCCGGCCAGCGAGTCGAGCGAGTGGACAAGGGCGCCGACGTCCACCAGCACCCCGGCCTTGTTGCGCTGCAGGCGCCCGACAAAGTGCCACCGCACTCCCGGCACCTCGGCCGCCTTGCGCTCCAGGTCCTTGGCGTAGTTCTCGCCGACGTCGGCGACCCCGGCGGCCAGCACGGCCCGGACCGCCGCCGGTGGGAACAGCTTGGCCACCGCGACCAGCGTCACCTCCCCCGGGTCCCGCCCGGCCCGGCCCGCCGCCGCCACCACCCGCTCGTTGACCGCGGCCACATTGGCCGCGACCGCCCCCGGATCGACGCCCCCGCTCACCGGCCAGCGCTCGGGATCATGGCGATGAGGCCGGCCAGGCAGGGCTCCGGCTCACCGGCCACCGCCGGGGATCATGGCGATGATGCCGGACTGGCGGCCGGTGCGGCCGTGGTCGCGGCGGTGGGAGAAGAACCGCTCCTCGAGGTCGACGGTGCACTCCCCAGCCACGCGGAGCTGCCCGACCCCGGCCCGCTCCAGCGCCTGGGCGGCCCCGGCGGCCGGGTCGAGCCCGGGCAGGCCGTCCCTGGTGGTGGCCAGGGCGGCCGGGTAGCGCCCGCCGACGGCCTCGCGCACCTCGGGCCCGACCTCGTAGCAGCACCCCCCGACGGCCGGGCCGACCAGCCCGACCATGGCACCAGGGTCGGCCCCGAGCTCGGCCATGGCCGCGACCCCAGCCTCGACCACCCCGGCGGCCAGCCCGCGCCATCCGGCATGGACCGCCCCGACCACCCCGGCCCCCACATCGGCCAGCAGCACCGGCGCGCAGTCCGCCGTCAGCACGACCAGCACCACCCCCGGGTCGGCGGTGACCAGCCCGTCCGCGTCCCCCACCGGCGCCTTCCCCTCCGGCGGCCCCTGCCCGAGCAGTCTCGCCTCCCCCAGCCGGGGCCCCGGCTCTGGTGGGTCCTGCCCGGGTGGGTTGGCGCGGATGTGGAGGATGGTTGCGCCGTGGACCTGTCGGGCCAGGGCCCAGGGGTGGCCGGCGAGGCCGAGGACGGTGGCGACCCGGCGGCGGTTGGCAAGGACCCGGCGGAGGTCGTCCTGGACCCGCAACGCGAGGTTGAGGGTGGCGAACGGCGCGCTAGAGGTGCCGCCGGCCCGGCCGGTGAAGGCGGCGACGATCCCGGCCTCGAGCAGGTCCTCGGCCACCAGGACCGGGGGCCATGGTGGTTCGGGGTCACCGGGCTGTGGCGGCCCCGGCCGCCAGGCCAGCGTCCCCTCCGGAGGCAGCGGGTCAGCGCTTGAGGAAGGAGGGGATGTCCAGCTCGTCGTCATCGCCGTCGTAACGGGGGCGCCGCTCCGGCTCCCGCCGGTCGGGTTCGCGCCGGTCGGGGTCCTGCCGCTCCGCCGAGGCGGGCGGGGCCTGGGCCGGCCGGCTGACGCGGTTGTCACCGGCCCGCCGCATGCCCGGGGTCGGCCAGACCGACTCGTCCTCGGCCGAGCCGGCCGCCTGCGGGCGCCCGTGCTCGACACTGGCCTGCTCGGCGGTGCGATCGAACCCGGCCGCGATCACCGTGACCCGGACCTCGTCCCCGAGGGCGTCGTCGATCACGGCCCCGAAGATGATGTTGGCGTCCTGGTGAGCGGCCGAGGCGATCACCTCGGCGGCCTCGTTGACCTCGAACAGCCCGAGGTCGGAGCCGCCGGAGATGTTGAGCAGCACGCCCCTGGCCCCGTCGACCGACGCCTCCAGCAGCGGCGAGGAGATCGCCTCCTTGGCCGCGGCCACGGCCCGGTCCTCGCCACGGGCCTGCCCGATGCCCATGAGCGCGGTGCCGGCCTCGCGCATGGTCGCCCGCACGTCGGCGAAGTCCAGGTTGATCAGCCCGGGGATGGTGATCAGGTCGGTGATCCCCTGCACACCCTGGAGCAGCACCTGGTCGGCCAGCTTGAAGGCGTCGAGCATCGAGGTGGTGCGCTCGGCCACCTGGAGCAGCCGGTCGTTGGGGATGATGATGAGGGTGTCGACCTCCTGCTTGAGGCTGTCGATGCCCTTGTCGGCCTGGGCCGAGCGGCGCTTCCCCTCGAAGGCGAACGGCCTGGTCACCACGCCGATGGTCAGCGCCCCCTGGGCCTTGGCGATGCGGGCCACCACCGGGGCGCCCCCGGTGCCGGTGCCGCCACCCTCGCCGGCGGTGACGAACACCATGTCGGCGCCCTTGAGGACCTCCTCGAGCTCCTCGGCGTGGTCCTCGGCGGCCTGGCGGCCGACGTCAGGGTTCGAGCCCGCGCCGAGTCCGCGGGTGAGCTCGCGCCCGACGTCGAGCTTGACGTCGGCATCGGAGGCGAGCAGCGCCTGGGCGTCGGTGTTCACGGCGATGAACTCGACGCCTTTGAGGCTCGCCTCGATCATGCGGTTGACGGCGTTGACTCCACCGCCGCCGATCCCGACCACCTTGATCACGGCCAGGTAGTTCTGCGGCGCCGCCATCATCCAACCATCCTCCTTCGCCCGTTTCACGGACAGTCGTCGCCCAGCGCTGTTGGCCGGGAAGCGGGGGAAGTTGAGCCTCAAGTTGAGGTTCAATTATGTCAACCTCAAGCTGCCGGGGATGGTACAAGGTGCCCCTGACCTGGTCAACTACCCTGGTGTAATTTCATCTGTTGTTATTCGCCGGCGTGGCCGTAACGGTCGGTGCCGACGGATTCCGGACGTCGATTCTCTGCGCCTCCCTTCCCTCTCGTTTCAGCGTCCGCCGTATCAACTGGACGGCGGCATCCTTTGCCGGCTGGTCGACCGCGAGCCCGTACAGCACCCGCGAGCCGTCCTTCAGCGTGAATTCGAGGCTGTCCAGCGTCCGGGCGTTGACACCCGTCACCTGGAGCTTGAGCTGGGGGGCCATGCCGCCGAGGGCGGTGAGGGCGTTGGCCAGCTCGTTCCCCGGGGGCAGGCGGCTGCCGGGCCGCACGCCGCTCGGCAGGGGGACGCTGGCCACATAGGGCAGGTCGGCCGGGCGACGGCCGGCGGCGTCGAGCACGGTGCCGTCGGCGGCCACCAGCCAGTAGACGCCGCCGGTGGAGACGCTGGCCACCGGCGGCCGCTCGGTGACCGTGATGCGGAGGCTGGAGGGGTAGTCGCGAGTGACCCGGACGTCCGCGACCCGGGGCAGGGCGGCCACCCGGGCCCGGATCGCGGCCAGGTCCAGGCCGAGATAGGGCTCGCCGAGGCGGACCCTGCTGACCTCGAGGACCTCGGCCCTGGTGACCGCCTCGGTGCCATCGACCCGCACGGCGCTGAGCCCGAACAGCGGCGTCCGGATCAGGTAGGCGACGCCGGCGGCGAGCGCGACGGCGACCATCGCCCAGCCGAGGATGCGCCGCCGGCGACGGACCCTGGCCGCGACGATCGCCTTGCGGCGCTCGGCGATCCGCCGGTCCGCGGGCGGCCGCCGCCGCGCCCCCGCTCCCCCGGCCGTCCGCCCGCCCGAGCGCATCCGCTGGTTCACGGCGCGTCCTCCCGGGGGTCGGGCCCGGGGCCGTCGGCGGCGGCGGCGCTCCCGGCCCGCGAGGCGGCGGGCCCGCTCCCGGTCGGGCCGGCCTGGGCCTCCTCCGGCTCCGCCTCCCCGAAGTCGCCGACGAGCTGGACCTCGGTGCGCAGGGTGACGCCGAGCTCGTCGCGGGCCCGGCGCATGGCGCGCCGGATGAGGACGAGGACGTCGGCGGAGGTCGCGCCGTCGGCGGCGACGATGAAGTTGGCGTGGACGTCGCTGACCCTGGCCCCGCCGGCGGCCTCGCCCTTCATGCCGAGCAGCTCGACCACCCGGCCGGCGGCCATCTCGGGCGGGTTGGCGAACACGCTGCCGCAGTTGGGCTGGTTCACCGGCTGGTTGTCGCGCCGCCAGCGGCGGGCCTCGTCGATCTCGGCCCGGACGGTGGCCTCCGGGGCCGGGGTGAGGGCGAACCGGGCGGCGGTCACCACCGCCCCGGGCGGGAGGGCCGAGCGCCGGTAGCCGAAGCCCAGCTCGTCCGGCTTCATGCGGACCGCCCGGCCGGCCGGCTCGCCGGTCAGGTGGAACACGTCGGCCCAGAGCAGGCGGTCGGCCAGCTCGCTCCCGTGGGCGCCGGCGTTCATGCGGACCCCGCCGCCGACGGTGCCCGGGATCGCCACCGCGAACGCGATCCCGCCGAGCGAGGCCTTGGCCGAGCGGGCGGCCAGACTGGGCAGCGGCGTGGCCGCCCCGGCCTCCAGCTCGGTCCCCTCGACCTCGACCCGCCGCAGGCGCTGGCCCAGGTGCAGCACGATCCCGGGCCAGCCGCCGTCGGCGACCAGCATGTTCGACCCCCGCCCGACCACCAGCAGCGGCACCGGGGTGGCGGCCAGCACGTCGGCCAGGGCGGCCAGGTCGTCAAGAGTCTCGGCCCGCAGGAACACCGCCGCCGGCCCGCCGAGCCGGAAGGTCGTCAGCGGGGCCAGGGACAGCCCCCGGCTGACCCGCCCCGGGCAGCGCGCCTCCAGCTCCGCCGCGGCCGCCGCAAGGACGTCGGGGTCCACCGGCCCCACCGGAGGCGGCATCGGCGGCCATCGGTCCACCGGAGGACCACCCCGGCGGTTTCCCGGACCCCCCTGGCCCCCGGTCATGGGTCTCCACCCTCCGCTTCCCCGCCTGGAGTGCCGAGCAGTGGGGCGAGCTCGTCGGCCAGGGTGGTGATGTCGCCGGCGCCGAGGGTGAGGACCAGGTCGCCCGGCTGGACGAGGGCGGCGACCCGGGTGGCGAGGGCTGACCGGTCGGGCTCGTAGACGCAGTCGAGGTCGGGGCGGGCGTGCCTGGCCGCGCCGGCGACCAGGGCGCCGTCGATGCCCGGCTCCGGGTCCTCTCTGGCCGCGTAGACGTCGGTCACCACCACCAGGTCGGCCGTGGCCAGGGCGCGCCCGAACTCGGGCGCGAACAGCCGGGTCCGCGAGTACAGGTGGGGCTGGAACACGGCCACCAGCCGCTTGGCGCCGCCGAGACGGGCCGCGGCCAGGCTGGCCGCGACCTCGGTGGGGTGGTGGGCGTAGTCGTCGACGACCGTCACCCCGCCGGCCTCGGCCCGCAGGTGGAAGCGCCTGGCCGCGCCCGTGAACCCGGCCAGGGCGGGCGCGGCGGCCTCGAACGGCGCCCCGGCGGCCATGGCGGCCGCGATCGCCCCAAGGGCGTTGGCCACGTTGTGGCGGCCGGGCACGACCAGGGCGACCTCGCCGAGGCGTTCGCCGCCGGCGAGCACGGCGAAGCTGGCACCCCGGCCGTCGATGGCCAGGAGCTCGCCCCTGACCTCGGCCCCGGCGGCGAACCCGTAGGTGACCACCGAGCACTGGGCGGCCCCGGCCAGGTCGAGGGCGCCGGGGTCGTCGGCGCAGAGGACGGCCGTGCCGTCGGGCGGGAGCCGTCCGACGAACGACCGGAAGGCGGCGGTGACCGCGGCCAGGTCGCCCCAGTGGTCCAGGTGGTCGGCCTCGACGTTGGTGACCACGGCGACGGTGGGGGCCAGCTCGAGGAACGAGCCGTCGGACTCGTCGGCCTCGGCCACGAAATGGGGGCCGCCGCCGGCGGCGGCGTTGATCCCGCTGGACTTGAAGTCGCCGCCGACGGCGAACGACGGGTCGAGCCCGGCCGCCTCCAGGATGGCCACGACCATGCCGGTGGTGGTGGTCTTGCCGTGGGTGCCGGCGACCGCGATGCCGTCCTTGCCCTCCATGAGCAGGGCCAGCAGCTGGGCCCGGCCGAGCACGGGGATGTCCAGGATCCTGGCCGCGACCAGCTCCGGGTTGGTGGCCCGGATCGCGGTCGAGGCGACCACCAGGTCGGGCCGCCCCATCCGGGCCCCGTCGTGGCCCGCCCAGACCTCGGCCCCGAGGGCCCGCAGCGCCTCGAGGGTGGCCGACTCGCTCCGGTCCGACCCGGTGACCCGGTGCCCCCTGGCCAGCAGCAGCCGGGCGAGCCCGCTCATCCCGGCCCCACCGACCCCGACCAGGTGGACAGCCCGCGAGGTCCGGTCCCACCCGCCGCGCGTCCCGCCACGGGCGTCCCCCCCGACCGGCCCCGGCCCGCTCATGGCCCGGCGTCCTGGTCGTTCGGGGGGCCGCCCCGGGCCTCGGGGGCCCGCCCGGGCCGGCCGTTCGAGGACGCGTCCCCGGCCCCGCCGGGCCCAGGGCCCTTGGTCCGGGCGTCGTCGGGGTCGGAGAACAGGTCACTGGCCGGCGCGGCCGCCGACGCGGAAGGCGAACCCGCCGTGCCCCGTTGCTCGGCCGGGGGGTGGTGGGCCTTCCGGTCGATCGGGGGGTAGGCCTCCATGCGCTTGGTGCGGCGGTCGACCCGCCGCTGCACGGACGGGCCGCCGGCCGGCGTGCCGGCGGACTCGAACCAGCCGGTGGCCTCGCGGTCGACGGGGGCGGCGGCCGCGGCCACCTCGGCCAGGAACTGCTCTCTGGTGGCGCGGCCGGAGGCCTCGACGACCAGGGCGGCCAGCTCCTCGGCGGCGGCCGGGTGGGCCTTGGCGCGCATGGCTTCGGCCATGGTGGCGAGGCGGTCGGGGTCGGCCAGCAGCGGGGCCGCGACGGCGACGACGGCCGGGCCGTCCAGGCTGGCGTCGTCGGCCACGACGGCCCCGCCCCCGGCGGCGACGGCGCGGGCGTTGGCCGCCTGGTGGTCGGCGGTGGCGTGTGGCAGGGGGACCATCACCGCCGGCATGCCGGCGGCGGTCAGCTCGGCCACGGTGATGGCACCGGCCCTGGTCATGGCCAGGTCGGCGGCGGCATAGGCCAGGTCCATGCGCTCCACGAAGGGGACGATCCTGACCAGCAGCCCGCGGCCGTCGGGGTCGGCCTCGGCCCAGGCGGCCCGGACGTCGGCCTCGTCACGGCGCCCGCAGGCGTGCAGGACCTGGACGGCAGCCGGGTCGGGCCAGTGGGCGGTGGCCGCGACCACCGCCTGGTTGATGCGGCGCGCCCCCTGGCTGCCGCCGAACACGAACAGGGTGCGGCGGCCGCGGTCGAGGCCGAAGGCGGCCACCGCCTCGTCGTGGAGGGCGGCCCGGTTGAGGTGGGCCAGCTCGGGCCGGACCGGGTTGCCGACCACGGTCGTGCGCCCGGGCGGGAAGGCCCCGGCGGCGGCGTCCACCCCGACCCCGATCCGGCTGGCCACCCGGGCGGCCAGGCGGTTGGCGATCCCGGGCACGGCGTTCTGCTCGTGCAGGACGACGGGCACGCCCTCCATCCGGGCGGCCAGCGCCACCGGCAGGGTGACGTAGCCGCCCATGCCGCAGACCACGTCGAAGCGGTGCTCGCGCAGCAGCCGGCGGGCGGCGAAGGTGCCGCCGACGGCCGCGAACGGGGCCTTGAGGGTCTCGGCGGACAGCCGGCGCGACAGGGGCAGGATGGGCAGCAGGTCGAGGGCGAAGCCGGCCTCGGGCACCGCCGTGGTCTCGATGCCCCTGGTCGTGCCGGCGAAGCGGACGGCCGCCTCCGGGTCGTGCTGGACGATGGTGCGGGCCAGGGCCAGCCCGGGGAACACGTGCCCGCCGGTCCCCCCTGCGGCGACCAGCAGCGAGATTCCGGGCCGGTCCTCAGGCGCCGGCAGCCCGCCAGGCCCCGGGGGGGTTGTGGGGGTGGGGTTGGTGGAGGTCATCGGGGTTCTTTCCTTGGGGTGCGGTCGGTGGGGCCCCGGGTTCGGCGGGCCAGTTCGGCGTCGGCCTTGGCCTTCTGGGCCGGGGTCTGGCGGTGGCCGCCGCCGCGGGTGGTGGTGACGGCGGCCGGGCGGCCCCTGGCCGGACGGGACGGGGCGCGGCCGGCGGTGCGGCGGCCCCGGCGCTCGGCGGCGGCGGTTGTGGTGGTCGCGATCACCGGGGCGCGCACCGACCAGACCTCGTGCCTGGCCACGTTCAGGAGCATGCCGGTGGCGGCCAGCAGCACCAGCATGCTGGACCCGCCGAAGGAGACCAGCGGCAGCGGCACCCCGGTGATCGGGAGCACCCCCACCACCGCGCCGATGTTGACCAGCGCCTGGACCACGATCCAGACGGTGATCCCGCCGGCCAGGTAGCGGCCGAACGGGTCGGGGGCGCGCTGGGCGACCCGGACCCCGGCGTAGGCGAAGGCGACGAACAGCAGCAGGATCGAGAGGGTGCCGAGCAGCCCCAGCTCCTCGCCGATGATGGCGAAGATGAAGTCGGTGTGGGCGTTGGGCACATAGGACCACTTCTGCCGCCCCGCCCCCAGCCCCACTCCGAGGAGCCCGCCCGAGCCCAGGGCCAGGCGCCCCTGGATGAACTGGTAGCCGCCGTTCTGCGGGTCGGCGGCGGGGTCCATGAACGACAGGAACCGGGTCCGCCGGTAGTCGGCGCTCATGATCAGGGCCATGCCGGCGGACAGGCCGAGGGTCCCGATCCCGCCCAGCAGCAGCAGCGGGGTCCCGGCCACGAACAGCAGCCCGAAGGCGATGGCGCACAGCAGCAGGGTGGTGCCGAGGTCGGGCTCCAGCATCACCAGGGCGGCCAGCAGCATCGTCAGGGGCAGCACCGGGACCAGCAGGTGGCGGACGTCGCCGAGGAGGCGGGCCTTGCGGGTGAGCACGTCGGCCGAGAACAGCAGCAGGGCCAGCTTGGCGAACTCGGCCGGCTGGAAGGTGAGCCCGCCGGGCATGGAGATCCAGCGGGTCGAGCCGTAGGCCGACACCGCGCTCGGGTGGACGAGCACGTAGATCAGGCCGGCGGTGGCCACGACGAGCAGGGGGGTGCCCAGCCGGCGCCACACGCGGTAGTCGATGCGGCTGACCACCAGCATCACCACCACCCCGGTGACGACCCACATGAGCTGGCGCTTGAAGTAGGCGTAGGAGTCGCCCTGCCTGGCCAGAGCGAACACCGAGGAGGCGGACAGCACCATGACCAGCCCGATGACCAGCAGGGCACAGGCCACGGCGAGCAGCAGCCAGTAGGTGGACCCGGCCCCCAGCAGCGGCCCCCGGCGGCGCGGGGCGTCCCGGGAACGCCCGGTGTCACGAACCGCCATCGCGACCGCCTTCGTTGTGGCGGGCGGCGAGGCGGCCCACCGAGGCCTCGAACGCGGCCCCGCGCTCGGCGTAGTCGGCGAACTGGTCCTGGCTGGCGCAGGCCGGGGCCAGCAGCACGGTGTCGCCGGGGTCGGCCAGGCCGAACCCGACGGTGACGGCCTCGCCGACCGAGGCCGCCCGGACCACCGGGCCCGGGTAGCCGGCCCGGCCGAGGGCGTCCATCAGCTCCTCGGCCGCCTCCCCCACCAGCACCACCCCGACCAGCCGGCGGGCCGCCCCGGCGACCAGGTCGTCGAAGTCCAGGCCCTTGTTGCGGCCCCCGGCGATCCAGACGACCCGGGGGAACGCGGCCAGGGCGCGGGCGGCCGCGTGCGGGTTGGTGGCCTTGGAGTCGTTGACGAAGCTGACCCCGCGGACCTCCCCGACGGCGGCCAGCCGGTGCGGCCCGGCCCGGAAGGCGGCCACCGCCCTGGCCATGCCGGCCGGGTGGGCGCCGAGGGCCATGGCCACCCCGGAGGCGGCGATGGCGTTGGCCAGGTTGTGCCGGCCCGGGAGGCGGAGCGCGGCCGCCCGCCACAGGCCGCCCTCGTGGCCTGGGACCCGGGAGAGGGCCACTCCGGCCTCCAGCCCGAGCCCGCCGGGGGCGGCCCGCCCGGTGGTGAACGGCACCGGGGTGCCGGGGGCGTCGGCGACGTTGGCCGCCACCACCGGGTCGTCGGCGCCATAGACCGACCAGTCGTCGGGGCCCTGGTTGGCCCAGACCTTGGCCTTGGCCTCGGCGTAGGCGGTCAGGCCGGGGTGCCAGTCGAGGTGGTCGGCGGCGAAGTTGAGCCAGGCCCCGGCCTGGAGGTGCAGGGTCCAGGTGAAGCGGAGCTGGAAGCTCGACAGCTCGACCACCACCGCGTCAGGCGGGTGGCGGTCGAGCACGGCGTCGATCAAGGGCAGCCCGACGTTGCCGGCGGCCACCGCCTGGACCCCAGAGGCGGTCAGCATGGCCGCGGCCAGCTCGGTCGTGGTGGTCTTGCCGTTGGTGCCGGTCACCCCGACCAGCGGCATGGTCGCGACCCGGGCCGCCAGCTCGATCTCGCTCCAGACGGGGATCCCGGCGGCAAGGGCGCCCTGGATGAGCGGGTGGGCCTCGGGCAGGCCGGGGGCGACGACCAGCAGGGCGCGGCCGTCCAGGAGCGCCGGCCCGGCCGGGCCGAGGTGGGTCTTGACCCCGAAGGCGGCCAGCTCGCCGGTGTCCAGGTCGGGGGCGTCGTCGCAGGCGATGACGTCGGCCCCGGCCTCGGCCAGGTGCCGGGCGGCGGCCCGCCCGGAACGGCCGAGCCCGGCCACCAGCACCGGCAGCCCGGTGAACCACCCCGGCGGGCAGTGCGCCGGCCAGGTCGCGGGGGGCCCGTGGCTACCCACCGGTGCCTCCGGCGGCCAGGAACTCGGCGTAGAACAGCCCCAGCCCGAAGGCCACGGCCAGGCCGGCCAGGATCCAGAAGCGCACGATCACGGTGAACTCCGGCCACTCCGACAGCTCGAAGTGGAGGTGGATGGGGGCCATCTTGAACACCCGCCGCTGGAGCAGCCGGAAGGAGGCCACCTGGAGGATCACCGAGAGGGTCTCGACCACGTACAGCCCGCCCAGGACGGCCAGCAGCAGCTGGGTGTTGGTGAACAGGGCCAGGGCGGCCAGGGTGCCGCCCAGGGCCAGGGAGCCGGTGTCGCCCATGAAGATGCGGGCCGGTGGGGCGTTCCACCACAGGAACCCGGCCGTCGCGCCCATCATGGCCGCGGCCACGATGGCCAGGTCCTGGGGCGACTCGCCGGCCGGGAAGAGGTAGCAGCCCGCGGTGCCGGCCGGGGTGCCGCACAGGTGGCGGAACTGCCAGAACCCGATCACCACATAGGCGCTGACCACCAGGACGGTCGACCCGGAGGCGAGGCCGTCCATGCCGTCGGTCAGGTTGACCCCGTTGGAGGTGGCCGAGACGAGCAGGAACACCCAGACCAGGAACAGGATCAGGGGCAGCTCGGTGCCGCTGAGGGGCCGGATGAAGGAGATGCCCCGGAAGGCGTCGGCCCAGTACCAGGCGCCGACCCCGAGGACGATCGCGGCCAGGGCCTGGCCGGCGAACTTGGCCGTCTTGGTCAGGCCGAGGCTGCGCTGGTTGCGGATCTTCAGGTAGTCGTCGACGAACCCGACGGTGCCGAGCAGGACCATCGTGATCACCACCAGGATGCCGGCCGGGGTGAACGGGACCCGGCCGCGGCTGAACAGGTGGACGACCAGGTAGCCGACGACGGCGCCGAGAATGATCACCGCCCCGCCCATGGTCGGGGTGCCGCGCTTGGTCTGGTGGGCGTCGGGCAGGTCGACCTGGATGAGCTGGCCCAGCCCGCGCCGCCGGAAGGTCCGGATGGCCAGCGGCGTCCCCACCAGCCCGAGGGCAAGGGCGACGGCGGCCGCGATCAGGATGCCGACCACTAGGAGGGGGCCCCCCGCGGCTGGAGGAGGGCGTCGGCGACCCGGTCGAGGGCCACGACCCGGCTGGCCTTGACCAGGACCACGTCGTCCGGGCCGAGGACGGGGGTGAGCAGGGCCAGGGCGGCGTCGGGGCCGGCCACGGCCTCGGCCTCCTCGGGCCACATGCCCTCCATGCGGGCGGCGTTGACCATCACCCGGCCCGGCTCCCCCACCCCGACCAGCCGGTCGATGCCAAGGCGGGTGGCCAGCCGGCCGATGCGGTCGTGCTCGGCGGTCGCGGCGGGGCCCAGCTCGGCCATCTCGCCGAGCACGGCGACCGTGCGCCCGCCCAGGCGGCCCAGGGTGGCCAGGGTCTTGAGGGCCGCGGCCATCGACGACGGGTTGGCGTTGTAGGCGTCGTTGACCACCGTCAGCCCGTCCGGCCGGCGCCGGACCTGCATGCGCATCGGCGACAGGGCGGCCGCGGCCAGCCCGGCCGCCACCTCGGCCGGGCCGACCCCGAGGACGGCGGCGGCCGCGGCCGCGGCCAGGGCGCAGGAGACCAGGTGCTCGCCAGGCGCCGGCAGGGTCGCCGTGGCCGTCCCGGCCGGGGTGACCAGCGTGAAGCTGGCCCGGCCGTCGCCGTCGAGGGTGACCCCTTCGGCCCTGACCTCGGCGGCCGGGCCCTGGCCGAAGCGGACCACCCGGGCCACGGTGCGGTCGGCCATGGCCGCCACCTGGGGGTCGTCGGCGTTGAGGACGGCCGTGCCGTCGGGCGGCAGGGACTCGACCAGCTCGCCCTTGGCCTTGGCGATCGCCTCCCGGGAACCGAACATCCCCAGGTGGGACTCGCCGACGTTGAGGACGACGCCGACCGACGGCCGGGCCAGGCGGGCCAGGGCGGCGATGTGGCCGGGGCCGCGGGCGCCCATCTCGACCACCACCGCCTGGGTCTCCGGGTCGATCCGGGTCAGGGTCAGGGGCAGGCCGACCTCGTTGTTGAACGACGCCTGGTTGGCCACCGTGCGGAGGTTGGTGGCCAGGGCGGCGGCGAGCAGGTCCTTGGTGGTGGTCTTGCCGTTGGACCCGGTGACCGCGACCACGGTGGCCGCCGAGCGGTCCCGGACGGCCGTGCCCAGGGCGGCCAGGGCGGCCAGCGGGTCGGCGACCTCGACCCGGGGCCCGGCGAAGACTGTGCCCTCCTGGGCCAGGGTGGCGGCCGCCCCGGCCTCGGCGGCGGCGGCCGCGAACAGGCTGCCGTCGGTGCGGCTGCCGGGCAGGGCGACGAACAGCTCCCCCGGCTGGACCGCCCGGGAGTCGACCGCGACCCCGGCGACGACGGCGTCCGGGTCGGCGTCGGCGAGGCGCCCCCCGGTGGCCTCGGCGATCTCCTTCAAGGTCATCGGGATCACCGTGCGGCTCCCAGCAGCGCCCGGAGCTCCTCGGCGGCGACCAGCCGGTCGTCGAAGGGGACCTTGCGGCCGCCGGCGAACTCCTGGCCCTGCTCGTGGCCCTTGCCGGCGAGCAGGACGGTGTCGCCCGGCCCGGCCATGGCCAGGGCGGCCCGGATAGCGGCCCGGCGGTCGACCTCGACCAGGAACCCATCGGGCCCGGCGCTCTGGGCGACCCCCTCGACGACCTCGGCGACGATCGCCTCCGGGGCCTCGGAGCGGGGGTTGTCGGAGGTGACGACGGCCATGTCGGCCAGCCGCCCGGCGATCTCGCCCATCAGCGGCCGCTTGGCCCGGTCGCGGTCGCCGCCGCAGCCGAAGACCACGATCACCCGTCCCCCGGTGACGGCCCTGGCCGCCTGCAGCACGTTGTCGAGCGAGTCGGGGGTGTGGGCGTAGTCGACCAGCACGGTGAAGGGCTGGCCGGCGTCGACCCGCTCGAAGCGGCCGGGCACCCCGGCCAGGCGCTCCAGCCCGCCGACGGCGGTGTCCAGGTCGATCCCGACGGCGTCGGCCGCGGCCAGGGCGCCGAGGGCGTTGGCCACGTTGAACCGGCCGGCCAGCCGCAGCCGGACCGGCCGCGACCCGGCGGGCGAGCGCAGCCGGAAGCTGGTCCCCTCCAGGGAGGCGGCGATCTCGGTGGCCCGCCAGTCGGCGTCGGCGGCGGTGCCGGTGGTCACGGTGGCCACCCCGGCCGTGCCGGCCAGCAGCCGCCCGTGGAGGTCGTCGACGTTGACCACCCCGAGGGGCGTGAACTCCGGCGTGAACAGGCGCCGCTTGGCCTGGAAGTAGTCGTCCAGGTCGGTGTGGAAGTCGAGGTGGTCCTGGGTCAGGTTGGTGAAGATGGCCGCCTTGAACCGGGTGCCGTCGACCCGGTGCAGGGCCAGGCCGTGGCTGGACACCTCCATGGCCGCGGCCTGCACGCCCGCGTCGGCCATGTCGGCCAGCAGCCGCTGGAGGTCGGGGGCCTCGGGGGTCGTGTGGACGGCCGGTCGGCGCTCCTCCCCGACCCGGACCTCGACGGTGCCGAGGACCCCGGGAACCCGGCCAGCGGCCCGGAAGATCGCCTCCAGCATGTAGGTGGTGGTGGTCTTGCCGTTGGTGCCGGTCACCCCGACCAGGTCGAACCGGTCCGACGGATGCTGGAAGAACGTGGCCGCCAGCGGGGCAAGGGCGCCCCGGACGGCGCCGACGACCAGCTGGGGGGCATCGGTGTCGAGGGGCCGCTGCACGCACAGGGCGGCCGCGCCCGCGTCGAGGGCCTTGCCGGCCAGGTCGTGGCCGTCGACCCTGGCCCCGGGGACGCAGCAGAACAGCGCGCCCGGGCCCACCCTGCGGGTGTCGAGGACGACGTCGGTGACCATGGTCGCTGCGTCGCCGCGGATCTCGCCCTGGACGGCCGGGGCGAGACTGGCGAGGGGGGCGCGCCGGGACGTCAAGGTCATGACCTTCGAGGCCCGCTTCGTCGGCTCGGACGGCCGGCGGCGGGTACGCCGGCGCCCGCTAGCGACCGCCATTCCCTGGCATCGGTGGCAGCCCGCGAAAGCCTAGCATCAGCGCACCGCCTTGGCCGGTAAGGTCGGGACGACCCCGAGGCGCCGCAGTGCGGTGCTGGTCACCTCCCGGAACACCGGCGCCGCAACCGACCCGCCGTAGTAGCCGCGGGTCGGCTCGTCGATCACCACCGCCACCACCACCGCCGGCCGCTCGGCCGGGGCGAAGCCGATGAAGCTGCCGACGTAGGCGCCAGGCCGGTAGCCGCCCCGCACGTTGTCGGGCTTGCGGGCGGTGCCGGTCTTGCCGGCCACCCGCCACTCGTCCAGGGCGGCCTGGGTGCCGGTGCCGCCCTCCTCGACCACGCCCTCGAGGATCTTGGACAGGGACTTGGCGGTGCGGGCCGACAGCACCCGGCGGCCCGGCTTGCGGTCCGCCTTGGCGACCTTGCCACGGGCGTCGACGGTGCCCCGCAGCAGGGTCGGCGGCCGCAGCACCCCGTTGTTGGCGACGGTGGCGTACACGCTGGCCATCTGGAGCACGGTCACGGCGACGCCCTGGCCGATGGCGTTGGTCCCGAGGTCGGTGCAGTACCAGCTCTTGGCGTCGCGGACGATCCCCGGCGACTCCCCCGGAAGGTCGACGCCGCTCCGGCGCCCGTAGCCGAAGTCGACCTCGGCCTTGTAGAGCCGGTCGGCCCCAAGGTCCCTGGCGGCCATGATCGTGCCGACGTTGGAGGACTTGGCCACGATGTCGGCGAAGGTCATCAGCTCCGGGGCGTGGGAGTGGGAGTCGTGGAAGGTCTTCTCCGGGCACAGCGGGATGTTGTCGGGGACGATCGTCTCGGTCCTCGGGGTGACGACGCCGTGCTGGAGGGCGGCCGCGGCGGTGATGGTCTTGTTGGTCGACCCGGGCTCGAACACGTCGGCGATGGCCCGGTTCTTGCGCGCCTCGGGCTTGCTCCTGGCCATCTGGTTGGGGTCGAAGGTTGGCACGTTGGCCATGGCCAGGACCTCGCCGGTGCGGGGGCTCATCACCACCACCGAGCCGGCCTTGGCCTTGTGGTCGCGGACGGCCTGGTGCAGGGCCTGCTCGGTCACGTACTGGAGGGGCTGGTCGATCGTGAGGACCAGGTCGGTGCCGGGCTGGGCCGGCTCCAGGGAGCGCCGGCCCTGGGGGATGGCCCGTCCCTGCGGGTCGCGTTCCAGCTGGATCTTGCCCGGGTGGCCGCGCAGCAGCCCGTCGTACTGCTGCTCGATGCCGGCCTGGCCGTGGCCGTCGATGTCGACGAAGCCGAGGACCTGGGAGGCGACCGTGCCCGCGGGATAGCGGCGGGCCACGTCGACCTCGACGAAGACCCCGGGCAGGTTCATCCGCTGGACGATGTCCCCCCTGATCTTGGGGACCCGGCGGGCCAGGTAGACGAAGCGGCCCTTGGAGGCCAGGCGGCCGGCCAGGGTGGCCCGCTTGACGCCGAGGGTATTGGCCAGGCGGGCGGCGGTGCGCGGCTTGTCCTTGACCAGGCGGGGGTCGGCCCAGATGGCCCGGGCCGGGACCGAGAGGGCCAGGTCGTTGAGGTTGCGGTCGAAGATGCGGCCGCGGGTGGCGGGCAGGTCGATCACGGTGAGGCGCTGGCGGGCCGCGGCCTGGTCGAGGGAGCCGGCGTCGAACACCTGGAGGACGATCAGCCGCCCGGAGATGGCCAGGAAGCCCAGCACGCTGAGGATCAGCAGGGCCAGCAGGCGGCGCTTGCCGTTGACCCGCCGACGCCTCGGCCGCAGCGGGCGTCGCTGCGGCCGACGGCGTGGCGGCGGCCTTCGGTTACCGCTTCCTCTCGGCTGCGGCACTCGCTTCCCCCCTCAGGATTGATCCACCGGGGAACCCTCCGGGTTCCCCGGACCCCTCCCCGGTGGCCTAGGGTTCGGCCAGGTAGCGCTTGAGCGGGAACGGGTCGCCGGCTGTCCAGCCTGACTGTTCGTCGCCTCGGGCGAGGCCGGCCCCGGGAGCGGCGGGGGAAGTCGCCGCCCCCGG
>Ga0207675_100002449_pt1 | contig 18381 bp, 17 predicted proteins | sample KBSSwiS42_FD_184305 | JGI IMG/M metagenome (GOLD analysis project Ga0207675, IMG submission 184305) | Switchgrass rhizosphere microbial communities from Kellogg Biological Station, Michigan, USA - KBS Switchgrass S4-2 (SPAdes) (version 2) | ecosystem: Host-associated > Plants > Roots >... | reverse complement strand
AAAGGCTGACGACATCCCAAGTCGCGTGCGCGAGCCACGACGTTCCGACACATCAGAAACCGGTTCGGCGCAGGTGCGCTGGCCCGCATTGTTCACAGAGCGCCACGATCACTGCGAGTGTCGCGATCAGCAGCGGGCCTTTCGGCATTCCTGCCTGCTGGTACGGCGAGTAGCCGAGCACGGTCTTCACAGCAGCCCCGCGTCTTCTGCGCTGGTGCAGTAGCCCTCGGCCTCGGTCAGCTCAATTCCCCAGCGCCTCGAAGGCGGACCTGGCCATATGCCCATCAAGACACCTGCCCCACGCCAGCGGGATGGCCGGGTACCAGCCCTGCGGGCCTCACGGCGTCGCCCCCACTGAGGTGTGGACACAGCCCGAGATGAATCCCCCGCGATAAGCATCAGCGGCAGTCCCGGGATACCGATCGAAGGGGAAGCGATGAGAACCGGCGGGATACCGCTGCGTGAACAGGTCAGCGCAGAGGTCGATGAGGTAGGAGCCGTTATACGCACTACTGGTGTAGGTCAGCGGAAGCGTCCAGCCCGCGCTGTTGGCGTAGCTGACCATGGCCGTCTGGCCCTCGTAGATGCCGTCCTGGTACGGGGTGCTGGCCTGGGCCGTGCCCGCCCCGATGGTCAGGACTGCCAGGCCAGCAGCGATGCCTGCGACGACGCGCTGTCCAGTCATCAGCAACCTAGGTGGACCTCGGCCAGGACCCGAAGCTGGATCGCCGCCGTCTTCGACATCGGCATCCGCGCGGTCGTCAGGTCGGGCCAGGTCCGAAGCGCCGGTGAGCCCCAGACGCCGGAACGGCTCGATGTGACGTCGCCGCCGAATGTGAGCAGGCGGGATCGTCTTATTGGTGGACCGCCACGAGCGGCTCGTCGGCGTAGTTTGCCTGGTGTGTTTGGCGCGCGTCGTCGTGGTCGGCGGCGTAAACCGTGCGCACCATGTGTCCGCCACCCAAGCCTTCGCTGATGACGATGAAAACGTCGTGCATGTCAAGCCTCCTGTGCGCGCGGCAACCAAGGTCGCGCCCGCGCGGTAACAAAAATGGGATCGGCACAGGGGTTCTCCCCTGTGTCGTTTGTGCACTGCAATGCTAGGAAACAAACGGCAATTATGTCAATCACAGGGAAACAGTTTCCACAGTGATTCGCCTCACAGTTCATAACCGAGACGGCGCACCTGTCGGCGCGGATTTGCGCCGATCGCCGTCTCACCCCCACCGGTTTGTCGTCACATCGCCATCGGCTGATGGCACACTGAAGCCCAACAATCAGCGGAGACGGGAAGCGGCCATGGCGACGGTGTACGTGCTCACGGCGGGCAGCGGCGACAGCTACCGCATCGAACGGGTCTACCTCGACAGCGACCAGGCGTACGGGTTCGCCCAGGACTACAACGGCATTGCCCCGGTTGAGCCGGTTCAGGTGGAGGAATGGCTGGACGGTGCCCCGCCGTCCGTCTACGACGGTCCGTACTGGCGAGCGGAGTGGTGGGCGCGGATGCCGGTCGCCAAGCGGCGCAGTGCGCTGCGGCACACCGACGAGGGGGAACGGTTCGATGACTTCGCCATCCGCCAGGAATGGTGGACCGGCGACGCGCTGCCCGAGGCCACGGTGGTGCGCCGAGAACTGACCGGCGTGCCGAAGGTGGAGGTGGTCGGACGGTCCAAGGAGAAGGTGGAGGAGATCTTCTGGGAGGCGGTCACCCAGGTACGGGCCGACCTGGCCGGGGTCCCGAGGAAATAACTTCCGCTGTCTCTGCGGCGGATGGAAAGAAACGGGCATGGCGACTCGACATTGCCGCCCTTATCCGTCATGATGACTGCATGGACCGCCACGCCCTGGAACGGCTCGGCCACCACGTCGTGAGTCGGCGCGTGGCGCTGGGTTTCCGCAACCGCACCGATCTGGCCAATAGCCTGGCGTTCACCGTGCGCACACTGGCCGACATCGAGCACGGGGTGCGCAAGGCCAGTCCCGGCACCTACGCCATGCTGGAAAACAAGCTGGCCTGGGCGCCGGGAAGCATCGACACCATCCTCGCCGGAGGGGAACCCACAGAGATGGTGTCCACACGGCGCCGGAGCAACCCCAACGCCGCGCCCGTGGGATACGCATTGCGCCCGACCAACGCCAAAACCCTGTCGCAGGTGTCCAGCGAGGAGTTGTTGCTGGAGCTACGGCGCCGCATCATCGCCTCCCGCGACAGACGCCACAACACCTGGGACGACTGGGACGACCCTGAGCCACGAGGCGACAGGGGCGGCCTCGACCCGCACGCCGACTGGCCCGAACAGGGCTAGTAGCCAGCACCCGACCGATCCCCTGCCCGACCCGATGCGGTTTGCCACGCCGACGCCGCAGTGGGAAACGCTTTGACCGATAGGACACCCGCTCATGCCGCTAAATGCGCTCATGCCGTTAAATGACGGTGCGATTTTCGCCGGTTTCAGAATCGTGCGCCGACTCGGGTCGGGAGGCATGGGCGAGGTCTATCTGATCCAGCACCCAAGGCTGCCACGCCGAAACGCGCTGAAGATACTTTCAGCGGACCTGTCGGCGGATCCCGAGTACCGCGCCAGGTTCAACCGTGAAGCCGATCTGGCCTCAACGCTCTATCACCCCCACATCGTTGGCGTGCATGACCGGGGCGAATGCAACGGCCAGCTCTGGCTCTCGATGGACTTCGTCGACGGTCACGACGCGGGCCGCCTTCTCGCTAGCCGCTACCCCGCCGGAATGCCAGTCGACATGGTCCTGTCGATCATCACCGCTGTGGCAAGTGCGCTCGACGACGCACACAGGCAGGGCTTGCTGCACCGCGACGTGAAACCGGCGAACATCATGCTCACCCATGTCGATGACGACGGCGAACAGCGAATCGTGCTGACCGACTTCGGCATTGCTCGCAACGTCGACGACATCAGTGGACTCACCAGGACGAATATGAGCGTTGGGACGGTGGCCTACTCTGCACCGGAGCAGTTGATGGGTGACGAGATCGACGGTCGTGCCGACCAGTACGCCCTGGCGGCCACGGCCTACCACCTGCTTACTGGATTGCCATTGTTTCCGCACTCCAATCCGGCGGTCGCGATTAGCCGTCACCTCAACGCCGCGCCACCCGTGCTGGCCGACACCCGTCCCGAGCTGGCCGCTCTCGACCCGGTGCTTGCTGCGGCGCTGGCGAAAAATCCCGATCAGCGGTTCGCGAGCTGCTCCGACTTCGCGCGTGCCTTCGCCGACCAGGTATCACCAACCAGCTTGGCCATTCCGATTGCGCGCACCGCTTCGGCCCCACTCCCGCTGGCGGGGACCGCCGTAGCGGGGGAGCCTTCGTCGATCAATTCGGCACCCGCCCCGATGCCGGTGGTGAAGCTGGCGTCGCCGGAGCGGCCCGTCGGCAGCTTCAGCACTGATGACAAGATCATCTTCGCGATCGGCGTCTTCGTGGTTCTCCTCCTGGCGAGCGCGATGTTCGCATGGACAGTGACGATGTGATGAACGTCAGACCCCGTGCAGTCCCTTATTTGAACTTTCTCAACGATCAAGGTGCCAGCACATCGCGGCCACAGCCACAGTCGCGGGATGAGCGGCCAGCTGGGCCAGGTAACGCTCGACGCCGCCGTAGGTGAGGCGCTGGCGGGTCTGCTCGGCGAAGTTGAAGACGTTGGCAGGCAACCAGCTCGACGGCCTCGATCACGCGCACCGGGTGAACTGTAGGCCGCCTATAGCCGAGGTGGTCGAAAATAATGTTTGTACCGACGGCGAGCGTCAAACGGACTGGCCGTGACACGGGGTGCACAGGCATCGGTGACCTGCACCTTCACCCTAAATGCCCTGTGGCACAGGTGTAGTCAAGTGTCACTAAGGGATCAATTTTCTTCGTACTTGATGCGATCTTCTTTCGGGCTTATCGATAGGCGTCCTACACCCGTTATCGCCGCAAGGCCTTCTTGAACTCCTTGAACTCCTTTTGCGTCCTGATTCTCCAGTAGGCCGTAATCCCGGCCAGGTCATATTGACGTTTGGCGTGGACCCACAAGCTGTCGTAGGTGATCCGGCGCCTTGTGTCACGGCCCTCGTTGAAGGGCTCCAGGTCACGCAGGATCTCGGTGAGAGTGATCCGGTGAATCTTGCCTCCGCCCAGAATGATCGGGACACCGCGCAAGTCCAGCAGCTCATTGACGTCAACGCGCACAGCCTCATCACGACAGATCCGACAGCGTGGTTCCCCGCGCTCGAAGTCGGCCCTCACGTGCTCATCAGAAAGTGGTTGCAGCCCAGCGGCTTCACGCAAAATGTTCAGCGCACGCAGAGGATCGTCAGTGGGTAGGACGTGATACTGCAGTCCCTCGGCATGATCAGAAGTCACAGCCCTCACGGTAATGCTCTGGACCGACGAGGCCAGCGGGCAAGGATGAACCGCAAAGGCGACGATCGGTTCACCGATCGGGAATTTCGGCGCCTTGAAGCCGCGTGCGCCGCGCGGCTCCACGATCGGGTAGATATTTGCGGTCTCGCGAATTCCGATGACCTCGCTGTCAACCGAGTTCGGTGCTGCCCGATTACCGCCTCGGGCCAGCCCCATCGACCTCGGCGCCCAAACTCCCGCGCCTCGGCAATCCCGATACCGCTTGCCGCCCTTGAGCCCGAGTGGGGGCCACCTTGCTTCTCGGCGGGATTTCCGAAAAGCGTTGCTGACTATCGGATAACACTGCGCATGACGATGGACAGCGACCTGAAAAAAGGTCATCTACCACGACGGATGCAATTACGAAACACAGAATTAACAGCCGGAACCTACGCTGCGGTCATGGATCGGCAGAAGGAATTCGTGCTGCGGACGCTGGAGGAACGCGATATCCGCTTCGTCCGGCTGTGGTTCACCGACGTGCTCGGATACCTCAAGTCGGTCGCGATTGCCCCCGCCGAACTGGAGGGCGCGTTCGAGGAGGGCATCGGCTTCGACGGGTCGGCGATCGAGGGCTTCGCCCGGGTGTCGGAGGCCGACATGGTGGCCCGGCCCGATCCGTCGACGTTCCAGGTGTTGCCGTGGACCAGCAGTGCGGGCAAGCACCACTCGGCGCGGATGTTCTGCGACATCACGATGCCGGATGGCTCGCCGTCGTGGGCCGACTCGCGGCACGTGCTGCGCCGCCAGCTTGCCAAGGCCAGTGACCTCGGCTTCTCCTGCTACGTGCATCCCGAGATCGAGTTCTTCCTGCTGAAGCCGGGCGAGGAGGACGGCTCGGTGCCGGTGCCCGCGGACAATGGCGGCTACTTCGATCAGGCCGTGCACGACGCGGCGCCGAACTTCCGCAGGCACGCCATCGAGGCGCTCGAGCAGATGGGCATCTCGGTCGAGTTCAGCCACCACGAAGGCGCGCCGGGCCAGCAGGAGATCGACCTGCGCTACGCCGACGCGCTGTCCATGGCCGACAACGTGATGACGTTCCGGTACGTGGTCAAAGAGGTCGCGATCGGCGACGGGGTGCGAGCCTCGTTCATGCCCAAGCCTTTTGCCGAACACCCGGGCTCGGCCATGCACACCCACATGAGCCTGTTCGAAGGTGAGACCAACGCGTTCCATAGCCCCGACGACCCACTTCAGCTCTCCGATGTCGCCAAGTCCTTCATCGCGGGCATTCTCGAGCACGCGCAGGAGATCAGCGCCATCACGAACCAGTGGGTGAACTCCTACAAGCGGCTGGTGCACGGCGGTGAGGCGCCGACGGCGGCGTCGTGGGGAGCGGCCAACCGCTCGGCGCTGGTGCGGGTACCGATGTACACCCCGCGCAAAGCCTCGTCGCGTCGCGTTGAGGTGCGCAGCCCCGATTCGGCATGCAACCCGTATCTGACCTTCGCGGTACTCCTGGCGGCGGGCCTGCGCGGCATCGAGAAGGGGTATGTGCTGGGCCCGCAGGCCGAGGACAACGTGTGGAGCCTCACCCCGGAGGAGCGCCGCGCGATGGGCTACAAGGAGCTGCCGGGCAGCCTCGGTGTCGCGCTGACCGAGATGGAGAACTCCGAACTCGTCGCGGAAGCGTTGGGGGAGCACGTATTCGACTACTTCCTGCGCAACAAGCGCACCGAGTGGGAGAACTACCGCAGCCACGTGACGCCGTTCGAGCTGAAGGCCTACCTGTCCCTGTAGAAAAGCACGGAATAACTGCTGCGCTACCTTCATAAGCGTGGCCAAACCAGCGACGCAGCGACCGAAGCTGCCCAGCGTGGGTCGGCTGGGGCTGGTCGAACCGACCGCGGCAGCGGACCTCGAGCGGCTGGAGTGGAACACCGACGCACATGTCGAGCTGTTGTGGTCGCTGTCGCGTGCGCCCGACGCGGACGAAGCCCTTCGCGCAATGGTCCGGCTCGCCGACGCCGTGGGACGGGACTGGGACGAACTCAACCAGGCTCTCCTCAAGGACAAAGGGCTGCGGGGCCGGTTGTTCGGAGTGCTCGGTTCGTCGCTGGCTCTCGGGGATCATCTGGTGGCCGACCCCGACTCGTGGCGCCTTCTGGCTGGCGCTGTCACACTGCCGTCGGCCGGCGAGCTGCGGGACATCTTCAACGGGGTGGTCGAAAAGGCAAGCGACGCAAAGGCTGCCCTGCAGCCTCTGCGAGCGCTTCACCGCGATCGGCTGCTGGTCCTGGCAGGACTGGACCTCGCGCCGACGGTTGAGAACGAACCGGTGTTGCCGTTCACCACGGTCGGCGAGCACCTTGCCGATCTCGCCGACGCTGCGCTTGGTGCGGCACTAACCGTCGCCAGCCGATCGGTGCGTGGCGACGGTGAGGAGCCGAGGCTCGCGGTGATCGCGATGGGAAAGTCCGGCGCTAGGGAGCTGAACTACGTCAGCGATGTCGATGTCATCTTCGTCGGCGAGACCGCAGACGCCGTCGAGACCCGGGTGGCGGGCGAGATGATGCGGTTCGCCAGCGATGCGTTTTTCGAAGTCGATGCCGCGCTACGGCCGGAGGGCAAGCACGGCCAGCTGGTGCGCACGCTGGACTCCCACATCGCGTACTACCAGCGGTGGGCCAAGACGTGGGAGTTCCAAGCGCTGATGAAGGCGCGGCCGGCGGCAGGAGATGTCGAACTCGGCAGGCGTTACATCGAGGCGCTGACGCCGATGGTGTGGACGGCGAGCCAGCGCGAGGACTTCGTGCCCGAGGTACAGGCGATGCGCAGGCGCGTCGAGGAACTGGTGCCCGCCGGGGTGCGGTCCCGCGAGATCAAGCTCGGCACCGGCGGGCTGCGCGACGTCGAGTTCGCCGTGCAGCTGCTGCAGCTGGTGCACGGCCGCAAGGACGAATCTCTGCATGTCGCCTCGACCGTCGACGCGCTGGCGGCGCTGGGCGCGGGCGGCTACATCGGCCGTGATGACGCCGCCAACATGACCGCCTCCTACGAGTTCCTGCGGCTGCTGGAACACCGGCTGCAGCTGCAGCGGCTCAAGCGCACACACATGCTGCCCGAGGCCGACGACGATGAGGCGCTGCGCTGGCTGGCCCGCGCGGCACATGTCCGGCCGGACGGTCGCCACGATGCGCTGGGTGTGCTCCGCGAGGAAGTCAAGCGCCAGAACATGCGGGTGTCGCGGCTGCACGCCAAGCTCTTCTACCAACCGCTACTGGAATCGGTTGGCGCAGTTGGTATCTCGGAAGGCATGACGCCTGAGGCGGCCGAACGTCAGCTCGCGGCGCTTGGCTACGAGGGTCCGCAGAGCGCGCTGACGCATCTTGCAGCGCTCACCAGCCACAGCGGCAGGCGCGGTCGGGTGCAACAGGTGCTGCTGCCGACGCTGCTGGACTGGCTGTCCGATACACCCGATCCGGACGCCGGCCTGCTGGCGTACCGACGCATCAGCGAGGCGCTCGCCGATCAGCGGTGGTACCTGTCAACGCTGCGCGACGAAGGCGCGGTGGCCAAGCGGCTGATGCAGGTGCTCGGCACCTCGGCCTACGTGCCCGACCTGCTGATGCGGGCGCCGGAGGTGATCCAGCTCTATGCCGACGGCCCGACCTGCCCGAAGCTGCTCGAAGTCGAGCCCGACGGGCTGGCGCGGGCCTTGATCGCCTCGGCAGGACGGCATCCCGAGCCGGTCCGGGCGATCGCGGCCGCCCGCACGCTGCGGCGCCGTGAGCTGGCTCGCATCGCGTCGGCCGACCTGCTCGGCATGCTCGAGGTGACCGACGTGTGCGCGGCGCTGACATCGGTGTGGGTGGCCGTGCTGCAGGCGGCGCTGGACGTCATCATTCGCGCCAACACCCCGGACAGCGGGGTGCCCGCCCGCATCGCGGTGATCGGGATGGGCAGGCTGGGTGGCGGCGAACTCGGCTACGGCTCGGACGCCGATGTGATGTTCGTGTGCGACCCCGTACCAGGCACGGACGAGTCGGTCGCGGTGCGCTGGTCGGTGAGTGTCGCCGAACAGGTGCGCGCGCTGCTGGGCACGCCGAGCGCCGACCCGCCGCTGGAGGTCGATGCGAACCTGCGACCGGAGGGCCGCAGTGGGCCGCTGGTGCGCACGCTCGCGTCCTACGAGGCCTATTACGCGCAATGGGCGCAGCCGTGGGAGATTCAGGCGCTGCTGCGGGCGCACCGGGTGGCCGGCGACCCGGATCTCGGGGAGCGGTTCCTGTTGATGGTCGACAAGACCCGCTACCCGCCGGGCGGGGTGTCCGCGGAAGCCGTGCAGGAGATCAGGCGCATCAAGGCGCGCGTCGACGCCGAGCGGCTACCGCGCGGCGCGGATCCGAACACGCACACCAAGCTGGGCCGTGGCGGGCTCGCCGACATCGAGTGGACGGTGCAGCTGCTTCAGCTGCGCCATGCGCACAAAGTGCCCGCACTGCACAGCACGTCGACACTCGATACCCTCAACGCCATCGGCGCCGCCGAGCTGATCGCCGAGGGCGACGTCGATCTGCTGCGCCAAGCGTGGTTGACGGCAACGCGGGCGCGCAACGCGCTGGTGCTGGTGCGCGGCAAGCCCACCGATCAGCTGCCGGGCCCCGGCCGCCAGCTCAACGCCGTCGCCGTGGCCGCGGGCTGGGACACCGACGATGGCGGCGAGTTCCTCGACAACTACCTGCGGGTGACTCGCCGGGCAAAAGCGGTGGTACGAAAGGTTTTCGGCGAGTGAGTAGGGCACAGCAGATGAGACAGCGCGAATGAGTATGGATTTCGGGTTCGACGTGATCAGCGCGGAGGAGTACGACCGCCAACGCGTGCTCTACGAGCCGTTGACCGCCGCGATTCGCAAGCTCATCGACGCGGGTATCCACACCGACATCGACGAGGCGACCGCCCGCGAGGCGCAGGCCGCGGTCGAGATGGTAACGGCGATGCTCCAGCGCAAGAAGCGCACCGTGACGACCCTGCGCCACGAGGACACGGGACGCCCGCTGGCGTGGGCCAATCCCGCTGTCGGGGTGCGCAATGCGATCGCCCCGCCGATGGTCATTCACCACGAGCCCGGTGGCCGGGCGTGGAGCGAGTTCACTCTGAGCGGCGCGTACGAAGGTCCGCCGGGATGGGTGCACGGCGGCATCTGCGCGCTTGTGCTCGACCACATCCTCGGCGAGGCGGCCAGCGAAGGGCTGACGAAACCGAAGTTCACCGGCACCATCGAGCTGCGTTACCTGCGCGGCACGCCGTTGGGGCCGCTGCGCGCCGAGGCGTTCATCGACCGGATCGACGGCGTGAAGACCTTTGCGCGGGGCTACCTGAGCGACGCCGAGGGCACCACAGTCGAGGCCGAGGGAGTGTTCATCAGGCCGGCCTGGGCACGGGACGCCGGATGAAGTTCTATGTCAGCACGGCGTTCCTCGACACCGGCGAGGTCGTCGAAATCGCCAAGGCCGCCGATGATCTCGGCTACGACGGCATGGGCATACCCGACCACGTCATCAACCTCGAGACGTTGCAGACGCCGTATCCGTACACCAAGGACGGCAGCCGTCGCTGGGAGGCGTTCACAGACTGGCCGGATCCGTGGGTGATGATCGGCGCCATAGCGCTCGTCACGACGCGGCTGCACTTCGTGACGACGGTGTACCTGCCCGCCATGCGTGATCCGTACTCCGCGGCGAAATCCATTGGCACTGCGGCATATCTCGCCGGTGGTCGGCTGGAGCTCGGCATCGGCGTCGGCTGGTGCGAGGAAGAGTTCACGTTGATGGGTCAGCGGTTCGACCGCCGCGGCAGGCGCACCGACGAGATGCTCGAGTTGATGAAGGCGTTGTGGGCGCCGGGCTGGACCGAGTTCGAGGGCGAGTTCTACTCGGCGCCGCGGCTGGAGATGGAGCCCACACCGCCGCACGTTCCGATCTATGTTGGCGGCCTGAGCGACATCGCGTTGCGCCGCGCGGCCCGCAACGATGGCTGGATCGGCGACCTGATCACCACCGACCGGGCCATCGAACGCGTCGACCGGCTGCGCCAGCTGCGCGCCGAACGCGGCTTGTCGATGGACGATTTCGCCGTCCTGACGCCGCTGACCGATGCCTTCACTCCCGAGCACTACGAGCGTGCCGAGGCGAGTGGCATCACCGGGATCATCACGATGCCGTGGATGTTCTACGGCGGCCCACAGGCGTCGCTCGCCGAGAAGATCGACGGTTTGCGCAAGTTCCGCAAGGACCTGGGGCTAGACGGTCAAGGCGACGGTCTTGGTCGCGACGCCCCCGTGGCCGTCGTCGGCGGTGACGGCGAAGCGATCAACGAACCCGGCGACCGCCCTTGCGTTGGGGGTGTACTGGAGTAGGCCGTTGCCGAGGTCGCTCACCGTGCCGCAGAACGGTTGCGTCGCCGTGCAGATCACAGGGTCGTTGTCGGAATCTTCTACGCTGACCCGGAACACGCGATATCCCACCTGGGTGACGGTCAACGTCGGTCGCGCATTGGCGACGTCGGTGTCGACGACGGACGTTTCGCGCGCGGTGATCTGCACTACCGACGAATGCCACGTGTCGGTGGCGTATATGCGATTCCCGCTGACAGCCAAGGCATTCGGCATCCCGTGGATCGGGACGGCGGTGATCCGGCCGGTGGGGAGATTGACGATGGACACCGCGCTTGTGAACGTCGACTCGTATCCCTGACTCGCCACGAACACTTGCTCTCCGTTGTCACTGACGGCGACCGCACAGCCGCCAACGGCCAGGGTGTCGATGATGGCGCCGGTGCTGGCATTGATGACCGTGGTGGTGCCGGGATGATTGCCGGTGTAGGAGCCTTCGTCGTTGGCGACGTAAATCCGCGTGTCATCCGGCGACGCGGCGACGGCGGTCGGGTAGTAGCCGACAGGAATTGTTCCGGCCAAGCCGCCCAGCGCGGAGATCACCGACACCCGATGGGCGGACTGGCCGCCGTAGAAGCCGTAGTCAGTGACGAACACTTGGCCCAGGGCCGCCGCCACCGCGTAGGGGTGTCCGCCGATCGCGATGGAGCGGACCACAGCGTTGTCGATGGTGTCGATCACGCTGACGGTTCCGTCTTGATTGTTGGCCACATAGAGCTCGCTGCCGAGAACGGCCATGTGGAACGGATGATCACCCACCTCCACGAACGCCGTGGTGTGCTCGATCGGGTCGATCACCCCAACCCTGCGTCCGGCGGGGTCGGCCACGTAGAGGTGGTGACCGTCCGGGCCGACGACCACGGCTTCAGGCCGGAATGTCAACGGAATGCGCGAGATGGTGTTGTCGGCCGTGCGGATCACTGTGACCGCCGGCTCGTCGACGAAGCTCGTCACGTAGAGATGATCGCGACGCGGACTAATCGCCAGGCCCGCGGGCACGACGCCCAACGCGATCTCGGCTGTCACCGCATACGACGGCACCGTCTTCATCGACACCAGCGGAACCGACACGGGCACGGCGATTTTGTCGCGGTCGCCCTTGAAAATGGTGATGGTGAAGTCGTCGTGCCGTTCGGCCGGCGACGCGCTGTCGGCGACCGCCTCGTGCCGTGCCGTGGCCGCGGGTCGGTAGGCCCAGACGCCCATCTCCGCATCGATCACCACGGTGCCCTTGGCCGGAGCGCTGGCGCTGTACGTGTAGCCCGCGCCCGAGTGATCGCAGGTTCCGGTGACCACGCCGGTTTCGGGATCGGGGGCCGTGGGCGCCGATCCGGGATCCGGAGGAATCGCGATGCGGCGCGGGCTGATCGGCACTGTCACGGTGATGTAGGCGCTTGCTCCCCGCGGGTCGAGGGCGCGGAAGCCAAGCGTTTCCTCGCCGACCAAGGTGTCGTCGCGCTCCGACGGAAAGGGAACATAGGTGAAGGTGCCATCCCAGTCGATCGACACCGTACCCCGTTGGGGGAACGGGGCGTCGAGCATGAACGTCAGCAAATCACCATCCGGGTCAACGATATTCGGCGACACGGTGACCGCGCCCGTCGCTGGATCCGGCGGCCACAGCCGCGGCGGCGCGACGACGAAGGGAACGTGGTTGTCGTTGATCCATGTCACCGTCGCATCGAGCGTTCCGCCGCAGCCGTCGGCGGTGACGACCACGAAGCTGTCCGAGTCGGCGTTGACCCGCGGATTGGGCGTGTAGCGGAACATGCCATGGCCGAGGTCGGCGACGACGCCGTCCCGCGGCCGAGTGAACGACAGCGCGAGAGGAGTGTTGCCGTCGCCGACGCTGGCCTGATACGTCACCGCGCCGGTGACGCGGTCACATTCCCCGACCTGATGCACGATCAGCGCCGGGGCCGCCTCGGCCATCGACCCGGAGGTCATGGATCAATAGTCGACCTCGGTTGCTGGAAAGGAAAGGGGTGTTTCCCTAAGAGTTGGCCCTTGCCAGCTGATCACCTATGTGATGGGTGCGTTAGTTAGCTATCCGTATCATCACTCGTTCGCTAAATCTGCACTTGCCGTCGCACTCGTCGGCTTCGCATCGTGTCCAGCGCGTAGGCGCCGGGTCCCGTGAAAACCAGCAGGAAGAAACCGAAGCAGAACAGGATCGCCGGCAGGCCGCCGTTCCCACCCATCTGCGGCCCGACGATCGGCCACAACCCGCGGGGCTGGTGCTGCGAGAAGTAGGTGACGGCCATGTGGCCCGACGCGATGAAGGCGGCGATGCGGGTGAACAACCCCAACATGATCAGCAGGCCGGTGACCAGTTCGATGATGCCGGCGTACCACACCGGCCAGCTGGCGGTGGGAATGCCGAACGCGATCGGCCAGTCGAACACGTGAGATGTGCCGAAGAGGAAGAACAGGAATCCGAACACCACGCGGAACAGGCTCAAGACAGCGGGGGAGTACGAATTGAGGCGCGCCTCCACTTTGGTCGTCATGGGGTCGACCCTACGGTCCTGGGATCTCGCTGTGAATCGCGACAGGAGAACATCGCGCGGCCGGTGGGGCATGGGAGCACCGGCCGCACGATGTGTGCCCCCTCCAACCACCGACGCTATGGCCGAACTCATCCCGGACGAATCGGGGGTTTCCCTGTGGTTCCCCCGCAATGCGAAACCGCGGGGCGGAGAAACCCAATTACACGTCGAAGTACAGCGCGACCTCGTATGGGTGAGGCCGGATCTGCACCGGAAGGATCTCGTTCTCCCGCTTGTAGGAGATCCAGGTCTCGATCAGGTCCTCGGTGAAAACGCCGCCCTCGGTGAGGTATTCGTGATCCTCCTCGAGCCGGTCGATGACCGCGGACAGCGACGTCGGGGCCTGCGGGATGTTGGCGGCCTCGTCCGGCGGCAGCTCGTAGAGGTCCTTGTCGACCGGGGCCTGCGGCTCGATCTTCTTCTTGATGCCGTCCAGGCCGGCCATCATCATCGCCGCGAACGCCAGGTACGGGTTGCCCGAGCTGTCCGGGCAACGGAACTCGAGGCGCTTGGCCTTCGGGTTGTTGCCGGTGATCGGGATGCGCACACATGCCGAGCGGTTGCGCTGGCTGTAAACCAGGTTGATCGGCGCCTCGTAGCCCGGCACCAGGCGCTTGTAGGAGTTCACCGTCGGGTTGGTGAACGCCAGCAGCGACGGCGCGTGGTGCAGGATGCCGCCGATGTAGTGGCGCGCGGTGTCCGACAAGCCTGCGTAGCCGGACTCGTCGTGGAACAGCGGGCTGCCGTCCTTCCACAGCGACTGGTGGGCGTGCATCCCGGAGCCGTTGTCGCCAAACAGCGGCTTGGGCATGAAGGTGACGGTCTTGCCGGCCTGCCATGCGGTGTTCTTGATGATGTATTTGAACAGCACCAAGTCATCGGCCGCGTGCAACAAGGTATTGAACTTGTAGTTGATCTCGGCCTGGCCGGCGGTGCCTACCTCGTGGTGGCCGCGCTCCAGAATGAAGCCGGCGTTCTGCAGGTTGGTGCACATCTGGTCGCGCAGGTCGACGTAGTGGTCGTACGGCGCGACGGGGAAGTAGCCGCCCTTCGGGCGGACCTTGTAGCCACGGTTGGCGCTGCCGTCGGACTCGACCGGCTCACCGGTGTTCCACCAGCCCGACTCGGAGTCGATCTCGTAGAAGGTGCCGTTCATCCGTGAGTCGAACGAGACCGAGTCGAAGATGTAGAACTCCGCCTCGGCGCCGAAGTAGGCGGTATCGGCGATGCCGGTGCTCGCCAGGTAGTTCTCCGCCTTGCGGGCGACGTTGCGCGGGTCGCGGGAGTATGCCTCGCGGGTGAACGGGTCGTGCACGAAGAAGTTGAGGTTCAGCGTCTTGGCTTCGCGGAACGGGTCGATCTGAGCAGTCTCGGGGTCGGGCAGCAGCATCATGTCGGACTCGTGGATCGACTGGAAGCCGCGCACCGACGAACCGTCGAACGCCAACCCGTCCTCGAACACGCTCTCGTCGAACGCGGAAGCCGGGATCGAGAAGTGCTGAACAACACCGGGCAGATCGCAGAACCGGATGTCGACGTACTGAACGTCTTCGTCCTTGATCTGCTTGATGATGTCGTCGGCCGTCTTTTCTGCCACTGCGTACTCTCCTTATTTCTGGTAAACCCGCGGGTTGACGCTATGGACACGATGTTGCACGGCCGTCAACCGCATGTTGCGCCGAAGTTACGCAATTTGCCTGCGGCGGCGGCCGGGGAGGCCCATCAGGCCCCGCTTATCCTGACAGTATGGCCCGCGAGATCGGTTCCTGGCTGTCGGGTCCGCCATCGGAGTCGGGCAGCCAGGGCCAACGACCCAATGAGTATCCGGGCCAGCGGCTCGGTTTGCCGCAATCCGGTCCCGGGTCCCTTGCCCGGATGGGCAGGCGGTTCGCCGCGCTGTTCGTCGACTGGTTGATCGCCTACGGGCTGGCGGCGCTGGCGATGTCGTTCGGGTTGGTGTCGATGGCCTCGCTCTCCACCGCCGTGCTGGTCATCTGGTTCGCGCTGGTTGCGGTGTCGGTGCGACTGTTCGGGTTCACGCCCGGCCAGTTCGCCCTGGGGCTGATGGTGGTCCCGGTCGACGGCCGTCAGCACGTCGGGTTCGGCAGGGCCGTGGTGCGCGGAGTGCTGATCGCGGTGGTGATCCCGCCGCTGATCACCGACGCCGACCTGCGGGGACTACAGGACAAGGTGACGTATACCGCGGTCGTGCGGCGCTAGTCAGCGCCTGCGGACGGTGCGTTGCACGTTGCGCATCTTGGCCTGCGTCGGCAGCGGGCCCTTGGGCATGGCGGCGGGTCCGGCTTTGGTGCCCAGCGCCGCCAGCCGCGACTCGAGCGAGTCCATCTGCTTGACCGTGATGTTCGCGGGCAGCTTGGTCAGGTGACGCTCGAGCTTGGCCAGCGGCACCTCGCCCTCGCCGTTGCCGACCATGACGTCGTAGATCGGGATGTCGCCGACCAGTCGGGCGGTGCGCTTCTTCTCCTGCGCCAGCAGGGGTTTGACGCGGCTCGCCGACCCTTCGCCGACGAAGATCACGCCGGGGCGCCCGATCACCCGGTGCACCGCGTCGAAGTGGCCGGTGGCGGCGACGCCGGGCGTGACCCGCCACTTGCCCTTCAGGTTGTCCAGCGCCCATGCGGCGGCCCCGGTCTGCCCCTCGGCCTTGCGGTACACCGACTTCTGTGCGCGACGGCCGAAGATGATGAAGGCCACCAGCGCGCCGAGCACCACGCCCAGCGGGATCATCATGTAGCCGGAGACACCGCCCGAGAGGATCCCGAAGGCCACCGAGGCACCCACGATGAGCACGAACGCCCCGATCATGTAGGGCAGGAGGCGTTTGTCCTCTTTGCGCTGGATCTGGAACGCCTGCCACAGCTGGCTACGGCGTTGCTTGGAAGCCGCCTTGCGGGTGGCCTTCGCCTCGGCCTTGGCGGCCTTTGTCGCAGCGGGATCACGGGGTTTCGCCATCTGTTCAGGATACGGCGGGACGCGACGCGACGGCCTGGGCATACAGCCTTCCGGCCCGATAGGACGACCGGACGAGGGGACCGGCCAACACTCCGGCGAAGCCGAGGCCGTTGGCGAACTGCTCGTGGTCGACGAACTCCTCGGGCTTGACCCACCGCTCCACCGGGTGGTGGCGCAGCGACGGCCGCAGGTACTGGGTGATGGTGACGATGTCGCAGCCGGCGTCACAGAGATCGCGCAGCGCGGTGCGCACCTCGTCGGGTGTCTCGCCCATGCCGAGGATGAGGTTGGACTTGGTGACGAGGCCGTACTCGCGGGCGGCGGTGAGCACCGCGAGGCTGCGCTCGTAGCGAAACGCCGGGCGGATCCGCTTGAAGATACGAGGGACGGTTTCGACGTTGTGCGCCAACACTTCTGGACGCGCCTCGAAGACCTGCTCGAGTAGCGCGGGCTCGCCGTTGAAATCCGGGATCAGCAACTCCACACCGGTGTTGGGGTTCAGCTTCTTGATGGCCCGCACGGTTTCGGCGTACAGCCATGCGCCGCCGTCGGGTAGATCGTCGCGGGCCACCCCGGTCACGGTGGAGTAGCGCAGCCCCATGGCCTGCACGCTCTCGGCGACCCGGCGCGGCTCGTCGCGGTCCAGTTCGGCGGGTTTACCGGTGTCGATCTGGCAGAAGTCGCAGCGACGGGTGCACTGCTCGCCACCGATCAGGAACGTGGCCTCGCGGTCCTCCCAGCACTCGAAGATGTTCGGGCAGCCTGCTTCCTCGCACACCGTGTGCAGGCCTTCCCGCCGCACCAGCGCCTTGAGTTCCTGGTACTCCGGGCCCATCTTGGCTCGGGTCTTGATCCACGGCGGCTTGCGCTCGATCGGCGTCTCGGCATTTCGGACCTCGAGACGCAGGAGTTTTCTACCGTCAGGCGCGACTGTCACTACGTCAACGCTACTACCAGGCGGCCGTCGAGCGCGTCACACACGGCCTCGGCCACCGGCGCAAGCACGTCGTCGACCGTCACCCGGCGGCCCAGTTCGGCGGTCAGCGACGTGACGCCTGCGTCAGAGATGCCACACGGCACTATCGCCGAGAAAGCGTCCAGGTCGCAGTCGCAGTTGAGCGCGAACCCGTGCAGTGTGGTCGCGCGCGCGACCCGGATGCCGATGGCGGCGATCTTGCGCGCAGGGCGCAACCCGTCGGACGGCACCCAGACCCCGGAGCGGCCCTCGACCCGTCCGGTCTCCAGGCCCAGGCCCGCACACACCTTGATCATCGATTCCTCAAGGCGCCGAACGAAATTCACCACATCGAGTGGCTCGACGAGGCCGACGATCGGATACCCGACCAGCTGGCCTGGCCCGTGCCAGGTGATCTTGCCACCGCGATCGGTGTCGACGACGGGCGTGTCGTCGATGGGGCGCTCCTCGGGCAGCGTGCGCCGGCCTGCGGTGTACACCGATGGGTGCTCGAGCAGCAGCAGGGTGTCCGGACCGCCTGCGGCTCGTGCGTCGGCGAGCTCGCGCTGGAGTTGCCAGGCCGCCTGGTAGTCGACCGTGCCGAGCCGCTGAACGTCGATCGGCGTAGCCGTCGACCGGATCGATGCCGCCATGGCCGCAACGCTACCCCCGGTCATGTGTTGTTCGGCGCCGTGGCGAAGGCCAGCGCCTCGCCGATGGTGTTGTGATGGAAGACGAAACCGGCGCGCTCCAGCGCGGCGGGGATCGCGCGCTGCCCGCCCAACAGGCCTTCCTCCGCGAACTCGCCCAGTGCGATGCGCAGCGCAAACCCCGGGACGATCAGCGGGGTGGGCCGGTTCACGGTGCGGCCGAGCGCGGCGGTGAACTCCGCGTTGGTCACCGGGGCGGGACCGGTCAGGTTGACCGGACCCGACACCTCGTCGTGGGTGATCGCGAACAGCAGCGCCCGGACCTCGTCCTCGAGACTGATCCACGACATGTACTGGCGCCCGTTGCCCAATCGGGCACCGAGCCCCAGCGAGAACAGCGGCCTGATCCGGCTCAGAATCCCACCCGACGGTGCCAG
>Ga0207675_100002447_pt1 | contig 18390 bp, 11 predicted proteins | sample KBSSwiS42_FD_184305 | JGI IMG/M metagenome (GOLD analysis project Ga0207675, IMG submission 184305) | Switchgrass rhizosphere microbial communities from Kellogg Biological Station, Michigan, USA - KBS Switchgrass S4-2 (SPAdes) (version 2) | ecosystem: Host-associated > Plants > Roots >... | reverse complement strand
ATGTCCTTCGCGAGCGGCGCAGTCGTGTAGGTCACTAGATCCTTCCGCTCGCTGTCCACCGTTCGATAGTCTTCGTTGAGGCTCAACTCGAGTTCGCGCGAGTTCACGAGGAACGGAGTGGGATTGCCGGGGTCGTATGTGTACGTGTCCGCCGGCTCGCTGCCGGGCGTGGTTGTCTCGAGCCGGCCATTCTGGCGCAGGTAGAAGTTCGTCGATACCGTCCGAGCGAGCGGCCACTCACGTTCTTTCCGCCATGTGTTGTCTCCGATGACGAAGATGTCGAGGGAGGGCTTCTTATCAACGCCGTTGTCGATGCCCTTCAAATAGTGGTCCATCCAACGCAGTTGCAGCTCGCGGCGATCGATTCGTGCTTGTGGCCCGAAGTAGCCGTTCACATAGTCGATGCCCTTGTGCGCGCTGGCGTCCATCACCACGTGGTAGAGCGGCGCGCTCGGTAAGCGGCTCATGATCTCGTAGTTCCGGATCGTTCCGCGCGCATCGTCGTGCCAGCCGGCGATGCCGAGGACCGGCACTTTGACCCGGTCGAGATGCCGCTCGATGCTGAGCGCGCGCCAGTAAGCGTCGTCCTTCTGGTGATCGAACCAATCGTTCCAATACTGGGGGCGCCCGCAGCCGGCCGTTTCTGCCGCAGTAATGACCGGGAGATGTGCAAACGCCTCCAAGTCCTTCACATTGCTGATGTCCGACATCTTGTCTCTTACCTGCGTCAGGCAGAGCCACGGCACGATCGTCGGAGAGAAGACCATGTCGATGTACGGCACGATGCGCAGCGGATCGGCGGTCGCGACTGTCGGGGCGATCGTAGCAAGATGAGGCGGCGCCGCGATTGCCGCGTACCAGGCGTTGAGTCCCGGATTGGATCCGCCAATCATCCCAACCTTGCCGTTGCTACCCGGTAGCTTCGCGGCCCATTCGACGGCGTCGTACCCGTCCTGTTCCTGCATCGCGTTTATGTCGAGGATCCCGCCGGACCCTCCGCGGCCGCGCTGATCCTGCTTCACGTAAATGAAGCCGCGTGACGCCCAGAACTCACCGTTGACCTTGTCAATGCGCAGGTACGGCGTGCGTTCGAGCACGACGCCGAACGGCCCGGCACCGACCGGCCGCGCCACGTAGTTCATCAGCGTGGTGCCGTCGCGCGCGGTCATCGGCACGGCCGGATCGACAGTGACTTGAAACGTCGGCTGCGAGACGTCACCCGTCCAGAGCGCGTAGCTCGACTCCCAAGTGATTGGGTCCGTTCTTTTCACGAGCCAGATGCGATCGATCGGCTTGCCGTCGCGATAGATTCGGCCTTCGATGGTGTCGCCTTTCAGCACTGCTGCGATCTTGCTTCCGTTCTCCAGTGACACGGTGATGAGGTCGCCCGTGACCGTCACTTTCGTGATCGTAAAAAGAGGAGCGCCGCTGCGACGCTTGAACCAGGCGCCATTTTCAGACGCACCGTCGAAATGCGCGAAGCCCATGCGCCGGCGCGCTTCAAAGCCTCCGTTCGGCGCTGCACCGAGCATCACGTAATAGTCCCAATCGCCACTCAGGCGCGTATCCGCCGGCGATGACTTCTGAGGGCGGGTCGGTGTGGATTGCAGAGGGTGACTGACACTCGACAACCCGGCCGCGAAGGTAACAGTCAGCAACAGGAAAGTCTTGAGGATGAGTTTGCTCATGAAGAATCGTCCACAGATTACACAGATTGCACAGATTAGGAAAAGCATGCGCCACAAAAATTGCACAAAAGCCTCAAACAAAAAACGTTGAATTAGCCACGCATGAATGTGAATTCGATTTCCTTATTCTTATCGGCGTGAATTCCCATTGTTTCTTGTGCCTCTTGTGCCTTTTTGTGGCTCTACCTAATCTGTGTAATCTGCGTAATCTGTGGATAAACCAACACCTCTCCGCGAACAGTTCGAACTGCATCGTGACCGCATGTGGCGGCGCGACGAAGAACTCCGCGTTGAAAGCGCTCTCGATGCCGAACGTTTCATTGAAGACGTGGGGTTTGCCAATACGCTGACTGATACCCGTCGCGCAGGACCGTCGTTGTACATCGCGGTGTGCGGCAGGCGGGATGTTTCTTTGCCGCGCCATGTGCAGAAGGACGAAGAGACGCGGCTCACCTGGTACCTCAAAGACGAAGTCATGCGTCGCGGCCGCGTTTACTACGCGAAACTCGCGGGCGGTCGTTCGATGTTTGTTGCGCCGCGCTTGATCAGCCACTTTGCCGCGGTGTGGATGCCGCGGCGAAAAGACGAAGCTGAAGTTTTGTCCCCAGCGGCGCAACGGGTTCTCAAATTGCTGCGGCGCGAACACGAACTGGCGACCGCGGATCTGCGCGCGGAAAGTGGATTCGGGGATCAGTTTGAAAAAGTGGCACGGGCGTCCCGCCCGTGGAATCACGCGCAAGATGCGCGTGCCACCTCAAACCGGGCCCTCTTCACGCGCGCCCTCGAGGAATTACAACGCACGATGAAAGTGATCCCTCAGGATGTCATCTATCAACCGTTCTCGTACATCTGGGGCTTGGCCGAAGATCGTTTCCCGGAAGAGCTGAGAAAGCGCATTCGCCGCCAGACAGCGCTGCGAGAGATTGCGCGAGCATATCTGGCGGGCGCCGGGATGACTCTACTGGGCGAGACCGCGCGCGTTACAGGCTTGAGCCGCGTCGAAGCGGGTCTTGGAAATCATCAACTGGTGGATGAAGGGTACGCCGTGCGGGTGAGCCGAGGAGTCTACGCGCTGGCATCGTCAGCAACATTAAGAGAATTGCAAATTGATAATTGAAAAATGCAAATTGAAAAATTTCTGAAAGCCTCACTTCGGCACGTCAGCAGGTGCTTTCCCGCTCACCAATTCTGCCACCCAGTCGCGCAGCCGCCTGCGTTCCACTGTGACCGTATAGAATTCAGGTCGATTGAGAATCACGTGCAACTTGCCCGGCGCCGTGAAGGCATGAAAGCGTGGCATCGTGGACCGGATTTCCGCGTAGCTTTTCTCCAGCAGTTCGCTTAACGGAGTTTTGATTCCAAAGAATTGCAAGCCCAACACCTGCAGGTTGTCAGCTGAGTTGTTGAACTGCGCGAACGTGATCGATTTGTTAGCCGAGCCTTCGCGGACGTAAAGGGTGTCGAGGTTTGCAGTCTTCGGATCAACTCCTCGATAAGGCGCAAACGGCGCAACGACCTCTGTAGTCCCCCATGGCTCAAACATTCCGGGAATGCCCGGCGCGCCCAGACCGCCGGCGGAATCGCCTAACTGAACAAGCCGCGCGTCCTTGTAATGATCGGCGATGCGCCCGGCATAAAAAGGCGAAGCGATCGCTCCGGCGCTACTACCGGCGACAAAAATTGCTTGGGGAGAAGCCACATTGGCAAAAGTCCATCGCAGTCCCGACATCGCATTATTAAAACCGTTGTGATGAAATTCAGGCTTCTCAGGCAGGTACTTGGCCGTGCGATTGCCCAGGTGAACGTCGCCGGTGCAATAAGGCACGTACACGACAAAATAATCGCGAAATGGATTTTCCGCGTTAGCGAAATCGAAGATGCCCTGCTCTGTGGCTGGATCAAACTCCTTAAGATTTGGCCGGTAAAGTTTCGTGCGTGGATCGCAGGTTGGACCGGACCAACAGGCGCCGCCGCCCTGAAAATAGATCAATAAATTCCGGCGATCGCCAGGATGCACAAAAAACGAGTAAGCACTGCCGTCAGAGCAAGAGGTGCCATCGCCACCGGGTAGTCTCTGCCAGCCTTTCGCGGCGCCCTGTCCCCGCGCCGGACGCGGGTCAGAACGCACCGGAGTCAAAAGCGCAAGGACGCCGAACAGCAGGACTTTTCCGAAGTTCGATCTAACAAAAGCCATTTATCTAATGACGTTACCGCACATTGTCGAGAAGTAACCACGTCGATTTACCACTAAGACACGAAGAGCACTAAGAATCATTTAGCTTTCTTAGTGCCTTCGTGACTTTGTGGTTTAGTAGTTACACGGTTCTGACCTCATCTTCCATGCTAATGCAAACGAACGTGACACTGCCGACAGATTGGACGCTTTTATCAGCAGTCCAATCCAGAAGAGCAACATCAAGGCGAATAGTCGAAGAACTCTCCTCTAACTAATCACCTAATTGTTGAAATAGGAATGCATAGACGTCGGCCTGTTCCGCGTTGCGTTGCTGCCTTGTCGAGCCGACACCGTGACCGGCATCGTAATCAATTCTCAACAAGATTGGCTTATCGCTCGAAGTTGCCGCCTGCAATCGCGCCGCCATTTTTCCCGACATCCACGCCGGCACGCGTGAGTCATTGATTCCGTGCGACAAGAGCACCGACGGATAAGCGATACCGTCTTTGACGTTTTGGTAAGCATCCATCACCCGCAATGCCCTGAAGCCTTCTTCGGTTTTTACGGAACCGAATTCCGGTATGTTTGCGATCCCGTTCGAAGTAGTTTCCCCGCGCAGGACATTGACGTAGCCGGCGTTAAGAAAAGCCGCGCCGAAAAGATCGGGACGTTCGGTGATGGCGTTGCCGACAACAACTGCGCCCGCGCTGCCGCCAGAGCCGGCGAGATACGCCGGACTGGTATAACCTTCGCGCTCCAGGTATTCGACACAGGCAAGGTAATCCTTCCACGAGTTTGGCTTGGTTTTTTGAAAGCCCGCGCGATGCCATTCGCGACCATACTCGCCGCCGCCGCGGATGTGCGGGAAGGCATATACGCCGCCCTGCTCCAACCACGGAATAAAAACTGGATTGAAAACCGGATTAACGCTGAAACCGTATGCGCCGTAACCTTCGAGCACCGTGCGATGCTTGCCGTCGCGCTTCAAACCGCGTTTGTACAGAATGGTCAGCGGCACCATCGTTCCGTCATAGCTTCTGACTTTGACTCGAACCGCTTCGACGCGCGAGAAATCGACGGCAGACGGTGGCTGCAGTTTCGTATCGGTAATTTCCCGGCGCGCCGGATCGTAAAAATAGTACGCGGGCGATTTTGTCCAACCTCGCATATTGATGATTATTCCAGGTTCGCGCGGGTCTACATTCAGTCCGGTGATAGCGCCTTCAAACGGGAGTATTACCGGGGTCGCCAGACCGCTTTTGTAATCCACGCGTAACAGTTTGGAAATGCCGCCGTCCAGTAATTGGATGTAAAGCGCATCTCGCGCCCCCTCGATCCGAGTTACGATCGCTGCGCTTGGTGGAAGGACGGTTTGCGCTTTTTCAAAGTTCGGATTTGCAGCGCTTGTGCGCACTACCTTGTAATGGGGAGTGTTTTTAGAGGTCAGGAGATACAAGTCGTCGCCATGCAAGTCAAACCATCCCACTTCATCGGCAATGTCGGCGGCTTTCCGCCATGGGATTTTTGATTGAGCGAGCGAAGCAATCGGCGCAGTGTAGTAGATTGTATCGGCCGATCCAAAAGAACTGAGAGTAGCGACGGCATAACTCGAGTTCGCTAAAAGATAAACATACGGCAGGAGCGTTGGATCAACTTTTAGATTGGGATCCACCTCGTACCCAAAAACCGGTTTGTCCGTTTCCGGGTCCGCGCCAAGTTGGTGCAGATAAACGCGGGACTTTTGGAATTGTTCGGTTCTGGGAGTGTTTGCTTCCAGTTTCTGCAAACGATTGTAGAGAAAGCTGCGACTGCCAGGCAGCCACGAACCAGCACCGAGTCGCACGCGGTCAATTCGCTCGCCCAGGTCGCGTCCCGTGGCAACTTCGAGGACCCGAAGCTCACCGAGTTCCGAGCCGCCCGCCGCGATCGCATACGAAACGTATTCTCCATCCTTCGATACGTTGTAATCGCTGATCGAATATCGCTTTCCTTCAATCGATAGTTTTTCCGGATCAACTAATAGTTTTTCCGGTCCGCTCAAGCCTTCTCGAAGGTAAAGCTTCTGGTCGTTCTCTCCGGGCGCGAGCTTAAAGTAGAAATATTTATTTCCAATGCGCCTCAGGGCGGAGATACTTACATTCGCGTTGCTGAGTTCGTTAAGCCGTTTGAGAAAGAGGTCTCGCATCGGTAAGCGGTTAAGGACGCGGCGCGCATAATCATTTTGCGATTTCATCCATTCAACAGTCTCGGGGCTTTGCAAATCTTCCATCCAGCGATACGGATCCACGACGTTCGTACCGAAATAGGTATCGGTTACTTCGCGAACCGGAGCGCTGGCCGGCGGATTCAACCTCGCGTTAGAAACAGTCGTTTGCGCATTCGCCTGCCAGACACATAGAGTCAAAAGCGTTATCACCCACGATGTCAGTCCTTTCATATTTCAGCCCCTCGAACTAATTGAATCTCGCTAATCAATTCATCAACCGGCGACATTGTGTGGACTGGTTTAGCAGTACTTAGAACAAGGCCATCCAGGAAAACGGGTGTTCGATGTTTAATTCGCAAGTTGGGGAGAAAAGGAAGCTATCACCCCCGGGCATCGAAAAATAGAACGACATTAACATTGGTGAAGAGGAGTTTCAGGAGCCACGTCAAAATGGGATTGGGTCAACGTGCGCAACCATCACGCGTTCGCGAAGCGAACAAATTTGATAGCCGGTGGCAACGCCACCGGAAACGGGAATTAGATTCTTATTCGACCCTTTCAGGGTCGGGAATGGTGGCCGATTTTATACCGTGGGCGTTGCCCACGGCTATTCAATTCAACCGCTTCGGGGTTGTGACTAATGGCATTCATCTTTAACAGTGACGTTGTCCACGGCTTCTTAATTACTCGCCTTCGGCTTGAATCCTACTTCCTACGATCTTCTCCGCAAGATATATTGGCTGACGCATGCTGAGAAAGGTTCTTCTCCTATCTGCTTCTGCCGGGGCGGGACATGTGCGCGCGGCGCAGGCCATCGAAAAAGCCTTCCACGAAACGGGAAACGGCGAGCGCGAAGTGCAGCATGTCGATGTGCTCAACTACACCAACAAAGTCTTTCGCCACCTCTACTCAAAAGCCTATATCGATCTGGTCAATAAAGCTCCCGAGCTGCCGGGTTGGATTTATGACAAGCTCGACACGCCCTGGAAGAACGAACGCCGGCGGCTCGCGCTCGACAAACTGAACACGCGGCCATTCGTAAAGCTGCTGCGGGAATATCATCCTGATCTGATTGTCTGCACGCATTTCCTGCCTGCAGAGATTGTTTCGTGGCTCAAAGCGAAAGAACGTCTCTCGAGCCGGCAGGTGATCATCGTTACGGACTTTGATGTGCACGCGATGTGGCTGGTCCACCACTACGAGCGTTACTTCGTGGCCATCGACGAAGCGCGCGCCTATCTCGAGGCGCTGGGTATTCCGGCGCAGAAGATCACCGTGAGTGGAATACCAATCGATCCGGTTTTTGCCGTGAAGAAAGACAAGCAGGCCATGCGAGGGAAGCATGGTCTGGCGCCGGATCGGACTACGATTTTGCTTTCGGCAGGCGGATTCGGCGTTGGTTCAGTCGAGCCGCTGATCGAGGCGCTGCTGCCGTTGCAGCATCGCGCGCAAATCGTCGCCATCTGCGGACGCAACGAAGAGTTGAAGAAGCGTCTGACAAGAATGGCCGCGCGCGCTAAGCCTAATGCGACCGTACTTCTGAAACCATTCGGTTACACGCAGGAGATGGACGAGCTGATGACTGCCTCTGATCTAGTGATTGGAAAGCCTGGCGGTCTGACAACATCGGAAGGTTTGGCGAAGGGCCTGGTGTTCGTCATCGTGAATCCCATCCCGGGCCAGGAGGAACGGAACTCAGACCATCTGCTCGAAGCCGCGGTCGCCATCCGCTGCAACAACCTGCCCACGTTAGGCTACAAACTCGATCGACTGTTGGCTGACAAAGCCCGTTTCTCTGCCATGCAGGCAAATGCGAAGCGGATGGGCCGGCCGAATGCGGCTAAGGAGATTGTTGCGCAGTTGATCGGATCAACGTAAACCGGCGCGAGAATGGACAATCGAAAGTACCGCGCGACCTCGCAACGCTGAACACTTCGCGGTAACTTTGGGGCTTACATGCCAATACCCTTCAGATGGTAGCGAGTTGTATCGTAATAACGTTCCACGTCAACCGTCTGAATCTTGCCGGCGACTTGCCAGAGCTCCACGAGGTTTAATTCGCACGCGGGTGCGACGCCGCGTACAGAGATCATCTTCCCGAACTCGTTGCCGAATACAGCCTCCGCAGCACGAGCTCCAAACAACAAACCCATAATGCGATCGATCGCACTCGGCGGACCACCGCGTTGCGGATGCCCGAGCATCACCGCACGCGACTCGTATGGTGTTTCGCTCGCGATTTTCCGCGCCAGCACGTCGCCGATTCCACCCAACCGCGCATGACCGAATGCGTCGTGTAGATCATCAAGCGTGATTGTCTCTCCGTCTTCGGCGCGCGCTCCTTCCGCGACAACGATGACTGCGTAACGCGGTCGTTCGGCTCGTCCGGGAATCAACCCCGGCGGACCAATTCGATCGTGAAGGATGCGAAAGACTCGTTCGTAACGGAATGGATGTTCGGGAATCAAGACGATGTGAGCCTGGCCGGCAACTCCGGACCATAGGGCGAGGTGCCCGGCGTGTCTTCCCATCACTTCGATGATTTGCACCCAGCCGTGCGAACCGGCGGGCGTGCGTGAGTGTTCGATGATCTCAGTGATGTTACGCATCGCCGTGTCGAAGCCGAGCGTGTAATCCGTTCCCGTGAGATCCTTGTCGATGGTCTTCGGAATGCCCACTATGTTCACGCCTTGTTCGGAAAGCTTTGCGGCGACACCGAGTGTGTCTTCGCCTCCGCAAACTACTACTGCCTCTAGCCCCAACTGCTCGATGTTGGCCAGGACCTCATCGGATCGATCGTCAGGCTCGCCTTCTTCATTTACCTGGTGAAAAGGGTTGGTGCGTGATGAGCCGAGATTTGTTCCGCCGTCACGATCCCAACGGCGCACTATTGCGCGGTCGAGCGCCAAAACGCCGGGCCGCGGATTGAGCAGACTCCGCCAGCCGTCGAACAGACCCATCACTTCAAGGCCAAGCTCTGAGCCGCGATAAACCAGACCCTTGATGGCTGGGTTCAGTCCCGGTGCGTCACCGCCGCCGGTTAGCACGCCTACCCGTTTTGTTTTAGCCATGAGCGATAAAATATATTCCTTATCGGGTGACGGAACTGCCTAACGGCAAGCAAAGTCGTGACTTGATCCAGGGAGCTACGGGCATTCGCTCCGCCTAGAGCGAAGGGCGAAGGGCCTGCGCAATTAACTACTGATCCTTCCACTCCGGAATCCGTCCCGGCGTCCACGGCGCGCCGGCGGCTTCCATCTTCTTTTCAAGCGCTTGCAGATCAACTTCGATCAATTGCCGAAGCTGTCCGAGCACACCTTCGAATTCTGCCGCAGCATGAGTGTATTGATCCACCTGCGTCTGCGTCGGACGGGCGGTGGACATGCGCGAAGCACCAACTACTGAACCGACACGTTCGTTAATCGACGGTGGCAGATTGAAGTTGCGCTGACGCAGGGCCTGATCGCCGCTCAGTGCTTTGAGGATTTCATTCTTTCGTTTCTCAAGCGCCGCCGCATCGTTCAGCAAACTTTCCGGCGCACTCGGTGTTTCGATCAAGGCGCGTCGAATCGCCGCGAAACGTGGCGTCAGAGTATTGGCGGCCTGCGTTGCGCCTTGCACAGCTCGCTGAAGTCGCGCGGCCTTCTGCTGAAACTCAACGAGCGCGATGCGATCCGCAGGCGACATGCGATCCTGACCGTCGACGATGACCTGAAATTCCTGCGACTGACCGAGCGGCGTCGTCACGCCGTCCGTCCGCTTCATCATTGAGACTTTATAAGTGCCCGGCATAACGAGCGGGCCGCCCGGTGGTTCGGCGAAAGGATCTTCACCTTCAGGATTTGGCGGCGGCGGAAGCGACGATGCGGGATAGCGTAAATCCCAGTTCACGCGTTGGAAGCCTGCAGTGACTGGCCCAGTCAAACGTCGAATGACCTTTCCTTGTGAATCGGTAATTACAAAGATCACTGCCGGCGCTTCTTCCTGCTCTTCTGTGCTGAGTTCTGCGCCGCTGGGCAAGCGAACTGGCGCGCCACTTCTTGATGCCGCACGCTCGGCGTCCTGCCGCTTCGCCTTCTTGGTCTTGAGTTCCTCTTTCAAATAGTAGGTGAACGTTGCGCCGAACGGCGGATTCTCAGCGGTGAAGAACGATTCGCCCTGGAACGACTTGCCGCGGCCGCCGATTGGCTGCGCCTGGATGTACATGAGCGCGTCCTTCACCGGAAAGAGCGCGGCTTCCTGCTTGAGCATCTCCGGCGTAACTGATCGCAGCGGTGTGTAGTTGTCGAGAATGTAAAAGCCTCGGCCGAATGTCCCGAGCACCAGATCATTCTCGCGCCGTTGAATCGCGATGTCGCGCACCTGAATCGTCGGCAGACCGCCGCGCATCTGAATCCATTTCTGTCCGCCATCGACCGTGAAGAACAGCCCGTATTCAGTCCCAACGAACAGCAGATTCGGATTCACATGATCTTCGGCGATGCCCCACACCGGTTGGTTCGCCGGCAGGTTTGCTTTGATCGAAGTCCACGTGCGGCCGGCGTCGGTGCTTTTGAACAGATAAGGTTTGAAGTCCGCGTTTTGATGATTCTCAAATGCGACGTAGACGGTGTTGGGGTCGTTAACTGACGCGACGATGCGACTGACATAAGCGAGTTCCGGCACGTCACCAATCTTCTCAACCTTGCGCCAGCTCTTGCCGCCGTCATCCGTGATCTGAATCAAGCCATCGTCAGTGCCGACGTAAATCAGCCCTTCTTTCTTTGGCGATTCAGCCAGCGCGGAGGCGTTGCCAAAGAACGCAGTCGATTGGTTCTTCGCGACCGCGTCCATACTCCAGACTTTGCCCATGACCTGCAGCTTGTCTCGATCAAGCGCGCGGGAAAGCTCGCCGCTGATCAATTTCCAACTATCGCCGCGATCGTCGCTGCGGTAGAGCTTGTTTGAAGCGAAGTAGAGCCGCGTGTGCGAATGCGGGCTGATGATGAAAGGCGAATCCCAATTCCAGCGCAGCGGGTCTTCGTTGCGGCCGACTTCGGGCGTGATGCCGTGACGCTGTCCCGTCACCTTGTCGTCACGCACGAGATTGCCGTTCTGAAGTTCCGCATAAATCGTGTTTGGATCTTCCGGATCGACCTGCGTGCGGAAACCGTCGCCGCCCTGCGTCACCCACCAGTCGCTATTGACGATGCCCGACGCGTTGCGTGTACGCGACGGGCCACCGAACGCAAAGTTGTCCTGCGCGCCGCCGAACACGTTGTAGAACGGCGTCGCATTGTCGGTTGTCACATCGTAGAGTTGCGTGACCGGCAGATTGCTCTTGAAGTACCAATTCGCCCCGCGGTCCCAACTTTCATAGACGCCGCCGTCACACCCAACCAGGTAATGCTCGTTGTTGTTCGGATCGATCCAGATGTCGTGATTGTCGACGTGCTTTGATTTTTCGCCGAGACGACGCAGCGTACGCCCACCGTCGTCCGACACCATCAAAAACACGTTCATGATGTAGATGCGATCGACATCTTTCGGGTCGGCGACGACGTGGCCGTAATACATCGCGCCGGCATCAAAGTCGTTGCGCTTCTCCCAACTGCCGCCACGATCGTTGGACCGGAAGATGCCGCCTTTGCGGTCGCCCGATTCGATCGTCGCGTAAATTACGTTCGTATCAACCGGCGAGATCGCCAGCCCGATGCGGCCCATGTCGCCGGTGGGCAAGCCGGCGCGCACTCGGTTCCAGGTAGCGCCCGCATCAGTCGATTTGTAGATCGCGCTTTCCGGGCCGCCGTCGATCAGCGTCCACATATGACGACGCCGTTGATAAGCGGTCGCGTAAATCGTTTCGGGATTGTTCGGATCGATCTCGACATCGCTGACACCGGTGTTCTCGCTGATCTTCAGGACATGGTTCCACGTCTTGCCGCCATCGGTCGTTTTGTAAAGCCCGCGATCCCCACCCGATCCCCACAGCGGCCCCTGCGCCGCAACGTAGACGATATTTGAGTCTTTCGGATCGATCGCGATGCGGCCGATGTGTTCTGAATTCTTTAGCCCGACATTCCGCCACGTCTTGCCACCGTCATCAGATTTGTAGACGCCGCTGCCGTACGAGACGCTGCGCTGGCTGTTGTTCTCGCCGGTGCCGACCCAAACCGTCAAAGGGTTCTTCGGATCGAGCGCGATGCAACCGATCGAATACGAGCCTTCGCGATCGAATACCGGAGTCCATGTGTTGCCGTTGTTGACAGTCTTCCAAACTCCGCCCGAAGCGCTGGCCACGAAGTAATGCGAAGGATTATTTGGTTCGACCGCAAAGCCAATCACCCGACCGGAAGTGAACGCCGGACCAATCGATCTAAAGCGCAAACCGGCGAATGTCGGCGTCGACATTGGATCGCGCGGACGGCCTTCGTCTTCACCAGGAGAGGGCCGCGCTTCCGGTGATGAAGTGGGCGAACTCTGCGGCGTTGGTGTTGGTGTTTGTCCGGCGGTCAATCGCGGCGTTGCGAACAACGCCACGACAGCCACAAGCACAATGATGCGGAATGATTGGGAAAGATTGCAGGGGCGGTTCATTGACTGTCTCCTTGAAGTTGGTTATCTGAAATCGCTAATCAGCACGACGTCGCTTCGCACGGTGCCACGTGTAAACGCGATAGTTTTTCCGTCGCGTGAGAAGTTGAAGATACCTACGTCGTTATCGGTGAATTTCGTTAGTTGCTTCGGCGGTCCGCCGTCGATTGACTGGCTGTAGAGATTCGCCGTGCCGTCGCGCGTGTTTACGTACCATATCGAACGACCGCCCGGCGCCCACGTTACGCCGACACCGATGGACATTCGGTCGGCGGCGGCCACGGGATCGATGACCTTAATTGATCCGCTGCCATCAAACGGCGCGATCATAATTCGCCACGGCGAGCCAGCTTGCTCGTCCTGGAAATATGCGGCGATCCATTTGCCGTCCGGCGACAACTGCGGACTGGAAGTGAACTTGTCGATCACCTGCGTCGGTTCGCCTCCGTCAATTGAAACCTTCCAGGGTGTGCGGCGGCCGGACCGCCACGAATCAAAAAGAATCCAGCGCCCGTCCGGCGAAAAGTTCTGCATGTAGTCTTCCTGACCAAACGTCAGTTGTTTGAGATTTCCGCCGTCCAGATCCATTCGCCACAAGCTGGGAAAACCGGCACGCTCGGAACTAAAGACGACGTAACGACCATCTGGAGTTACATTGGGCAGCTGATCTTCACTCGGGTCTGTAGCCAATGGCCGTTGGTTGGTGCCATCGGCGTTCATGATCCAGATGTCGTTTGTTCCTTGCGTATTGACGGTGTAAACGATCCGCCCGTCAGGAGCGAACGCCAGTCCCTTCGTACCTTCCAATTTTCCGGTCGTGATTTGTTTCGCACTGGCCGGTTCCGTAATTGATGCAGTCCATATATTCGCCGTCCAATCGTTCTGGATCGTGGCTAAGGTTTTGGAGTCAGCGGTGAGACTAGTTCCGGAATAGTCGTTAAGATCGCTTGATATCCGCCTCGGTTCACCGGTCGGGTATGGAAGAAGCCAAAGCTGATTCAACTGCGAGTCTTTCGCTGACGCGTTCACCACCAGGCCACTGCCGTCCGACAACCACGAAACACGACCCATATCTGAAAAGGATTGCTGGCCCAATTCAGTCTGCGCGCCGCTTACGGCGTCGATCATGATCACGCAGGTATGAAAGCCGCCGGTGTAGGAACCGCCAGGGCAGGCAATCACCTTTGCGTCCGGTGACCAGCCGCAGCCCCCGCTGTTGAACCACTTATCTGCCCGACGGGCTGCTAATTTCTGTTCAGCTGAGCCATCGGCGTTGGCCACAATCAGTTGATCTTCACCGGAGACCGACTCGTTGTTGCGAATGACTGCGATCCGCTTTCCGTCGGGAGAGAGAGTGACTGGACTAATTAGATCGGAAAGAATCTTGCGCGGAATGCCTCCCAGTGACGGCACCTGAAAGAGCGCTCCTGCCTGGCTGCTTTGATCGAAGGCGTTATAAAACACGTAGTTCCCGTCCGCCGAGAATGTTTGGCGTCCGATCCGCATCTCTGCGGGCGCGACAATCTGCACGTCACTGGTCGTGGCAATCTGTCGCACATGCAGACTGCGTCGATTGCCTTCCTTCACGGCATAGACGACCCATTTTCCGTCCGGCGAAATGGCCGCTTCACTCGCCTTGCCGTTTGATGTCAGGCGAGTGATCTTGATCGTCGAAGGAGCGCCAGGCAATCGCTTCGCATCCTCCGGCCGTTTAATAACGTATTTCCAAACGCCGAAGGCTGCCAACGCCACAACACCTGCGCCGATAACGATCACCGCAACCGCCAAAAGCGCGAACAAAGTTTTATTGCGTCTGATTCCAGTAGCGATGTACTCAGCGCTCGACGTCGGATGCGCCGGCGGTACGGACACCGTCGACGTCGGCGCAACAATTCCTGATCGAGCCGAAGGTGAACTATCGAAAATCTCCGTCGCGATCTGTCCGCTGCGTGATGGCGGCGGCAACGACCTTTCGATTCCGGCTGAGATGTCCAGTTCTCGCCTGAGTTCCTTCAGATCAACCAACGCGTCGTGAATCGTTTGATAGCGCTCTTCGCGATCCTTGCGCAATGCTTTCTTGACGATCACTTCGAACTCAGGCGGCACGTCATAATTCAAACGCGCGATCGCTTCCGGCTGTGAGTGGGCGATGCGATCGATCGTTTCCGTGACCGTGTCGCCGGTGAACGGCAGGCGACCCGTGGCCATTTCGTAAAGCACCACGCCAAACGAAAAGATGTCGCTGCGCTGATCGACTTCGCGGCCCAGGGCCTGCTCGGGCGACATGTAATTGACCGTGCCCATTACCACTCCCGGCGACGTCTTTACACGCGTCGCCAGTTCACTGTCCGAAGTGCGATCGGTAACCCCGGCAGGCGTCGCGAGTTTCGCCAAACCAAAGTCGAGCACTTTCACGCGCCCGCGCGGCGTAATCATTATGTTGGACGATTTGATGTCGCGATGGACAATGCCTTTCGCGTGTGCTTCATCGAGCGCATCCGCAATTTGCACGGCAATGTCGAGAATTTGCGCGATGTGCAGAGGCCGGCCGCCAATCTTTTTGTCGAGCGGAGTGCCTTCGACGTACTCCATTGCGATGAAGTGCGCGCCTTCGGCCTCGCCGATTTCATAAATGTGCGCGATGTTGGGATGTGAGAGCGCCGCCGCCGCGCGCGACTCCTGCAAAAAGCGATGCAGCCGTTGCTGGTCGAGCGCGATTTGTGCGGGCAGAATTTTCAGCGCGACGGGTCGATCCAACTGCGAGTCGAGCGCGAGGTAGACTTCGCCCATGCCACCTTCGCCGAGCTTCGAGCGAATCTCATAACGCCCAATCTTTTTAGGGGATGATATCGCTCGACTCCTCTCCCGGTTCTGGTTCAGGCTGAACTCGCCGCCGCGCATTCCTGCTCGGCAAGAAACGCATTGACCGTCTCAATCAATTTTTCGATGTCAGGCTTTGGTACGTATGCGTCGGCTCCTGCCGCGAGCGCCTCTTCTCGATGGATCTCATAGGCGTCTCCCGTGTAGAAGACGCATGGCACATTAGGTGTCAGCGCGTTGAGTCGTTTTACCAGCTCGAGACCGGAACCGTCGGGCAGACGTTTGTCGAGCACATACAGATCGAATTCGCTCTGCCGGGCCATTTGCAGCGCTTGCTCCATACTACTTGCTGTCTCAACCTCGTAATCGGCGTCAGCCAAAATGAGCTTAAGCATTTCGGCGCTATCATCATGATCGTCGACATAAAGGATTCGGCATTTCTTTTCATCCATACCTAAACCTCCAAGATCAGAATCATGTCGAATTTCACAACGAACCAGTCTGGGAGGAGGAGGATTATAGACGACGGCACGCCGTTTTCAAGACCCAAATGGCGATGTATTGCGCGAACGGTTTTAAGGTATCATTTGGGCCGCCGCCCACGGGCAGCTTGGAATACCGTAATACCATGAACGTCTCACGTATACCCTTGCGCTCCCCCGTAATTCTCAGTTTGGTCCTTTTCTTTGCCGTGGGGTTCGAACTGTCGCCAAACCTGCATGTCCGCGTGTTTGCGCAACAGGGCGACGGGTCTGGCTACGACGAGCAGATCGCCGCGGGTCGCGATTTCATGCGCCGGCGAAGATACGAAGACGCTTTGAAGGCCTTCAAGCGCGCGAATGAATTGAAAGGCCAGACTTCCGCAGAAGCGTTGTTCGGGATGGCCAACGCCTACATGGCACTCGAGGCCTACAAGACCGTCGCTACTACGTGCGACAAGGTGATTGACCTGACTGCGAACGATCCGGCAATGCAGGCGCAAGCGTTCAGTCTGAAAGGCGTCGCGCTTCAGAAACAGTCTGACGGCAAAGATCTAAAGAAGTTGCAAGAGGCTGAGGCGGCCTTGCGTCAGGCTGCTGCTTTGAAGGAAGCCACGCCGGATGTGCACTACAACCTCGGTGTGGTGCTGATGCAAGAGAACCGCGATGATGAAGGCGCCGCGGAACTGAAAGAGTTTGTGAAACACGCGCCCGGGTCGCCGAACGTAGAAGATGCCCGCAAGATGGTCGAAAATCCGCGACGAGCGCGCGAACCTTTCGCTCCGGATTTCTCAATCACCACGTCGGAAGGCGAATACACACTCGACGAGCTAAAAGGCAAAGTCGTGCTGTTGGATTTCTGGGGCACGTGGTGTCCGCCGTGCGTTGAGTCTGTGCCGGGTCTGCGTGATCTGAATAAGAAGCTCGCGAAAGAGAGTTCGTTCGTGATGATTAGCGTTAGCTCAGACGGCGACGAAGACAAATGGAAAGATTTCATTGCCAAAGAAAAAATGGTTTGGGTGCAATACCTCGACCGTGACCGAAAAGTGCAGCGTGCCTTTCGCGTCGATCGTTTCCCCACCTATATTATTCTCGATCCGGACGGCGTCATTCGCTATCGCAGCTACGGCATGAGCGTCGCTAAAGAAGCTTCGCTGGAAGACGCGGTGAAGAAACAGATCAAGCTGGTGACGAAGCCGGCGAGCTAGCCAATCTCCATAATCAGTCCTTCCCCTCTTCAAACAGGCGGCGCAGCCCTGCGTGCAAGTGTGGCGACCCACGTGCCCACACCGATCGCGAAGGACTAAGAATCAAATGTGCGAAAGCTTCTCTTGAGAATAAGTCTCGCGTTGCTTACGTTTCTGATTGGTTCTTCTCCCGCGCACGTTCATCGGCGATCCAAAACGCCGTTGAAATTCGGGCCGGCCGAAGATCCTTACGAAAGTTCTCTGCCGGTCTATAAATGTGACCAGACGCCCGATTTGCCGCTCCCGATCAAAGTTTTACTGAACAGAAACTTTCCCGAATGGTCGTTTCCTGAGGTGAGCGAGGACGATTGCGGCGCGGTAAGAGAGTGTGGCGGCCTTGAAGCTTACGCTCAAATGATCAAGGGAGACTTCAACGATGACGGCCTAACAGATTACGCAGTGCTCATCCAGCAGAGCGCCGAAGCCAACGACAAGGGCGTCGCCAAACCTTTGATCGTCCACATCGTCGCGTTCTTCCGAAAGCCTGGTGGCTACAAAATGCACCTTGTCACCTCGGAAGGTGGCAGCGCCTTGATACTGATGCGAAAGGGCGAAACTGATTACGATTATGAAGGGCAGCGAGACTTCACGTATCCGAGAGATTCGATCTTTTCCGGTATGGGGATGGGTGGCACGTCTTATATTTATGAACACGGCAGGTTTCGAGCGCTGACGACGAGTGACTAACGATCAATGAGGGCTACCTCGCGGTATGAAAAACGATGACGTATCAAAAACAGGTTTAAGTTAGAATCATGTCAATGTCCATTCTGATTGCTGAAGACAACGTGGCGCAGCGCGCCTACTTGCGGGAGATTCTTGAGCGCGACTTTCCTTCACATACGCCCGTGATTGAAGCCAGTGACGGTGAAGAAACCGTTTCGCTGGCGCTGAAGAACAAACCGGAAGTCTGCATTCTCGACATTCAGATGCCGAAGCTGTCGGGTGTGAAGGCCGCGCGCGCCATATGGCGCGACTATCCCGAAGCGCGCATCATCTTCTGGACGCAGTTCCCGCACGAGATTTACATCAACGAGATTCGCAAGATCGTGAAGCAGGTTGATCCGCCGCCGGCCTATGGCTTCATTCACAAGAACAATCCCGAGTCGCGTTTCCTGCGTTTCGTCGCTGCCGTGCTCGAAGACGGCGCCGACATGATCGACCCGGCGTTCAAGGACTCTTTCAAACGGCCGCTGCTGAC
>Ga0207675_100002445_pt1 | contig 18394 bp, 20 predicted proteins | sample KBSSwiS42_FD_184305 | JGI IMG/M metagenome (GOLD analysis project Ga0207675, IMG submission 184305) | Switchgrass rhizosphere microbial communities from Kellogg Biological Station, Michigan, USA - KBS Switchgrass S4-2 (SPAdes) (version 2) | ecosystem: Host-associated > Plants > Roots >... | reverse complement strand
GTCGTCCACCAGGACGACTTCGAGCTCGAGAAAATGGCCGAGACCCTCGACGCGGTCCAGGTGAACGCGGGTACGTCCAACCAGGAAGAGAGTGCGGTACTTGCGGATGCGACCGATTTGTCCGTAGGCCAGCGAAAGCGATTCACGAAGCGTCTCGGGTGATGATGTGGGTGACCGTATATAGAACGACTCTTTAGGTCCCGCCTGGTTCACTCTGCGGTAGAAAATCAGCTCGCCGGCATCGGTCGAGAACGCACGCAGCTTCAGCCGCCCGTTGTCGCAACGGAAAAAAGTGTCGTCCTGGGCGATTTCGAGCGGCCCCTCGGTGGCGAGTTCCGCCACGCGCGGCGTCAGCAGGGCGACGTTTTCGATGCGCGCCTTGATTTCAATGTTTCGAGGCATGGGCGTCGCAACGTGGCGTCACTTCTTGAGCCGCACGCCGCTGGACATGCGCGGCAGCTCGTTGGCACGCAGCGCAGCGTCTATGGAAAACCTGCCTGCACCATGCGTACCGAGATACAGGCCGATGAACACCAGGCAGCCGTTCGGAAAGATCCCACGCATGCCGCCGGCGTGGTCCAGTGCGAGGGCAATTCCGAAGTGGATGGCGCAGAGCAACCCGGCCCAGCGGGTGAACAACCCGAGCACGAAGGCAACCCCCATCGCCAGCTGCAGGTAAATGGAGATCGAGGCCAGCAATTGCGGGGCGGGAAATCCGTGATCCTTCAGGAAGTTCACGAATTCGGTCATACGCTCGCTGCTGCCGACGCTGTTCATCACGCCCCAGATCAGGAACAGGCCGACGAACAGGCGAAGCAGCAGCAGCGCCAGGTCCGCAAAGGGCTGGGCGGAGGTCAGGAAGGCGAGTTGGCGCATGGCGTGCAAGACTAACTGCGCGTGCGGCCACGCGACAATCAGCCTCGCGCCGCGATTCGTCGGCGATCAGCGACGTCGCTTCGTCCTACGGACCCAGGTACGCCCCGGCTGTTCGGAGGCCAGCTCCACCATGCGCTGCGCCATGGCGCCGTAGCCCTCGTCGACGCCGGTGCGCTTCGACGAGGGTCTGCGTCATTCAGGCGGCCACGGCCTTGTTTGGCACGGCCAGCAATTGAACGTAGTTGGGTTGCCCGGCCACGCGTGCCAGCCACTCGCGCACCTTCGGATAGGGCGCGAGATCGAGACCGCCGTCCGGAGCCACGTGCGTGTACGCGTACAGGGCGATGTCCGCGATGCTGTAGCGGTCGTTCACGAAGAACTGGCGCGTGGCGAGATGACCTTCCATGACCGCCAGGGCCGCGTGGCCCTTCTCGAGCCGCGCCGGCAGCTCCGCCCGGCGGGGGTGGTCTGCGGGGAAGTGGCGGCAGATGTAGCGCGGCGTCGCCACGTACGGCTCGTGGCTGTATTGCTCGAAGAACATCCACTGCAGCACCTGCGCGCGGCCCAGCGGCGTCGCGGGCACGTAGCGCGAGCCCTCGGCGAGGTACCAGAGGATGGCGTTGGACTCCGGCAGGTAGGTGCCGTCATCGAGTTGCAGCGTCGGGATGCGTCCATTCGGGTTGCGCTTGAGGAACTCGGCCTGGCGCGTTTCGCCCTTGTCGATGTCGACATGCGTCCAGTCGTACTTCTGGCCCAGTTGTGCCAGCAGCAGGCGGACCTTGTAGCCGTTGCCGGAGTCGAGATAGTCGAAGAGGTGCATGGCGAGTCCCCGAGCGGTGATGTCGCCGGAAAGTATCGGATCACGCGCCCCGCGGTGCGAGGAGCAAGGTTTTTCGCTGAGGCCAAGTTATTCTTGTCCTGGCCATGGCAAGACGACTCCCGCCCCTCAACGCCCTGCGTGCCTTCGAAGCGTCGGCGCGTCTCGGCAGCTTCGTCGCGGCCGCGCACGAGCTGCGCGTGTCCGCCGCGGCCGTGAGCCAGCAGGTCCGCCGGCTCGAGGACTATCTCGACACCCGCCTCTTCCAGCGTCTCGCGCGCGGACTCACGCTCACCGAGCAGGGCCGTGACTATCTACCGGAGCTTTCGGCCGGGTTCGACCTGCTGGGCGAGTCCACGCAGCGCCTGCGCGCCAGGCGCGCCGACGGCGTGCTCACGCTCACCACGCTCGCGGCGTTCGCCAATGGCTGGCTGCTGCCGCGGTTGCATCGCTTCCGCGAGCGGGCGCCGCGCATCGACGTGGTGTTGCGCACCTCGCGGCAGGTCATGGACTTCCGCCGCGATGCCATCGACCTCGCGATCCGCTTCGCACCCGGACCGGGCCGCGGCCTCAATGGCGAATTGTTGTGCCGCGAGGAATTGTTCCCGGTGGCGAGCCCGCAGCTGTTCGGCGGCGGGCGCATGCCGGATACGCTGGCGGCGCTCGCCGACTATCCGCTGCTGCACGACACCGACGCAGGTCCCGAACAACCCTGGCTGGGCTGGCGCGGCTGGTTCGAGCGCGCGGGACTGTCCACGGTCCCGGTGGGCCGGGGTCCGCAGTTCAGCGATTCCATCGTGTTGATCGGCGCCGCGGTCGCCGGCCTCGGCATCGGGATCGGACGCGCCCCGCACGTGGGTCCCTTGCTGGCGCGCGGCCAGCTGGTGCGCGTCACGCAGGAAACATGGCTCTCGCCGTGGAGTTACTTCCTCATGGCACCGCCGGCGCACTTCAAGCGGCCGGTGGTTCGCACCTTCGTCGACTGGGCGCTGGAAGAGTCGCGCTCAGGCAGCGCGGGAAATTAGCCGCGCACGTGCCGCGGCCAGCAGCGCCCGTGCATATCGCTTGTGGAACGGCATCAGGGCACGGAAAAAGGCGCTGAGCCGGCGCTGCCCGGAGGGTGCAGCTAGGACGGGAACAACACCGGTACCGAAGTACAGGCGCGTGAAGCCGTCCAGCCTCTCGACCATCAGCCACGAGCGGGTCTTGCCCTGGTAGTCGCACACCATCAGTTGATCGGGTGCGCGGGCCTCCACCGACCAGGCCGCAAAGGCATCGCATTCACCGCGCGCGAGCTGTTCCGCCTGCCGGTCGGTCGAAGGTTTGAACACCAGCGTCGCGAGCACCAGGCGCTCCAGCTTGAACAGCCAGGTCGTGTAAAACGCGGCGACAAACTCCGCGTGTGAGAAATCCCCCGGCAGTTCCGTGGCGAAGCAATCCGCGTAGCCGCCGTCCGCGGCGTAACGCGTCAGCAGGGCAAATGGCGGCAGGGGTTGCGGCTCGATCATAACGACAGCGGCAGTTCCAGATGCCGCGCGTACATCATGTCGCGGTGCTCGAGCAGGATGGGATCGAGTGCCGCCTGCGTACCGGTGTCGAGCCATTCGAATGCCGTGCGAATGCCGTCATTCATGTCGCACTGCCCGGGAGGCAGCGGCTTGAACAGCGCCATGAAGGCGGCGCTGTAGATGTCGACCGCGCTCAGCTCGTCGAGGTAATAGTCCCTGCCCAATTCCCGCTGCGCGCGCAACTCGCGCGCGAAATCGCCCAGCAGCCCGGCGACGCGGCGCGCGTAGCGATCGGCATCGGCCGGGTCGTAGCCGTACTTGTTGCCGAGATATCCGCCGACGCGCGCGGCGAACCCGCCACTGTTGGTCGTGCCGGCGTGCACCATCTGCAGCCGGCGATTCCAGCCGAGGCCGTCGGAGCCGCAGAATTTCTCCGCCAGCAGCACCGCGCGACCGCGTGCGTTGGGTTCCAGCGGCAGCAACCGCGGGTTCGGTGCCAGGCGTTCCGCGAGCATGAGTATTTCCGCCCAGCCCGAACGAGGAGGCTCGTCGTCGTACACCACCACGGGCCCGTTGAGTTGCCCGGCCCAGTTTTTCAGCGCTTCGTTGTCATACACCAGGCGCACCGCGGAAAAATCCAGGCGCTTGAGGTGAAAGATCCCCTTGGCCGCTTCGCCCCAGGGGCTCGGCACCTTGCCGACGACGACCATGCGCAGGCCGCGCCGCGCAATCGCTTCATCCACACTGACGTATTCAAAGCTCATCGCAGCCCAGCTTCCGGTTTTCGCGCAACGCGATCAATGCGTGGCGGCGAATTCAGCCGCCGGTTTTGCTTGACAATGCCGGGCTCACTGCGCGACGGCGACGATGATGCGGCGGTAGGCCGTGAGGCGCGGCGTCCCGTTGTCGGTCACGGCCAGGATGATGTGGGCGATCCCGGAGCCGCAATTGGCATTGTGGTTCATCCAGTCCGGGCGGCAGGCCACTGTGGCGCGGATACGCGTGCGCGACGCGCCGGGCTCCAGTATTTCGAGTCCGGCGAGTCCCCAGGCCGGGGCGTGGCCCGCTTCCGCGTAGTGGAACCAGCGGAATTGCAGCGCATTGCCATCCGGGTCGCTTGCCTCGGCGGCCAGCTCGAACGTGTCGCCCGCGCGTACCTGGAGATGAATCGGCCAGGGACTCCGTCCCTGGTCGACCACGACGGTGGGCGCGTGATTCGCAGCGTTGAATTCTTTCACGGTCCAGTCCATGCGCGCCGCGAAGTCGTTCTGAAAAGCCTCGCGCCAGCGCCACACCGTGGCCTGGTCGGACACGTGGCTCCGGCCGTCGACGCCGGTCACTTCATCGCGCGAGGTGATGCGCGAATCCGCATCGCCGCCCTGCGTCCAGAGGGGCCGCGACTCACCGCTCGGCAGGAACCTGAGGTAGCGGCCACCCCAGCCACCCCAACCCGGATTGCGGTAGGCCTCGAGGCCATTGCCGACGAGGTTCAGGAACGACGGCGTGTCGCCCTCCATGATGTATTCGAATTTCGGGTAGGCCGCGCCCAGCGGACCTTTGGAACGGATGTTCCGGTCTAACCACTCGTTGGTGACGAGAGTGGCGTCCGCGCCCTCGCAGTTCTTGTAGAACACGTCGCCGCTGATGCCCGTCCAGGTCGCGTACATGTATTCATGCGAGTCCGGCTGGGTTGGGCGGACGATGTAATGCAGCGTGGGAAACTCGCGCCGGATCCACGGACCCGCATCGTCCTGGTCGGATACTGAATACACGCGCAGCTTTGTGATGAGTGCCGCGAGTTGTTGAGGTGAACGCGTGAGTCGCGCCGTCATCAAGGCCTGGGCCAGTGTGTTCGCGCCGCCCCACACCGTGATCCACAGCGGGCGCGGATCGGCACGATCGGCGGCCGCGAGAATCGCCTTCGCCCCGGTGGAGAGTTTGTTGCGACCCACGGCGGCCATGCCGAAAGCGGGCTGGCCGGAGGAGATCTTCGCCTGCAGCTGTTCCGCCTTCGGCCAGCCCTCGGCGTGTTTCAGCAAATTGGGTTGAACCTCGCCATAGGCAGCGACCACCTTGGCGATCATGTCCGGGCGCACCCGGTCGCGCTGCCAGGTCGACGTCGTCGCGACCAGCGCTTCGATGTCGAGCTCGTTCGAATACAACATGAGCCGGACCATCGACATCTGGTCGTCGGGCTCGTTGCCGATGTCGGTGAGCACCACGAGTCGCGGCTTGCCGGCGAACTCGTCGACGAAATCCGCGTCGCCCGGCTGGGCGGCGAAAATCGCGCCCGGCAGCGTCAGCAACCAGAGTGCGCGCAGGCACGCGCGAGCCAGGGACGTCATCGATGCGCCACGCTGAGCAGGCGTTCGTAATGCCTGAGGTCGCCGGCAGAGAAACAGCAGAACACCACTTCCTCGATGCCCGCGAATTTCGGCAGATGCTTTTGCACGGTGGCTACCGCCACTTGCGATGCGAGCTCGATCGGGTAACCGAAAACGCCGGTGCTGATGCTCGGGAATGCTATCGAGCCCAGCCGATGGTTGGCGGCAACCTCGAGCGAACGCCGGTAACACGAGGCCAGCAATTCCGGTTCACCGGCATCTCCGCCATTCCAGACCGGGCCTACGGTGTGGATCACGTGGCGTGCCGGCAGCCGATAACCTCGCGTGATCTTCGCCTCGCCGGTCTTGCAGCCGCCCAGCAATCGGCACTCGTGCAACAGCTCCGGCCCCGCCGCGCGATGGATCGCACCGTCCACCCCGCCGCCGCCTAACAATGACGAATTCGCAGCGTTGACGATGGCGTCGAGTGCCAGCGTGGTGATGTCGCCTTGCAGCGCGCGCAGCTTCATAACTTCGGCGGCCGGCGCGCCCGGGTTGCCTGCTCATAGGCGTACGCGTACTGGATGAGTTTGCCTTCGCTCCACGCCGTGCCGATGAACGACACGCCGACGGGTAATCCCTTCACGAAGCCCGCCGGCACCGTGATGTGCGGATACCCCGCGACCGCTGCGGCCTGCGATGAATTGCCGCCGGTATAGTGATCGCCGTTCACGAGATCGGTTTTCCACGCGAGGCCGACGGTCGGCGAAACCAGCACGTCCACTTTGTATTTCTTCAGCGCCGCATCGATGCCATCGCGGCCGGCGGCTCGCTTGGCTCGAGCCGAGATCTGGCGGTACTCGGGCGAAGTGAGCGGCCCCTTTGCTTCGGTGTCGGTGAAAATTTCCTGGCCGAAATGTTCGAGCTCGCGCGGTTCCTTCTCGTTGAAGGCGATCAATTCCGCGAGTGTCTTCGGCGCGTCGGTACGCGTAGCCAGGTACTTGTTCAGTCCGTCCTTGAATTCGTACTTGAGCACGTTCAGTTCATCGTCGCCCAGCTTGTCGCCGGTCTTGAGCTCGACCTTGTCGACGATTTCCGCACCTTGCGCGCGCATGGCGTTCACCGCCTCGTCGAACACCTTGTCGACGCGCGCGTCAAAACCACCCAGGCTGCGCACCACGCCGACGCGTACGCCGCGCAGCCCGTCGGCTTTGAGGAACTGGCCATAGTCGGTCGCTGCCGGCCTCGTGGCAACGGTCGATGCCGGATCCTTCGGGTCCGGTGCGGCCATCGCATTCAGCAATGCGACGGCATCAGCCACCGACAGCGCCATGGGTCCTGCCGTGTCCTGGCTCGCGGAAATCGGGATCACGCCGCTGCGCGAGATGAGTCCCACGGTCGGCTTGATGCCGACGATACCGTTGATGCCGCTGGGACACACGATCGAGCCGTCGGTCTCGGAGCCCACGGCCGCCACCGCGAGATACGCCGCGATCGCCGCGCCGGAGCCCGAGCTCGAACCGCAGCTGTTGCGATCGACCGCGTACGGATTGCGCGTCAGACCGCCACGCGCGCTCCATCCGCTGGTCGAGTGAGTCGAGCGGAAGTTGGCCCACTCGGAGAGGTTGGTCTTGCCGAGGATCACCGCGCCGGCCTCGCGCAGCTTCTTCACCAGGAAGGCATCCTGCGATGGCCGCGAGTTCACCAGCGCCAGCGAGCCCGCCGTGGTCAACATCCGGTCAGCGGTGTCGATGTTGTCCTTGAGCAGGATCGGGATGCCGTGCAGCGGGCCGCGCGCACCGGAGCGCGCGCGCTCCGCGTCGAGTTGCGTTGCGATCGCCAGTGCGTCGGGATTCACCTCGATGACGGAATTGAGCGCCGGGCCATGCTTGTCGATGGCGTCGATGCGCGCGAGGAATACGCGCACCAGCTCACGCGAGGTCGTGGCGCCGCTTTTCATGTCCGCCTGCAGCCGTGCGATGGCGTCGCCGTCCCAGGTGTCGGCCGCGTCCGTCGCAATATTGGCCTGCGAGTACGTCGCCAACGGCAGAAAGGCCAGCGCCGCCGCCAGCCACCGAAACGGTGCACGGCACCCGGTAAGTGTTGCTTTGGTGTGCATAAGAACTCCTTGGTCATTCCGCGCCACGTCGCCCGACGCGTTCTCTACAATCACGCGATGGCAAAGCGCGGCTGGATTCTCTTCATCGTCCTGGGCGTGGTCTGGGGCATGCCCTATCTTCTGATTCGTATCGCGGTCGGCACGATCGATCCTCTCATCGTTGCCGGCTCGCGCACACTGATCGGCGCACTCTTGTTGTTGCCGGTCGCGCTGCATCGTAACGCTTTGGCGGTCGCGTTTCGCAACTGGAAGTGGCTGCTCGCCTTTACGCTGCTGGAGATCAGCATTCCCTGGGTCATGCTCGGCCACGCGGAAACCAGGCTCAACAGTTCCACGGCCGGCCTGCTCATCGCCATCGTGCCGCTGTTCGCGGCCATCATCGTCACCCGGCTCGGCCACGAGAAGCTGGAAGCGCGGCGCCTGCTGGGCCTCGGTCTCGGATTCGCCGGTGTGGCGCTGCTCGTGGGCCTGGACATCGACCTGCACGACTGGCTGGCCGTACTCGCCACCATCGTGGTGGCACTGTGTTACGCCATCGGCCCCATCATCCTCGATCGCAAGCTGCAGCACGTTCCTTCGATTGGTGTGGTGACCGCCTCGCTCATCCTGGCCACCCTCATCTACCTGCCGTTCGCGCCATTCCTGTGGCGTCCGGGCGGAACTCTGGCCGCCTGGGGTTCCGTGGCGGCGCTGGGCGTGGTGTGCACCGCGTTCGCATTCATGGTTTTCTTCGCGCTGATCCGCGAAGTCGGGCCGGCGCGCGCCACGGTGATCACGTACATCAATCCCGCGGTGGCGATTCTCCTCGGTGCGGTGGTACTGCACGAGCCGCTGACCACCGGCATGATGATCGGCTTTCCGCTGGTGCTCATCGGATCGTACCTGGGAACCACCCGCGGCCGGCCGGCGATCACGGAGGCAGTTCCGCGAACTGCGGAAGATCGTCCGTAATCGAGTCCCACGGCGCCTTCGAGCCCACGAAGATGTGCGCCGACGGGCGGATCGACGGGCTATCTACCAGGGTTCCAAGCGTGACGTGCACGTAGGGCCCCGAGCCGATATCCGAATACAGCAGCGAGCCACACTTCCCGCAGTGCAGGTCGTAGGTCGATTCGCCGCCATAACGCAGGGTCGCTTCGCGCCCCGCGCTCAGCTCCAGTTTCTCGCGCTCGATTCCCGCGAAGGGCTTGAAGGCCGAGCCGGTGGCGCGGCGGCATTGCGAGCAATGGCAGATCAACGAATAACGGAATTCATCCTTGACGCGATAGCGCACCGCCCCGCACAGACAAGAACCCGCGAGAGTGCAACCGACGAGGGAATTTTCCCGGCTAGCGGTCATATCCGGAATCTTCACCTCTGCGATGACGCGACATGTGGAGGACCAGCAGGGCCACACCCAGTCCCGCAAGAGCAATGATGGCCAGCAGTCCCGGCCAGCTTCGAGGCCAGCCCAGGACAACCGGCACCGCGACGACGACGGAGGTCGCGATCAACGCAATTCCGGCGATGGCGCTCAAGACGGAAGCGCGCCCGGCTGGATGGGTATGCCGTTTCCTCGGCATGCGTCAGGTCATTCGCTTGCCGCCCGGGGCGTGCTGCCAGCCGAGGCATAGCAGGGACGTGATCAACAACACGCTGTACTCCGCACCGTTCCGCCCCGCGCCCACGACGAACCAGCCATTCGATGCGTGGACCATGAAGATGCCGACCACGTAGATGGCCGACAGCAGCAGCGTGACGGGAAAGACGAAACGCCCGACTACCAGGAGGATCGAGCCGAGACACTCGGTGAGCGTGATCGACCAGGCGATCGCAAGACCGAACGGCAGTCCCTGGGAGTCGAGATACTCACCAAATCCCGTCGTGCCACCGCTCAGCAGCCGGTAGAAGCCATGCGCTGCCACGAGCCAGGCCAGCATGACGCGCAGTACCAGCCAACCCACCTGGCTGCGGGAATTGATAGTCATGTGAGCACCAGCCACTGAACCAGGGTGTAGACGATTCCGGCGACGAACAGCGTACCGAAGATCTGCTTGTTGTACCGCGCGATCCACAGCGGCAGGTAGATGTCGAAGTTGTCCTGCCGGTCGTCGGTGTAGCGTGCCGCGACATTGGTCAGCGGGCAGCGAAATCCATTGATGAGCAGGATCATGACTTCAACCATGACGAGGCCGATCAAAACCAGCGCCGCGGTGAAGTCTCGCTGCATGGCCGCCACGGGAATCAACGCGATGCATCCGGCAAAGAATGCCCACGCGATGGTGTGCACGATCTTCACGGTGCGCAACGCGCCGTGCGGGCTGTTCATGGTTGGTTAGCCTCGCCTCCGGCGGGCCGCATCGATACGATCGATCAGCTGGTCGATCATCGCGTTTTTCGAGAACGCCCATCCCTTGTTGACGGGGATGAACGGGATCTCCTGGCCGAATCGGCCGGCCTGTCGCAACCGCAAGGTGGCCCGGCTGGGATTCGAGAAGGCCGTGTAACTCACGTTCACGATCTCCTCCAGGCGGATGGTGGTTTCTTCGCCTCGATTCCTGACTACCAGGAAGTCGCCGGCGTCCCAGACCTCATCGACCAGGTTGAATAGCATCTTTCTCATGACGACGTATCCGACGACTCCCATGATCAGCGGTGCGATCAGGAAGGGGATGGCTTCGATCTGACGCGGGATGCCGAAGAGCGCGGTCCCGAGGAATACCGCCAGGAATCCAAACCAGAGGATCGGAAACACCTTCTTGCTGATCACGGTGGATTTTGACGAAAGGCGCTGCATGTCAGCCTCACGCGTCGGCGAACTCGAAAACCTGATTCATCCTGCCACGGCAGGACGCGGCTCGCAGCCAATCCTATAGACCACCCTCTCCGGACACATATATAAGTACGGCTCTCGGGGCCGCAGGGTTAACCAGCTTGGAGTTCTACACAAAGGCCTTCTTCGTCGCGCTGGCCGTACTCGTCGGCTACCTGCTGATGCTGGTACTGCAGCCGTTTGCCGGCTCGATGGCCTGGGCGATTTTCCTGGCCTTCATCCTCAACCCGTTTCACAACTGGCTGACGCGCAAGCTGGGTAACCGGCCGGGGACATCCGCCGGCATCATCACCGGGCTGACACCATTCGCTCTGCTGACGCCGCTCACCCTGCTGGGCATCGCCTTCGCCAGTCAGGCGCGGGCGCTCGTTGGGTACCTGCGCTCCCAGGATTTGCACCTGGACGGTTCGTTGTTGCAGGAGATCGAGAAATATCCGGTCATCGGACCCGCGGCGCGCTTCGCGCGTGAAGAGCTGCAACTCGACGCGGCCGATTTCCAGGGCTGGATCACGCGTGTTGCCGAGGCGGCGCTGAGCAATGTCGGCTCGCTGGGCAGCGGCATCGTGCTCGGTGCTTTGGGGACGCTGGTCGGCTTCTTCTTCATGCTTTTCCTGCTCTTCTTCTTCCTGCGCGATGGCGAGACGATGTTCGCGCGATTGAAGCGCCTGATCCCGGTGCCCGAAGACCATCGCGAGCAACTGTTCAATCATCTCGCGAGCGTCACACGCGGCGTGTTCTACGGCATCGGCCTCACGGCCATCGTGCAGGGCGTACTGGTCGGCATTGGTTTCGCCATTGCCGGGTTGCCGTCCCCCGTCGTGTTCGGGGTACTCGCGGCGGTGCTGGCGCTGCTGCCCGCCGGAGGCGCGGCCATCGTGTGGATTCCTGCGACGCTATATCTCTTCGTAGCCGGTCACTGGAAGATGGGCGTGTTCATGCTCATATGGGGCGTGATCACCTCGACCTCGGACAATTTCCTGCGGCCCATTCTCGTGTCGCGTTATGCGCCGGTATCGGCGTTCACGGTATTCGTGGGCGTCGTGGGCGGGATCGCGGCCTTCGGCACCATCGGCATCGTCGTGGGCCCGGTGTTCCTCGCGCTGGTCGCCGCCATCCTGCAGTACTTCGACGAGAAAGTGATCGCGCCGAACAAGCGGAAACTGGACGCGCAGGCGAAGTAAGCGCGCCAGTCCGCTGCCACGGAACAGGTTCCGGGCGGGTAAGTGTCCACCGGTAAAGCAGTTATTTCGTCTTCGAAATCGGGCGTTCAACCCGTATCATTCGCGCCCCAATGAGCGACTCCTCCGTCATTCTCTCCGGCCTCAACGACGCGCAAAGCGCCGCGGTCACCGCGCCGGTGGGCCCGGTGCTGGTGCTGGCCGGCGCGGGCTCGGGCAAGACGCGTGTGCTCACGCACCGCATCGCCTGGGTGATCGCCACCGAGGGCGCCTCGCCGCATTCCATCCTCGCGGTCACGTTCACCAACAAGGCGGCGCACGAGATGCGTGGCCGCATCGAGAAGTTGTTAGGTGTGCCCGGCAGCGCGATGTGGGTGGGCACGTTCCACGGCATCGCGCACCGGCTGCTGCGGCTGCACTGGCGCGATGCGAATCTGCCGCAGGGTTTCCAGATCCTCGACGGCGAGGACCAGCTCAGGCTCATCAAGAAGATCGTCAAGGCGATGGAGCTCGACGAGGCCCGCTGGGTGCCGCGCGAGATCCAGTGGTTCATCAATCACAACAAGGACGAGGGCCTGCGTCCGCCGGTGCTCAAGGATGCGGGCGATCCCACCCGCCGCCAGCTGATCAGGATCTATTCGGAGTACGAGGCGCAGTGTCAGCGCACCGGTGTGGTGGATTTCGCCGAGCTGCTGCTGCGCGCCTACGAGCTCTGGCTGAAGAATCCGCAGATACTCGCTCACTACCAGCACCGCTTCCGGCACGTGCTCATCGATGAATTCCAGGACACGAACGCCATCCAGTACGCCTGGGCGTTGCTGATTGCCGGCAAGGACGGTGCGCCGTTCGTGGTCGGTGACGACGATCAGTCCATCTACCGCTGGCGCGGCGCGCGCGTCGAGAACCTGTCGCGGTTCACGCGCGATTACCCGGCCGCGAAGATGTTCCGCCTCGAGCAGAATTACCGTTCGACGGGCAACATCCTCAAGGCAGCCAACCGGCTGATCGAGAACAACACCGGGCGCCTCGGCAAGAATCTCTGGACCTCGGGCGGCGACGGCGATCGCATCCGGCTGTATGCCGCCTTCAACGAGCGCGACGAAGCCGAGTTCGTCATGAATCGCATCCGCGACTGGATGAACCACGGCGGCGCGCGGCGCGACGTGGCCATCCTGTACCGCTCGAACGCGCAGTCGCGCGTGTTCGAAGAAGTGTTCATGTCGGCGCGCATTCCGTACAAGGTGTACGGCGGCCTGCGATTCTTCGAGCGGGCCGAAATCAAGGACGCCCTCGCTTACCTGCGGCTGGTGTCGAGCCGCGCGGACGACGCATCGTTCGAGCGCGTGGTGAACCTGCCGGTGCGCGGCATCGGCGCCAAGTCGCTGGACGTGCTCCGCGAACAGGCCAAGGCGGCGAGCACGTCATTGTGGGTCGCCGCGGCGCATTGCGTCGCCAACGGCGCGCTGGGTCCCAAGGCCGAAGCGGCCGTGAACGGATTCCTGAAACTCATCGACCAGCTGGCGGCCGATGTTTCCGGTCTCGAATTGCACGAGCAGGTCGACCACGTCATCAACAATTCGGGCCTGGTCGAGCACCACAAGAAAGAGAAGGCGGATCGCGGCGAAGCACGCGTCGAAAACCTGAACGAGCTCGTGTCGGCAGCGCGCGGCTTCGAGCCCGATGTGGCCAACACCGAGACGGAACAGCTGCCGCCGCTGGAAGCATTCCTCGCGCACGCCGTGCTCGAGTCCGGCGAAGGCCAGGCCGCGGAATGGGAAGACTGCGTGCAGATGATGACGTTGCATACCGCCAAGGGCCTCGAATTTCCCGTGGTGTTCCTGTGCGGCATGGAAGACGGGCTGTTCCCGCATCAACGCTCCTTGAATGACGCCGAGGGTCTCGAGGAAGAGCGCCGCCTCTGTTATGTCGGCGCCACCCGCGCCATGAAACAGCTGTATCTCACCTACGCCGAACAGCGCCGCCTGCACGGCATGGACAACTTCGGCACGCCATCGCGTTTCATCTCGGAGATCCCCGACGATCTCATCGAGGAAATCCGTCCGCGCATCCAGATTTCGCGGCCGGTGGCCGCGGGGCGTTTCAAGGTGCCGTCTGAAGAGCTGGCGCCTGGCGTCAGACTCGGCGCGCGCGTGCGGCACAAGAAATTCGGCGAAGGCGTCATCCTGAAAGTGGAAGGCCAGGGGCCCCAGGCCAACATCGAAGTGAACTTCGAATCACTCGGCCGCAAGATCATGATGCTCGAATATCTCGAGGTGGTTCGGTGACGTCTTCGCAGCCCTTCCATGACAAGCTCGCCGCCGCCTGGAAGGCAACGAACTCGCTCGTGTGCGTTGGCCTGGACCCGGAGCCGAAAAAATTTCCCGACCAGTTCCGCGACGCCCCCGGCGGCATCTTCGAGTTCAACAAGGCCATCATCGACGCGACCAAGGACCTGGCGTGCGCGTACAAGCCGCAGTTCGCCCATTACGCGGCACACGCGGCCGAGAACCAGCTCGAACACACCATCGACTACATCAAGACGCGGTGTCCCGATGCCATCGTCATCCTCGACGCCAAACGCGGCGACATCGGCAGCACGGCCGAGCAATACGCGCTCGAGGCCTTCGAACGGTATGGCGCGGATGCGGTCACGGTGAATCCCTATCTCGGCCGCGATTCGGTCGAGCCCTTCCTCAAGTACCAGGACAAGGGCGTGATCGTCCTGTGCCGCACGTCGAATCCTGGGGCGCGCGACTTTCAGGATCTCAACGTCGGCGTGCAGACGAAGCTCTACCAGCACGTCGCCGAGACGGTGGCCAGGGACTGGAACAGCGCCGGCAACTGCATGCTGGTGGTGGGTGCGACGTATCCCGAAGAGCTGGCCGACATCCGCTCGCGCGTCGGCAATCTGCCGATCCTCGTGCCCGGTGTGGGCGCGCAGGGCGGCGACGTTGCGAAGGTGATGGCGGCGGGCAAGACCGCCGCGGGAACCGGCCTCGTGATCAGCTCGTCACGCGCGATTCTCTACGCGAGCTCCGGGGCCAACTTCGCCGCGGCGGCACGCAAGGCGACGCAGGAACTCCGGGACTCCATCAATTCGCACCGGTAATGGGGACATTCCTCATTTCGGTTGTCACATGACAGCGAAAATCAGGAATGTCCCCATTTATGGGCCCCAGCGGAATTCTCGTTGCGGGACAGGGTCCGGGGGACCCAGGGCTGCGGCGTGCGGATCGGGCACGAACATCCGCCAGGCGCTGGTGGGGTGGCGGAACAGCGAGTAGACCGCTCCCAGTCCCTGCGGCAGGGGTTTTTCAGATTGCAGCGGCGCCGCTTGCCGCTCTCCCTCGACCACGATGACGCTCTTGTCGGCATCCGGGGCGTTGACGACCGCCTGGTATTCTTTCGGCATCATGTAGTTGCGTACGTTGCCGATGCCGAGTTTCAGGGGAGGACGAGCGGCGGGAAGAGCTGTGGCCGCCGGCTTCGCGCTTGGAGTTGCGTGGGCGGCAGGCTCCGCGGCCTGGATAGCCGCCGCGAGCAGCATGGTGAATCCGACTGCGATCCGCGGGTGCATCGCTTTCTCCTGCTCCTCTCTGCTCCGACCGTCAGCCTGCACGCAAGGTTCCTGCGGGCGCCGTCAGCGGTTACCACCGTCAAGCCCGGGCGATCACCTGCGCGGCGAACCAGGCCAGAACGGCGCCCACGCCGACGATGACGGCCGCGACCACCCACGGGCGCGCCACGGCGCGCGCCTGTGGCTCGAAGGGGCGCACGAGCAGGAATCCCGACACCGTGCCGGCCAACAACCCGCCGATGTGCGCGGAGTTGTCGACGAACCGCATGGCCGCTCCCAGGACCAGGGAATACACCAGCAGCGACGCAGCTCCGGTCGAAACCTGCTTGAACATATCCTTCGGAATATCGCGGGGCCTGCGTGCGAAGAATGCCAGCAGCGCGCCGTAGACTCCGAAGATCGCCCCCGATGCGCCCGCGCTCAGCCGCGTCGCATCCCACCAGCCGCTCGCAATGCTGCCCGCGAGCGCCGAGAGCAGGTAGATCACGGCGAAGCGCGCACTGCCGAAGAGTTTTTCCGTGACCTGGCCGCCGCTGTAGAGCGCGATCATGTTGAGGATGAGGTGGATGATGCCGAAATGGATGAACGCCGAAGTCAGCAGGCGCCACGGCTGGCCATGCCAGGTGAGCGGCCCGTAATTCGCGCCGAACTTCAGGTGCACGGCGCTGTTGACCGCGATGAGCCCGGCTCCCATGACGAGCATCACCGCGAACAACAGCAGGTTGAGTCCGACGAGGCTGCGCGTCACCCAGGTCTTCGGCGCGATGGCCGCGAGGTTCTCGAAGTACTTCTTGTATTGCGCCTGGAGCTCGAGGAACCCGGGCGTCATCTCCTTCGGCAGAAGTTCGAGCAGCGCGAGCGCTTCATCCCTGGACGCCATCCAGACCAGCACTTCGCGCCCGTCCTTGCGAGTGCGTACTGCCACGACCTGCGCAGCAGTGTCGCCTTCCAGGTGTTCGACGTTCGCAATGTCGACCAGCGCAAACCGGCGACGCTCATCAGGCGCGAGATTGCGCGCGTCGGAGAACAGCGCGTGTTCGGTGGTTACTTCGAGAGTTCCTGCCCCGGACAATTCGATATTGTTAGGCGACACGTCGCGCCAGGACGCCGACTCCGCCGGTCCGAAGCGCACGTCGAATACGCGCGGCGCCGATGGTGCGTCGGCATCGCTCACGCGGGGCTACTCTGCAACTCGTGGCGATGGCAACGGCGCGGCTTCCGGGGGCGAACCTGAAAAACATGCCCGGATTCGGGGTATTCGTACGAAATCAGCACCTTGATACCCACTTTCCCCACCCGGCACCTACAATACCGCCCCCATGAAGATCGTGATACTTGGCGCCGGGCAGGTCGGGCGCACGGCGGCTTACCACTTGTCGCGCGAAGAGTCGAACGAGGTCACGGTCGTCGATACCAATGAAGAAGTCCTGCGCGACCTGCAGGACCGGCTCGATATCCGTACGGTGGCCGGCAACGCCGCCTATCCATCGGTGCTCGAGGCGGCCGGCTGCGCGAGCGCCGACATCGTCGTGGCGCTGACCTCCAGCGACGAGGTCAACATGATGGCGTGCGAAGTCGCCTACACGCTGTATCGCACGCGCACGAAAATCGCGCGCATCCGCTCGGCGGAGTACACCCGCCACCCGAAGCTGTTCGCCGACGAAGCATTGTCCGTGGACGTATGGATCAGTCCCGAGCAGCTGGTCACCGATTACATCGCGCAGCTCATCAAGTTTCCGGGCGCCCTGCAGGTGCTGGACTTCGCCGACGGGCGCGTGCGGCTGGTGGGCCTGCGCGCACGCAAGGGCGGATTGATGGTCGGCCAGAAGCTGCGCGCGCTCAAGGAGCATCACCCGAACACCGAGGCCCGCATGGTGGCTATCTACCGCGCGGGCCGCAGCATGATTCCCGACGGCGAGACCGTCATCGAGGAGAACGACGAGGTCTTCTTCCTCGCGGCGCGCGACGACATCCGCAAGTTCATGGGCGAGATCCGCAAGGAAGAAGCTCCGGCGCGGCGCGTGGTCATCGCCGGCGGCGGCAACATCGGCCTGGCGCTCGCCAGGCGTCTCGAAGATGGCAACCAGGTGAAGGTGATCGAGCGCGACCCGAAACGCGCGCGGCGTATCTCCGAGTCGCTGCTCAACACCATCGTGCTCAACGGCGACGCCGCCGACGAAGAGCTGCTGATCGAGGAGAACATCGACAGCTGCGACGTGTTCGCCGCGCTGACCAATTCCGAGGAGGCCAACATCCTCTCGGCCATGCTGGCCAAGCGCCTCGGCGCCCGGAAAGTCATGGCACTCATCAACAAGCCTTCGTACGCCGACCTGATGGAGAGCGGCAGCATCGACATCGCCATCTCGCCGCAGACCATCACCATCGGCTCGCTGCTGGCGCACGTGCGTCGCGGTGACGTGGTGCGCGTGCATTCGCTGCGGCGTGGCGCCGCCGAAGCGCTCGAGGCCGTGGTGCACGGCACCGACAAGACCTCGCGCGTGGTGGGCCGGCGCGTCGGCGAGATTCCGCTGCCGGAGGGCACGACCATCGGCGCGGTGGTGCGCGGCGAAGAAGTGCACATCGCGCACCACGACACCCTGATCGCCAACGACGACCACGTGATCGTGTTCCTCGCCGATCGCCGGCACGTGGAGCAGGTCGAGCGCCTGTTCTCGAGCCCCGGCGGCCGCTGAAGCACCCGGAGCCGCCGACTTGTTAGCCGTCGCGCACGTTCTCGGCCTGATGATGGCCTTCTTCGGGCTGGTGTATGCGCTGCCCATCGCCTGGTCGCTGGGCGCGCGGGACGGCGCGGTCATGGACTTCGTCGCCGCGTTCCTGATCAACGTTTCCTTCGGGCTCGCGGTTGCGGCGGCCACCCGCAAGTTCCGCCGCGAGCTCAAGCCGCGTGACGGCTTCCTGCTGGTGTCGCTGTCCTGGACGCTGATGTCCGCCTCGGCCGCGGTGCCATTCATGATCGCCTTGCCCGACCTGAGCTTCACCGATGCGTATTTCGAAGCCATGTCCGGGCTGACGACCACCGGCTCCACGGTCCTCAATCATCTCGACGACCTGCCACAGTCGATCAATCTGTGGCGGCATTTGCTGCACTGGATCGGCGGCATCGGCATCATCGTGCTGGCGGTGGCGGTGTTGCCGCTGCTCGGCGTCGGTGGCATGCAGCTG
>Ga0207675_100002443_pt1 | contig 18403 bp, 18 predicted proteins | sample KBSSwiS42_FD_184305 | JGI IMG/M metagenome (GOLD analysis project Ga0207675, IMG submission 184305) | Switchgrass rhizosphere microbial communities from Kellogg Biological Station, Michigan, USA - KBS Switchgrass S4-2 (SPAdes) (version 2) | ecosystem: Host-associated > Plants > Roots >... | reverse complement strand
GGCGGCATTGGCATTGCTCGGCATCCATCGATGGCCGGCAGTACCGCGCGACCACTGGCGAGGACGATCTCGTCCTCACCAAGCAAGCTGCGGAAGATTGGTTTCTTGCGCTTCGGGGAAAATCAAAGGCGGGTCTGCTTACGAAGGAAAAGACCTTCCGGAAGGCAAATCCATCCGTTGCTTACGACACTCTCATTCTCACCCGGATATAACGCCGGTTATTGGTGCGGTAGTCCCTTTGAATGCACCACGTGGTGCGCTGGTGACATCACTGCAGGAGAAATCTGGCGAGGAGATGAAATCGCCTCGCGCTTCCCTTTGCCAAGCCTCCTCGGCGCTCTTGGGCCATCCTTATCGGCTGACCTGACGCAGATTTCCGTTAGCCGCCAGGGTCACATCGTTCAGTCCATCTGCGCCTCAAGTTGCTTAGCCTTATCACGATAATATTTTGCGGACGCAACATTCCCTTGGCTCTCGAAAACCTCGCGCGCAGCGTTCGCCGCAGCGCTTGCGTCGCGGAACCCTGCAATAAATGTCTCGCGGTCGTCGCTCTTCACAAGAGTACTGTCATTGAAACGACCGGCGAGATAGCCATTTGCAGTATCGATGACGCCCACCACCATCTTGCCCTCAAGCATGCGTCCATAAAAAACAGCGACCGCCTGGGATTGGTTGTAGACGCGCAATACCCCCAACCCATCCGCCACTCCTCCGATACAAGGGCCGGTCCAATTCGCCGTGTAGGGCTGCCATTCTGGCGGCTGACGGAATCCGCAACCGGTTGTCTTGTCCTTTCCAACCACATCGGCCAGCACCGGTTCGAAGGTGAAGACAAGTGCCACCAGACTGGCGGCTAGCTTTAGTCGAGACATGTACGGCTCCAACCTTGGTCGGCGAAATGTGACCAGCTTCCATCTTGGAAGATTCTACAAAGACCAACCCGAATTCGACACGCTGTGAACCGCCATCGTCGCGGCCAAGATCACAAATGGCATGCCCATCACGTCCGGCGAGCAGAAGCAGTTCACGACCCCTGATCCATTGCCGCGCCCAAACCGCCAAGACGATGCTGCATATGGCTGGCGAAAGAGTGGCGACCATGCGCAAACATCTTGATACGACGGGCGCTGCGGCCGGCACCGCGCACTGGCCTTGATGGCCATCCCGACGAATGCGCCAGCGGCGGGCCGAACCCAGCCAGTGCGACCGCCATCAAATCAGTGGTTGCCAAGGCAGGCTATGAGCCGGAGCCGACATTGCAGACGAAATCCTCGCGTGTCGCCGGGCCCGCTACTGTCAGCGCTTCTCCACATCGAAGGCTGCGAAGGTAATCATCGTCAGGTCTCCACCGTCGGAGAATAATCCTTCGCCGGCACTCCGAAGGTCCATGCGACCGCTTCATGCGCCGTCTTTGTATCCGGCGGCACGCGCAACCAGTAGCGCTTGAAGCGGCCATCAGGTTCAGGCGTTGAGTTGATTACTTCGATCATGACGATCGGCTCATCGTTGGGCAGATCTCGGCGCCACAGGGTGCCGAAACGCTCGTCGTGATCAAGGCGCTTCGCGCCTGAGTCCCGCACATACGCCGCGCTGCCACTCACGTCTTCGCCGTAGCGGTAGCGCTCGATCATGACGCGGCGAACTTCGGCATTGGTCTCTGCTCCGATGCGAACGACATCGATCTGCGCCGGCTGCTCAATCACATAGCGGGGGACGCGCACTCCGTGCATCGCGTAAATTGCCCAGCCATCAGGATAGGCGCAGGCCGGACCGGTGTCGCAATGAAGCCGGCCGCGATCGTCGCGAGACAGGATGTGGTGGCGCTCCGATACCCAGCAGATATTTTGGTGTGGCAACGCCCAGCCCGCTGATTGAGCCAGTTCCCACAGTCCGGACAGACTGCCGGTTTGATCGGTCAGGCCCAGCACTTCATAGAAATAGCGATAGAAAGCCAGCCATGACGCATCGTGCGAGCCGTAGACGCTGGCCTCGACGCTTTCCCTGAGCCTGGCCCCTACACAGACGCTGTTCCTGGCGGTGGCCTCGACGCTATCCCACACGCTGTCGCCAACGCTGGCCCTGACACTGTCCCACACGCTGTCCCCGACGTCGTCCTTCACGATCGCCCCGGCGCTGTCCGCGACACTGGCCCAGACGCTGTTTCTGACGGTGGCCCTGACCCTGTCCTCAACGCGGGCTCCGATGCTTTGCCAAATGTTGTGGCCGACGCTGGGCCTGAGGTTGGCGTCGCTGCTCCCCCCGTCGATGTGGTGTCTGACGTTGGTCCCGACGCTTTCCCAGAGTCTCTCAATCGGCTTCTTGACGACCATTATCAAACGGGTCAGCCCTTGCGATAACGGCGAACCGCACCACACGATCTTGGCGGGCGGCTCAAGGCCGCCTTGCCGATATACTTCGCGGATGGCCACCTCCGCGCGGGGCCGATCAGATGGATCGGTGCAGAGACCAATTTCCGTCCACCGGTCGCGGAACTCGGCGGCGCGCGCCTTTTGTGAGTCAGTCAGACTCTCAATCGGCGACATTGCGAATTTCCTCTGGCGAATACTCGCGTTGGCGGATCACCTGATAATTGCCGGGCGGCAAGTGGATCGTGTCGTGCTCGTCGTGCTCCAGCGCGACCGACCCATTGGCGCCGACAGTAAGAAACACTGCCATCAGCTTCGGATCGCGAAACAGCGCCGCGCTCTCGGCCTTGATCGCATGGGCATGGCCGGTCACTTCGCCATGCGCGAGGATTATGCGACCCCGCTCTCGTTCGATCGGATCCAGAGTGCCGGGAACGGAGTCTACCGGAACAATCAGGACATCACCTTGTCGATACATCCTTCTCTCCCTGTGCCGGATGACCTGGCCATTGATAATCGGTGGAGTAGCCGGGCCAGACACAATGGTTGGCGCGCCAGCGTCCTCGGCCTGCCCCTCGGCGAACGCCGCAATGCAACCGGTTGGATCAATCGACGCTCACCGGATATAGCGCCGGTTTTTTGTGCGGTAGTCCCCTTGAATGCACCACGTGGTGCGCCGCTGGCATCACTGCAGGACAAATCTGGCGAGGTGATGAATTGCCCCGCGCTTCCATTGCCAATCGCTCCTCGGTGTCCGTGGGCCATGCTTATCGGCTGACCTGACGCAGATTTCCGTTAGCCGCAAGGGGTCAAGCTCTCGCGCAGGCGGCGGCTCCTCTGCGTCAACTAATGCTTGTTCGAGCTCGGCCTTCCGGCTCTCAGGCTGAACCATCTTCGTGGTGATCTTGTCGGTAGCACCGCCTTGGAGGATCAAGTTCAGCAGCGTATCGAGTTCCGCGCTCTATCCGTTTGATCTCGAACCGAGCCGCCTCGATCATGCCGAGCCTTCCATCCGAAGACGATTGATCTCGCAACGCGGGCCGCCCCTCGTGATCGGAAGGGACGTCGACGCAAAGCCGCCTCATGTCGGGGAAGGACAGAGATTGACCGGTCAGAATCAATTCTTTCGCAGAATTTTATCCATCGCTTTTCCCCGTGCCAGCTCATCAATCAGTTTATCCAGGTAGCGAATTTCTCGCATGACTGGCTCCTCTATGTCCTCCACTCGGACACCGCAAACCACGCCCTTGATCAAGGTTCGCGAGGGATTGATTTTGGGAGCGTCTGCAAAAAATGTCTCAAAGTCGGTCTGTTTCTTCAGTTGAGTTTCGAGCTCCTTCTGACCGTATCCCGTCAACCAAGAGATGATCTGATCGACCTCTGCTTTTGTACGACCCTTCTTCTCTACTTTCGCAACGTAGAGGGGATAAACGCTTGCGAAGCTCGTCGTATAAATTCTGTGTTTTGCCATCAGTTTTTGCTCCCTGAGCTCCCCTGCCAGTTAAACTGTTGTAGGCCGCCGACCTCGACCCGGCCTCTTGCCGCCAAGGCCGGCGATCAGGACGTCGACGATCGCTGCCGCGCGCGGCATTCCCGAGACCTCGTCCTTACCGTCAATGAGCGTGCCCTGGATCCGCAGACTGACGTATCCGTGCACGAGTGACCAGGCGGCGATCACCTCTGTCTCAACACTGACTTTCGAGTTTGAGTCGCCCTTCGCCAGCGCGGCCTTGACGCGGTCATAGAGCACGGTCCCTGCCGCCTCTACGCCGGATTGCTCGACATCGAAGCAATCGCGCCGCCACAACAAGCTATAACGGTTCGGGTAGCGCAATGCGTAGCGCATGACCACCTCGGCAAAAGCACGTAGTTGGGCGTCCCGCGTCTGATTTGCAGCCGCGAGCGCTTTCTCAACCTTGATCGCCAACTCGCCGAAAATTCCAGCTGCCAAAGCTCCCAGAAGCGCAGCTCGATCTCTGAAATGATTGGCGGGTGCCGAATGGGCAACGCCCGCCTCGCGCGCAACTGCGCGTACCGTAACGGCTTCGGGTCCGTCTGCATCAAGAAGTGCAAGCCCGCTTGCGAGCAACGCCGTTCGAAGATCCCCGTGATGATAGGTTTTCCGGCCTTGCGATCCCATATTGACAATGTCCATTTCGACTAATATTGACAATGTCCATATTAGGGGAGGTCGCCGATGAAGTCCATCCTGTCCGCTTTGTGTCTTGCCTCGGCCGTGCTCGCCTTCTCTCCGCATTTGGCGCGTTCCGAACCTCTCGTCGGAGCGTGGCGGACGGCCGACGCCTCCTCGCATGTCCGTTTCGAGCCATGCGGCACCCGAACCTGCGGTCGCATTTTCTGGTTGCGCGAACCGATCGATTCCGAGACCGGACAACAATGGCGCGACAAACTCAATCCGGACGATACGCTCAGACGGCGCTCGCTTCTGGGACTCGTCATCGTGAGTGGGCTCCGCGAAACGGTCGCAGGACAGTGGCAGGGCGAACTCTACAATCCGCTCGATGGGAGGACATATGGCGGCCACTTCCGCGTGCTCGATGCCGGTAGACTGGAGCTGAAGGGCTGTGCGCTTGCGGGGCTTATCTGCCAGTCCGAAATTTGGGTGCGGATCGGTCCATGACGCGCTCGCTCAAGTTCTTGATGCTCGCAACGGACAGCGGCCTGTTGGTTTACTGGGCCATGTCCGCGCTGGTGGCGATGCGCCTCCTCAATATCCCTTCTGATTGGCTATTCGGGCACCATGACGACCCGGCCGTGCAAGCCTGGAACTGGTCGTTTCTGCCGCTTGATGTGGTGCTGTCGGTTGCAGGGCTTATGAGCGTGCGTTTGGCTGCGCGTAACGCCACGCCTTGGCGAACCCTTGCCACCTTATCCCTGGCGCTGACCGTCGCCGCCGGACTGATGGCAATCTCGTTCTGGGCCGTACGCGGCGAGTTCGACCTCGTCTGGTGGGCGTTCAATCTCTATCTCATGACCTGGCCGATGCCCTTTCTTGCCACCGATCTGGGGCGGCAACTGCGCCGTCCGTTCAGGTCCCAGCCTCGAATAGCTTTGGGGGAACCCGCCAAGCCGCCAGCGCGTGATAGCGGCCGGCCGCGGCGGGCGTCGTACTGCAAACGTCGCCGACTTCCGGAGTGAGAGGTCCATCCGATTGTTTGTCGCGACGTTATATCGCATGGGACACAACCGTTTCACCACGGCGCGTCATTCTCGTCACCATTCACATCAACATCGTTCGGACGCGCGTCATTCAAGCGATGAATCAGACTAAAGTTCGACGCTCAATCAATTGTCCAAATTATGTCATCGGGATTCGCAATCAGTCGACGTGAGAATTTTTGTGCCCATAGGCTTTGCCTATGTCTTTTCGCCGATGTCATTCGCGCACACACACTTGGAATAAATCCAATCTGAAATCGACTCCGCATGATTGATACTGCATGTTGGCGCAACTCCCGACTGACACATTCGGTGCGTAAGCATTGGTCAGAGGAAAAGCATGCTGGCGGAGACGAGGCGAAGGAATCTGGGAGCGCGAGGCGACCCTGAGTTCGGGTCGTGGCCTGCGTACGCTTCGATTCTTATCGTTGATGACGAAGGGACGTCGTCACCAAGGATCAGGCATCGGGCCGATCCTTGCGTCGGACGATATGATTGCGAACATCGTGCGCTGTGTCGGCCAGCGCCGCGCGTGACTCATGGGTTTGCCAATCGGTGCACGCCGATCGCGGCGCAGCAGATCACTGCATTCCGACATTCTGTGGATGGTTTCGCCAGGCGCGCTCCGTGCGCCTCGGCGGCTGTGGGGGCATTGGGGAACGCGGCTAATGACGACTGGGAATTTGGATCTCGATACTTTTCCGAAGCTGCTCATGCATCACTCTCGCGAGCGGGGCGAACGTCCGGCCATCCGCGAAAAGAGCCGCGGCATCTGGCGTACCGTAACCTGGCGCGAACTGGCCGAAGAAGCCGCCGCGCTCGCAGCCGCGGCGTCGGAACGAGGTATGCAACGCGGCGCGCATGTCGCCTTGCTGGGCGACAACCGGCCGCGGCTGTATGCGGCGATGTGCGCGGCGCAGTGGCTCGGCGCCATCGTGGTGCCGCTCTATCAGGATGCGGCGGCCGACGAGATCGCTTCGTCGATCGATAGCGCGAAAGTTACTCTCGTCTTTGCCGAGAACCAGGAGCAGGTCGACAAGCTGCTCGAAATATTGCCGCGCTGTCCCACGGTTCGATGCATCGTCTACGACAAGGACCGCGGAATGCGCCACTACAAGCAGCCGGAGCTTGTCAGCTACGCCTCCCTGTTGCAGCACGGCCGCCAACTCGCCGCCGAAAAGCGTGACTTCCTGCAAGCCGAGGCCGCGCGCGGCAGCGGTCAGGATTCCGCCTTCGTGTTCTATACATCGGGCACCACCGGCCCCGCCAAGGGCGTCGTCCTCACCCATGCCTCGCTGATCGATCGCGCGCGGGTGGCCGCGTCGATGGGAGAATTGAAGGATACCGACGTGGCGATGGCCTACCTTCCGCCTGGATGGATCGGCCAGAATCTCTTCGGCTATGTCCAGCCGATGGTCGTTGGCTACTGCATCTGTTGTCCCGAATCCTCCGACACCATGCTTGCCGATATGCGCGAGATGGGTCCGACCTATTTCCTCGCCACACCGCGCGTGCTTGAGACGCTGGCCAAACAGGTATCGCTCCGAATGGAGGAGGCCGGCGGCTTCAATCAGGGTCTCTATCGTTATTGCATGGCAGTCGCGCGGCGGGTCGGGGCGCGGACGTTGGCCGGCGAAACCGTTTCGATCGGCGATCGGCTGGTGTCGATGGCGAGCGATCTCTTGATGCGCGGCCCGCTCCGCGACGTGCTCGGGATGAGCAAGGTGCGTGTGGCCTACACCGCCGGCGACGCGATCAATCCCGATCTCTTGATGTTTTTTCGTGCCCTCGGAATTAACCTGAAGCAGCTCTACGGTTCCACTGAAACCGGATTCTTCGTCGCGATGCAGCGCGACGGTGCGGTCAAGCCGGACACGGTCGGATCTCCGATCGACGGTGTGGAACTGAAAATGACGCCGCAGCGCGAGATCCTGGTGCGCTCACCCGGCCTTTTCAGGGAGTACCACGGTGACTCCGAGAGAACGGCGCGGGCAATAGACGCCGAGGGCTGGTTTCACACCGGCGACGCCGGCTACCTCGGCCCGGACGGGCAATTGCGGATCCTCGACCGCATGGCCCATGTCGGCGCCTTGAAAGACGGCACGCCGTATGCGCCCCGGCTGCTCGAAAACAAACTCAAGTTCCTGCCCTATATCAGGGAAGCGGTGGCGTTCGGCGACGGGCGCGACATGGTCTGCGCGCTCATCGACATCGAAATGGCCGCTACCAGCCGGTGGGCCGACAAGCAGAGCATTTCGTACATGGGGCACGCCGATCTCGCCTCGCGCGACGAAGTCTATGCACTGATTGCGGATTGTATCGCCAAGGTGAACGCGCAGCTGGCGTCGGAGCCCGCGCTGGCGCAATCGCAGATCCAGCGCTTTGTCATCCTGAACAACGAGCTGAGCGCGGATGACGGCGTCCTCACGCGCACCGGCAAGCTGCGTCGCGACGTCATCGCGGAGCGATACCGGGCGCTGGTGGACGCGATGTATGACGGTCGAACCGACGTACGTTTCGAGGCTGGAGGCGGCGAAGAGGCCGCGCCCACAGACGTGAAAATCCGCGACGCGAAAGTCGTTGCATCCGCGCAGACCCGGAGAGCTGCTTGAACATGACGATATCAGTACAATCCTCCATTCTGCAGTCCGCGCAGCGCGCCTTTGCTTTCGGTTCGCCGATCCTCGAACTCGACTCGATCTCGCTGCGCTTTGGCGGCGTGCAGGCGCTGACCAATATTTCCTTCAATGTGCTCGAGCACGAGATCCGCGCCATTATCGGTCCGAACGGCGCCGGCAAGAGCTCAATGCTTAACGTCATCAACGGCATCTACGTGCCGCAGGAAGGCAGCATCACCTTCCGGGGCGAACGCCTGTCGGAAATGGCGCCGACGCACGCCGCCCGGCTCGGTATCGCGCGCACCTTCCAGAACATTGCGCTGTTCCGGGGCATGTCGGTGCTCGACAACATCATGGCCGGCCGCAACCTGCATATGCACGCAAGCTTTGTCGAAGTGGCATTGCAGTTGCCTCGTGCCCGTCGCGAGGAGGCCGAAAACCGCGCCGCGGTCGAGGAAATCATCGAGTTCCTCGAGATCGAGCACATCCGCAAGACGCCGGTGGCGCGCCTGCCCTACGGGCTGCAGAAGCGCGTCGAGCTCGGCCGTGCGCTGGCCGCCGAACCGACCATCCTGCTGCTCGACGAACCAATGGCCGGCATGAACATCGAGGAGAAGCAGGACATGTGCCGCTTCATCCTCGACGTCAACGATCACTACGGCACGACCATCGTGCTGATCGAGCACGACATGGGCGTGGTGATGGACATCTCCGATCGCGTCGTCGTGCTCGATTACGGCAAGAAGATCGGCGACGGCACACCCGACGAGGTGCGGTCGGACCAGAACGTCATCGACGCCTATCTCGGCGTCCCACACTAAGGACAGGCAATGCCGGACTTTTGGTTTTTTCTCGAGGTTCTGGTCGGTGGGCTGCTTTCGGGCACGATGTACGCGCTGGTCGCGCTCGGTTTTGTGCTCATCTACAAGGCCTCGTCGGTGTTCAACTTCGCGCAAGGCGCGATGGTGTTCTTCGCGGTGCTGTCCTTTGTCGGCTTCATGGAGCTCGGGCTGCCGTTCTGGGCCGCGCTGCCCGTCACCGTCGGCCTGATGATCCTTGTCGGCATGGGCACGGAACGCTTCGTTCTGCGTCCGCTGGTGAATCAGAGCGAGGACACGCTGTTGATGGCCACGATCGGCCTCGCCTTCGTCATCGAAGGCGTCGCGCAACTTGCGTGGGGCGTCGACGTGCGGCGCCTGGATCTCGGCATTCGGGACGAGCCGATCAACTGGGTGATGGACAAGACGGGCATGCTCGTCAGCCAGCTCGACGTCACGGCGGCGGCGGTCGCCGGCATCATGGTGGCGGCGCTGGCGCTGCTGTTCTCGCACACCAAGGTCGGACGCGGGTTGCGCGCGGTCGCGGACGACCATGCCGCGGCGCTGTCGATCGGCATTCCCTTGAAACACATCTGGATGCTCGTATGGGCCACGGCGGGCGTCGTTGCGCTCGTTGCGGGCATGCTGTGGGGCGCGCGCAGCGGCGTTCAGTTCGCGCTGGTGTGGGTCGCGCTCAAGGCGTTGCCGGTGCTGATCATCGGCGGCTTCACCTCGGTCCCGGGTGTCATCCTCGCCGGCCTGATCGTGGGTGCGGTCGAAAAGATCGGCGAGGTCTTCATCGGCCCGTTCTTCGGCGGCGGCATCGAAGGATGGGCTCCCTACATGCTTGCAGTTCTTTTTTTGCTGATCCGGCCTGAGGGCCTGTTCGGCGAAAAGATCATCCGGCGCGTCTGACGTCCCGCAAACTGGAGATTCCGTTACATGCTCTACAGAGAAGCCGGACAGTTCCGCACCAGTTACGCGCAGGACTCGCAGATCTTTCCGCTGCGTCAGGATCGCGTCGGCATCATCATCATGCTGATCGCGGCGGTGATGCTCCCGTTCGTCGCCAACAGCTACTGGCTAAGCGCGATCCTTATTCCATGGCTCGTACTTTCCCTGGTGGCGCTCGGGCAGAACATCCTGATGGGCTATGCCGGCCAGCTTTCGCTTGGATCGGCCGGCTTCATGGCTGTCGGGGCGTTCGCCTGTTACAACCTCATTCTCCGCATCGACGGCATTCCGTTTGTGGTTGCGGTTGGACTTTCCGGCGTCTGCGCGGCCCTGGTCGGCATAGTCTTCGGTTTGCCCAGCCTGCGTATTCGCGGACTGTATCTCGCCGTTGCGACGCTCGCATCGCAGTTCTTCATCGTCTGGGCGCTGGACAAGTTCGGCTGGTTCAAGAACTACGACCCGGCAGGCGTGATCACCGCGCAGCCGATCGTCATGTTCGGCCACAACTTCGCAACCCCCCGCGAGAAGTACTGGGTGGTGCTTGCGATCGTCGCAGTGCTCGCGCTTCTCGCCAAGAACATGGCGCGCGGCAGTATCGGGCGCGGTTGGATGGCGGTGCGTGACATGGATGTCGCGGCCGAAGTGATGGGTTTTTCACTGCTGCGCACCAAGCTGCAGGCTTTCGCGATCAGCTCGTTCTATTGCGGCGTCGGCGGTGCGCTGTTCGCGTTCGCCTACCTGCAGACAGTGGAGCCGTCGGCCTTCGGCATCGATCTGTCGTTCCGAATTCTCTTCATGGTCATCATCGGCGGCCTCGGCACCATCATGGGCTCGTTCCTGGGCGCGGGCTTCATCCTGCTGATGCCGATCTTCCTGAACATCTTCTTCCACACCGTTTTCGGCAAATCCGTTGACGCCACCATCACGTCGGCGCTCGAGCAGGTCATTTTCGGCGTGATGATCATCATGTTCCTGATCTTCGAGCCGCTCGGGCTGGCGCGGCTCTGGCAACTGACAAAGGAGAGACTGCGGCTATGGCCGTTCAAGCACTGAGGGAAATCATCCGGAAGAGACCACTACGTCCAATAAGCGCAAAAAGGGGAGAACCAGTAATGTTGACTGACAGGATGCTTCGCCGCGTAGTTCCCGCTATCTCCGCCGCCGCCACCTTCATCGCGATCGCAGCCGCATCGACGGCTGCGATGGCTCAGGAGGCCCAGGAACAGTATTTCGGGATTCCGAGCAGCCGCGTCGGACCGTACTCGGCCATGGGTACCGGCTATTACGGCGGCATCATCGACTATCTGAACTACGTAAACATGAAGGGCGGCGTCAATGGCGTGAAGCTCACCTATGATGAGTGCGAGACCGAATATAACGCCGCGCGCACCGTGGAATGCTACCAGCGCTTGCTCAACAAGGGCGACCAGAAAATGGTCGTGTTCGATACGCTCGGCACGCCGGGCGCCTATGCCGTGATCGGCCGCATGGCGCAGGACCACGTCGTGCTGGCTCAGTACGGCTACGGGCGAACCGATGCCGCCGACGGCCGCGTCTGGCCGTGGGTGTTCAATGCGGCAGGCCACTACTGGGGGCAGATCGCGGTCAAGATGAACTACATCGCCGAGAAGGAGGGCGGCGTCGACAAGATGAAGGGCAAGACAATCGTGCATCTGCACATCGACACGGCCTATGGCCGCGAGCCGCTGCCGGCGATGCGCCAGATCGCCAAGGACTGGGACTTCAAGCTGATCGAGATCGCCGTGCCGGCTCCGGGTCTGGAACAGCAGTCGCAGTGGCTGCAAATCCGTAAAGAGAAGGCCGACTGGGTCACGTTCTGGGGCGCCGGCTCCGGCATGAACTCAACCGCGATCACCACCGCCGCTCGTGTCGGCTTCCCGCGCGAGAAGATGTTTTACGTCACCTTCGGCGGCGCCGAGGAGGACATGATTCCGGCCGGCGACGCGGCGAAAGGCACTTATGTCGCCGCCAACGCCGCGCCCGGCAAAGACTACCCGCTGATCGCCGACATCATCAAGGTGGTCTACGGCGCCGGCAAGGGCAACATGCAGAACCCGGATCGGGTGGGGACGGTCTATTACAATCGCGGCGTCGGCGCGGCAGCGATGTGGATCGAAGCACTCAAGAACGCCCAGCAGATCCACAACAAGGTCGGCAAGACGGTCAACGGTGACGAGTTCCGCGATGGCTACGAGGCGCTCGACGTCACCGACGAGAAGCTCAAGGAGATCGGCATTCTCGGCATGTCGGCCCCGTTCAAGATGTCGTGCGCGAAGCATGATGGCTCCGAGCGCTTCAAGGTCATGCAATGGGACGGCAAGAAGTTCCAGATCTTGACGGACTGGGTGCCGGCGCCCGACCCGGCCTTCATCCGCAAGCTGATCGAAGACTCGGCGGCGAAGTTTGCCGCCGAGAACAACATCACGCCGCGCAAGTGCTCCTGATCGACAAGAGCATGATCCGGAAAAGTGGATACCGGTTTTCCCTCGCGACAAACGCGGAACGCGTTTGCGCGGAGATCATGCTCAAATCAAAGAGTTAGAGCGTGATGACGATTCGAAGAAGCGTCGTCACGCTCTAGGCACGCTGCAAACGCGTCTCACGCGATGTCAGGGGGATGGGGTGACACCCATCCCTCGGACGGATTCGACTTAAAGGGAGGCTGCCATGAACGTTTCTGTTGCACCGGCTGTTGATCGAACCGCAGCGGTTCAAGCTGCGGCGCAGCCTGTCCTGGCGGTGAAGAATATCGAGGTGATCTACAACCATGTGATCCTCGTGCTCCGCGGCGTTTCTCTCGAAGTGCCGCAAGGCAAGATCGTTGCGCTGCTTGGTGGCAACGGCGCCGGCAAGAGTACGACGCTGAAATCGATCTCGACGCTGCTGGGTTCGGAGAGAGGCGCCGTGACCAAGGGATCGATCGAATTCCGCGGGCAGCGAACCGACCAGCTCACGCCCGGCGAACTGGTCGGCATGGGTCTGGTGCAGGTGATGGAGGGAAGGCATTGCTTCGGGCACCTGACCGCCGAGGAGAACCTGATTACCGGCGCCTATGCGCGTTCCATCAGCAGGGCGAAGCTGCGCGAGGAGCTTGACCGGATATACGCTTATTTCCCGCGGCTGAAAGTGCGGCGCAGCAGCCTTGCCGGTTACACGTCGGGCGGCGAGCAGCAGATGATCGCGATCGGCCGCGCCATGATGGCGAAGCCGAACATGCTGCTGCTCGATGAGCCGTCGATGGGCCTCGCCCCGCAGATCGTGGCCGAGATCTTCGAGATCGTCCGTGACCTCAACCAGAAGGAAGGGGTCAGCATCCTGCTGGCCGAGCAGAACACCAACGTCGCGCTGAAGTACGCCGACTACGGCTACATCCTTGAAAGCGGTCGCATCATGGTGGACGGGCCGGCGAAAGCGCTGGCGGAGAACAAGGACGTCAAGGAGTTCTATCTCGGGATGTCGTCGGAAGGGCGCAAGAGCTTTCGCGACATGAAATCATATCGCCGCCGCAAGCGCTGGGTTTGACGGGTGATCAGGGGCGACCGCCGGATCATTCCTTCCGCACGTGGCGCCACAGCAGGTCGGCGATTTCGCGGCGGCGTTGCGCCTTCGCCTTGGGCGATGACATGTCCCAGCCGAATTGCGCTTCGAAGGTGTGGCGGTTCGCGACCGAGAAGAAGCAGAGCGCGTTCAGCGTCATGTGCAGCTCGTTCGGATCGATGCCCGGCCTGATCGCGCCGCTGCGCACGCCTTTTCTCAGCACCGCGGCGATCTGGTTGATGATCGGCCGCGTCATTTCCTTGAGCCTCTCGCTGGCGCTGACGTGCCGGCCGCGGTGGATGTTCTCGATCGTGACCAGGCGGATATATTCCGGGTTGGCCTGGTCGAAATCGAAGGTGAATTCCGCAAGCCTGCGGATCGCGGCCTCCGGCTCCAGCGTCTCGAGATGCAGGTCCTCTTCGGCAAGGCGCATCTTGGCGTAGGCCATTTCGAGGACCGCGGTGAACAGCTCTTCCTTCGAATTGAAGTAATAGAAGATCAGCCGCTTGGTGATGTTGGCGCGCGCGGCGATCGCGTCGGTGTTGCCGCCAAACAGGCCATTTTCGGCGAACTCCGCAAACGCGATCTCCAGGATCTCCTGCCTGGTCCGTTCCCGGTCGCGCCGCCGGATCGGCGGCTTTTTCGCATTCGCTGACGCGGGTTTTTTCGCAAGTGCCATCTGGCAGTCCGCTCCTTCCGCGCCGGGAATGCGCATGCGGTCATCATGGATCGAATCGATCGCTGTTGACAGTAATTATCCTGCGGGATAATTACAATTATCCCATGGATTAATTAAGGGGCGGAGGGAGATGACGCGCATGGTGCTCGGCCTTGCCCATTTGACGGCTCTCGAATTGCCGCCGCCCGCGCTGGTCACCGAGGCGGCGCGCGCCGGTTTTGCGTCGGTCGGCTTGCGGGTTGTGCCGGCGACAACGGGCGGCCCGGCCTATCCGACGCGGATCGGCACGGAAGCCCACCGCGCGCTCAAGCACATCCTGGCGGCGGAGGGTGTCCGCGTCGCCGATATCGAATTCATCCAGCTCACGCCTGAAATCGATGTGCAGGCCTTTGCCGGCGTGTTCGAGGCCGCCGCGGATCTCGGCGCCATTTCGGTGACCGTATCCGGTGACGATCACGACCCTGCGCGGCTAGTGGCGCATTTCGCCGAACTCTGCGACCTTGCGCAGCCGTTTGGCCTGCGCGTCGATCTCGAATTCATGCGCTGGCGCGCGATCGGCGCGCTGCCACAGGCGCTAGCGATCGTACAGCGCGCGAACAAATCGAACGGCGCCGTCCTCGTCGACGCGCTGCATCTCACCCGTTCCGGCGGCAAGGCAGCCGATTTGATCCCGATCCCCGACGAATGGTTGCGGGCGGCGCAAATCTGCGACGCTGGCGCGGACGTGCCCACAACCGAGGCCGCCATCATCGCCGAGGCGCGCGAAGGACGGCTGCCGCCGGGAGAAGGCGCACTGCCGCTTGGCGATCTTCTGGCGGCGCTCCCCGCCGACGCTTTCCTCAGCGTTGAAATGCCGATGCCAGCGCTGGCGACGCGGGAACGGATCGCCGCAGCCATTGATGCGACCCGACGCCTGCTCGATCGGCAGTCGCGCGGCACGATGAGGTCGCACCTGCGCCGCGAAAATTCATCGACAGGATTCACGACATGAAGAACATCACCATCAGCGTGATCGGCGCGGGCCTGATCGGACGCAAGCATCTTCGAAAACTCGCCGAGCGGAGCGACTATGACCTTGTCGGCATCGCCGACGTGAATGTCGATCAGGTCAAAGCCGAGCATCCGAAGACACGCGTGTTTGCGGATTACCGCCGGTTGCTCGACGAGGCGCGCCCGGACGCCGTGATCATCGCCTCACCGAACCAGCTTCACGCCGAGACCGGCATCGAATGCGCAAGGCGGGGCATTGATATCCTGATCGAGAAGCCGGTCACCGATACGCTGGAGAGCGCAGCGGCCTTGCTGACTGAAGTGCGCAAAAGCGGCATTAAATCGCTGGTCGGTCATCACCGCCGCCATCATCTGCAGGTCAAGGCGCTGAAGGCGCTGCTTGGCGAGGGGCGGATCGGCGATATTGTCGGGGTGTCGGCGATCTGGGCCACGCACAAGCCGGAAAGCTATTTTGAGGTCGCGCCGTGGCGGCGCCAGGCTGGCGGCGGTCCGGTCCTGATCAACCTGATTCACGAGATCGATTTCCTGCGCTTCACGGTCGGCGAAATCATCGCCATCGAGGCAATCGTCTCGAACCGTCAGCGCGGCTTTGCGGTGGAGGATACTGCGGCTGCGCTGATCGAATTCGCTGACGGCGCGCTCGGCACCTTCTTCATCAGCGACAGTTCGGTCTCGCCCTGGACGATGGAGCAGGGGCTCGGCGAGGCCGTGGAATTCCCGTTCAGCGGACAGGGCAGCTACCGCCTGATGGGCCGTCGCGGTTCACTCGAGTTTCCGAATCTCGTGCAATGGACGCAAGCGGGCGGCGCGCAGGACTGGAACCAGCCGATCGAGGCCCGGCACATCCACGCCGGCACGATCGATCCCTATGTCGCCCAGCTCGACCATTTCCGCGACGTGATCCGCGGCAGCGCGCCATCGCTGCAGCCGGTCGAGGACGGCGCCCGCTCCCTGATCGCAACGCTCGCCATTGCCGAAGCCGCGACAGCCGGCCGGCGCATCGACCTGCGCGACCGCTACGCCGCGCTCGAACCTGCAGCGCGGGAAGTCTGAGGGGCGTTTGTTGCGGGTGCCCGCAACCGAACAATCCCCGGATCAAGAGGCGAATGAAAGCCGTCCTATCAGCGTGGCTTTCTCTTTAAGCCAACATCGAAGCAATTACCGTTCAGCGGCGATTGTCCCTTCCGACGCGGGCGCGCCGGGTCCCGGGTGTGTATGCACCTCCTTGGCATGAAGGGGCTCGCCGCATTCGGAGCAGACCATCACCGGGTCGAACAGCTTTCCGCAATTCTTGTGCTGGTGCAGCAGCGGGCGGCCGCGCTCGTCCACCATGTGCGTATCGCCCCAGTGCACGATCGACATCACCACCGGATACAGATCCAGGCCGCGCTGCGTCAGGATGTACTCGTACCGCGCCGGGCTTTCCTGGTAGCGGGCGCGCCGCAGCACGCCGTAGCGGACGAATTTCTTCAGCCGGTCTGCCAGCAGATGCCGCGTGATGCCGAGCCGCGACTGGAACTCCTCGAAGCGGCGGATCCGAAGAAAGCATTCGCGCAGGATCAACAGGCTCCACCGGTCGCCAATGACCGCAACCGTGCGCGCCAGCGAGCATGGCTCTTCTTCAAGCGTGTCCCAGCGCATCCCGTTCTCCGGTATTGATCAATCGATTCAGTAGCATAACACATAAATTCCAAATCAGAATTATTAGGATAAGCGATTTGTTCCTTATTTTGAAGCATAGGTGAACTGAAGTTAGCTTGACAGTTCTTTTTTAGAACTGTAACGATCCACGCCAGATCGAAACCCGGCCAAGCGACCGTGGCCGGCAAGAATTAGGAACACTGGGAGGATCGAATGGGCGATGCAGGTGCGCCAAAAGTCCAGTTCCTGTTCGATTTCGGCAGCCCGAACGCCTATCTGGCGGCGCGCGTGATTCCGGACGTCGAGCGGCGAACCGGGACCAGGTTCGATTATGTGCCGGTGCTGCTCGGCGGCATCTACAAGCTCACCGGCAACAGTTCACCCGCCGATTACCTGAAGGGCATCAAGAACAAGTCCGAATACATGGCGCTGGAGACCGAGCGCTTCATCAGGCGCCACGGCATCAGCACGTTTCGGCGCAACCCGTTCTTTCCGGTGAACACGCTGCAATTGATGCGTGGCGCTGTCGCCGCGGAAGCCGAGGGTGTTTTCTGGCCGTATTTCCAGGCGGTCTATCACCACATGTGGGAAGATCCGAAGAAGATGGACGATCTCGACGTGATGCTCGAGGCGCTCACCTCGTCGGGGATCGATGCCAACAAGATCGTCGCCCGATCGCAGGATCCCGCCGTCAAGAACCGGCTGGTGGCGTTGACGCAGGACGCCGTCGATCGTGGCGCTTTCGGCTCACCGACCTTCTTCGTCAACGACGAGATGTTCTTCGGCAAGGACCAGCTTCGTGACGTCGAGGAGGAGATTCTTGCGCAACAGCGCGTCGCGGAAACCTCCGGCCCATCCAGCAGCCGCCTCGCGTCGTGAATCCCGCGCGGCGGACAGCCGCAACAAGCATCGAAACAGGTTCGTCATCGAGGGGAGGGCGCCGTGCAGACTGTTCTCGAAAACATCACCGCGAACGACCTGATCGAGGGCCTGCCGTCGCGGGTGCACGACGTCTACGCAAAGTTTGCGCGGGAAACGCCTGAACATCCGGCGTTCGTCGAAGCCGGACGTTCGTGGAGCTACAGGCAATTCTCGGACGCGGTCGAGGCGGCGGGGCGCGATCTGCGCGAGCTGCAGGTCAGGCCCGGCGATCGGGTGATGGTCGCCAGCGAGAACAGTGTTGCACTCGGCGCGATGCTGTTCGCCATCGGCAGGCTCGACGCCTGGGCGATTGCGGTCAATCCACGCCTCAGCGCGCGCGAACTCGAACAGATCCGATCCCATAGCGGCGCACGCCTCGTTATCTTCAATTCGGCACTGTCGAAAGAGGCCGCCGATCATGCCTTGCGCACAGGCGCGACCATACGTTCGATCGGGCCGTTCGGCGGCTTGGGCATCGCCCCGCTCAACGAGGAAACGCAGGCCGAGCCCGTCGAGGCCGACGCCGCGCGCCAGGTTGCGGCGCTGATGTACACGTCGGGCACGACAGGCGCGCCGAAGGGCGTGATGCTCAGCCACCGCAACTTGCTGGTCGCGGCGAAAACGTCCGGCATCCTGCGTAACAGCGGTCCAGCCGAC
>Ga0207675_100002442_pt1 | contig 18405 bp, 13 predicted proteins | sample KBSSwiS42_FD_184305 | JGI IMG/M metagenome (GOLD analysis project Ga0207675, IMG submission 184305) | Switchgrass rhizosphere microbial communities from Kellogg Biological Station, Michigan, USA - KBS Switchgrass S4-2 (SPAdes) (version 2) | ecosystem: Host-associated > Plants > Roots >... | reverse complement strand
TCGCCCGCGAGCCGAAACTGGTGCGTTATCCCAGTTACTCGAACGGTCGTATCGCGTTTACTTATCTCGCCGACATTTGGGTCGCAGATGAGAACGGTGGAAACGTGCAGCGGCTGACCGTCAATCGCGCGCGCGATGCGTATCCGAAATTTTCGCCCGACGGAAAATGGATTGCGTTCTCCAGCGATCGCGGCGGGAACCTCGATGTTTATCTCATTTCTTCGACGGGCGGAACGGCGAAGCAGCTCACGCATCACTCGGCAGACGATGTTGTGCTGGGTTGGACGCCCGATGGCAAAGGCATTCTGTTCAGCAGTCAGCGTGGCGAAGATTTCATGGGAATGCTCTACGTCGTCAGCGTCGACGGCGGCATGCCCTGGCGCGCCGGACCGGACATGGGCAACGCCGCGAGTTACTCTCCTGATGGCAACCGGCTCGCCTACAACCCTAAAGGACAAGTGTACTGGCGCAAGTATTATCGCGGTGCATATGCGACCGATGTCTGGATCGAGGATATCGCAGCAAAGAAGTTCACGCAGTTGACTGACTTTGATGGTCTGGATTCCTGGCCCATGTGGAGTCGTGATGGCGATATCTATTTTGTCAGTGATCGTGATGGCGAAGGTCTGACGAACGTTTGGCGCGTAGCTGAAGCCGGAGGAAAAGCCGACAAAGTGACTTCGTTCAGAAGTGGCGACGTGCGCTTTCCATCAATAAGTGCCGATGGCAAGACGATCGTTTTTGAACATGATTTCGGCATTTGGAAACTCGACACGGCGAGCAAGAAAGTCACGCCGATCAAACTCGATATCGACGCTGAGACGGAAGAGAACGACAGTGAGATGCGCGCGTTCAGCTCTGAGGCGGACGATTACGACCTCGCGCCAAGCGGGCGGCGAATCGTCGTGTCAACCCACGGCGAACTGTTCATCGTGCCGGTTGAAGAAGGCGACATTCGACAAATCACCGACAGTCCCGCGCGCGAGCGCGGCGTGGCGTACTCACCCGACGGCAAGTGGCTATCGTTCATTTCGGACAGCAGCGGCCGCGAAGAAATTTATGTCACTGCGGTCGATGGCTCAGGCGATTCGCAGAAGCTCACTGACATTGACGCGCTGAAGTTTGGCTACAACTGGTCGCCGGACTCGAAAGAGATCGCGTTCACCTCTTCCGATAACAAATTAAGAAAAGCAAATGTGGGAACAAAGGCGGTGACGGTGTTGGATTCGTCCCGCTACGGTAACATCTCGACCCCAGAGTGGTCGCCTGACGGTAAGTGGCTGACGTACTCGAAAGCCGACGTCAGCCGCACGACAGACATTTACGTGCTCGCATCATCCGGCAGTGAGATCGAGCCGCACAAAATCACGTTCGATTCCTACGATGATCGCAGTCCACGTTTCGCTCCCGACGGCCGGAAGATCTTCTTCATCCGTTCGGAATCGGCGGGCGGGGGCGGTTTCGCGAACGCATCGATTCAAATTTATTCAGTGGGCCTCGAAAAACTGGATCGCGATCCTGACGATCCGGAAGAGCGGCCGGAAGCAGAAGCTCCGCAGTTCACTCAGGGCGAAGATGGCGCCGGCCCGCCACGCCGGCCTACGGGTCCGCGTCCGCCACATGAAACAAAGATGGATTGGGCCGGCATGAAGCGTCGTACGCGCCAGGTCACGCGCATGCCTTTCCCGATTTCGACCTTCAACGTGACGCCCGACAGTCGCATGCTCGTGTTTGTCACCTCGGAACCGTCAGCAACCGCGCAGGTGCCGGTTATTTACTCAATTCAAGAAGATGGCCGGCGTCTGACCCGCGTAACTGCCGGTAGCCCACCGCAAGGTGACGCTGAAGGCGGCGGTGGCGGTGGTTTCGGCGGCGGTCTTGGCGATCTAAGTATCTCGCGAGATGGCCGCACACTGTTCTTCCGCGAACGCGATGGAATTTACTCAGTCGCACTCGGTGGCGGCGCGGGCGCGGCAGGTGCCGCGGGCGCAACGGCAGGTCGCGGACCAGCGACTGCTGGAGGCGGTGAGGCCGCGCGCCGGCGCATCACGTTCAACGTGCGCGTGCGAATCAATCGTCCGGCGGAATGGGCCGAGATGTTTGGCGATGCGTGGCGCACGATGAAATATCGCTTCTATGATCCGGCGATGCACGGCATGGATTGGGACGCGGCGAAAGCGAAGTACGAGCCACTCGTCCAATTCGTCGGTGATCGACAGGAGCTGCTCAACATCATCAACGAGATGATCGGCGAGTTGAATGCGTCGCACACTGGCGCTGCGCCTCCGCCGCGCGGATTCGGCGGTGCCGCGGGCACAGGCAATCTCGGTATCGAGCTTGAGCCCGACAAGGTCGCGGGCCGTTACAAGGTCACCTACATTTATGAAAGTGGTCCGGCTGACAAAGATTGGGTGAAGGTCAACGTCGGCGATTACCTGATCGCCATCGGCGGCAAAGAGGTAAAAAGCGGTGACGAGTATTGGGAACTGCTGAATGACCGGCTCAATCGCAAACTCGAAGTGACTTTCAACAACAAACCCACCGCTGAAGGCGCGTGGAAGACACGCATTGAGGCGATCAATGCGAATGCCTACGCGACGCTGCGGTACGACCGTTGGGTGAAAGAGCGCCGCCAAAAAGTCGATGAGCTGTCGAACGGTCGCGTGGGTTACCTGCACATACGTGCGATGGATCAACCTTCACTGCGCAAGTTCGAAAAAGAGATTCGCGAGTTCCGCAACAAGGACGCGATGATCATCGACCAGCGTTGGAACGGCGGCGGCAACATCGAACAGGAATTGCTCGCGATTCTTGTGCAGCGGCAATATCAAGTTTGGGTGCCGCGCGGGGTTGAAGCGTCAGGTCGACCGTTCGCCGGCTACTTCGGACCAAAGGTCGTGCTGCAAAATTGGCGCTCGGCTTCAAACGCCGAGATGTTTCCAGCGGGCTTCAAGGCGCTGGGCCTGGGCAAGACGATCGGCACGCCGACGATGGGCGCGGTGATCGGTACCGGAAGCTATTCGCTCATCGATGGCTCGACCGTGCGCACGCCTGGTGTCGGTGTGTATCTCGCCGATGCGAAGCACACGAACATGGAAAACTATGGCGTGCAACCTGACATTCGCGTGGATAATTCGCCGGAAGACAATCTGGCGGGTCGCGATCGGCAATTGGAAGTCGCCGTGGATGATCTGATGAAACAGCTCGGCGCGCCCAAGCGAAACATCGCGAGCAAAGAGCAGAAGTAATTAGATCGCTTCGTCAGGAAATATGGCATAGCTCGATCCGTCCCATTGGAAGGCGTCGCGCTCGATGCTGTGCTGCACCACGTCAAGGCCGTAATACCGGGCATGCTTTTCAAAGTGCATGCCCAACTTTTCCATGACGTGAATCGACGCCGTGTTCGGCGGCTTGGTTATGCCCACGATACGCGCGAAACGGCGTTCTTCGAAGCCGAAGCGAAGCGCGGCGCGCGCGAGCTCAGTCGCGAACCCTTTGCCCCAGTTTTTCCTGGTCAGGTGGTAGACGACTTCCGGCGTGCCGAATAGAGAACGCAAACCACCGAAGCCAATGAACGCGCCGTTGGACTTGTCGGCAGCAATCCATCGCCCGAAGCTGTGCTTCTGCCAATGCGCAATCATGCTTTCTACGGCTTTTGCGGCATCTTCGCGGCTGGCGGGTTTACCGTCGCCGACATATTTCACCACATCGGGATCGGCGAACAGCTTTGCGAGATCATCGAGGTCGTCGCGGCAAACGATGCGCAGTCGTAAGCGCTCAGTTTCAATTGATGGCATTATCAGTGTTCCCAACCTGCGCGGTTACGTCTGGCTCATGCAGCGGGAAGCACTGTTCGAGCGATCGACCCACAGCGGCACGGACGATATTGTAACTATCGTTAGGAGTCAAATCGCAGTAATTGACGTCTTCAGGAACTTTCTTTTCCGTCGATCGGTTTGATCTAATCTCGGCGCAGGACTAACAACATGGAGCGTGATCAGGCCACAACTGAGCGACTGCAACGATTGATAGCGCACCTCAGCGCGCTCACCCAAAGCGGTGAGTTGCACTGGGAACGCCAACAAGGTTCTGCCCACCGCTACGCTCGCTGGAATAATAATCTGCTGATTTTGGGGCCGGCCGATGTCGACGATAAGCGCGTGTCGCGCTATCTGTTCATCACGCCCTTTGACTCACCGGACTGCGTCGAAGTGAACTCCGAAGATCCGGTATTAGGATCAAAGGTGCGCGCCCTGTTTGACGAAGTTGACGCAGCTACACGAAACCAGCCGGCAGTCGATCCCTTTTCCGTTAATTCAGCGATACTCGATCGCCTAATCACCTGATTCATTACTGATACCCCCGAGGACGAAATGCCATGCCTGACTTGAGTGAACTCAGCGAAGAAGCGCAAAGCCTGGCTCGCGTGCCGATTTTCAAGCGGCTTGAGCCGCACGAACTCGAGCACCTTGCCCAGGAAGTTGATCAGGTCAACTTCAAAGCCGGTGAAACGATCTTCAACGAGCACGATCGTGGCGATTCGCTCTACGTGTTGGAAACTGGCTCAGTACGCATCTGGGTCTTTGACGAGGATGTGAAAGAAGTGACGCTTGCTGAATTGAAGCCGGGGGATTTTTTTGGCGAGCTGGCCGTGCTGGATCGCGGCGAACGCTCAAGCAGCGCGACTGCGATTGTCGATACTCATTTGCATCGGTTGAGCAGCGACGATTTTCAAAAGTTCCTGATGGAACATCCCGATGCGTCGATTGACGTGATCTGCGAAATCGCCGCGCGCATGCGCCAGACTAACCTGCTCGTATCGCAACGCGCGGCACGCAACATCAACGTTGAAATGGAAGAGAAGTTAACTGTCGGCCAACGTATTGCCGACAAGGTTGCTTCGTTTGGCGGTTCATGGACGTTCATCATCATCTACGTGGCTTTCCTGGTTGCCTGGATGGGGTTCAATACTTTCGTGCTGATTCACTATGGACACGGCGAAAACGGTGCGCAGTTCGATCCCTATCCTTACATTCTGCTGAACCTCATGCTCTCCATGACGGCGGCTTTGCAAGCGCCGATCATCATGATGTCGCAAAATCGCGCCGCCGAAAAAGATCGGCTGGCCGCGGAACAGGATTTCAAAGTGAATCTGAAGAGCGAGCTGATGTTGGAAGAACTGATTCGGAAACAACGCGAACGTGACGTGCAGATGGGAGAGCTCAATCGCACTCTCGCAATGCGCGGTTCTGCCCCTGAAACCAAAGGACCTGAGCAACCCACCTCGGAAAAGTAACGTCGCAGGCAAGCTGTCATGGGAAAGCTTCGCCACGATTTGAAGGAAGCGGGTAAGCACGCCGCCAAGGAAGTTGCGCCTCGCCGTGTGCGGCGTTTCTTCGGCGAACTTGGACCCGGGCTGATCACGGGCGCCGCCGACGATGATCCGTCGGGAATCTCGACTTATTCAGTAACCGGCGCTTCGTTCGGCTACGCGCCACTCTGGACGGCGCTCTTTTCCTTTCCGTTGATGGTCTCAGTCCAATTGATGTGCGCGCGTTTGGGGATGGTTACTGGACGTGGCCTCGCGGGCGTCATCCGGCGGAGATATCCGCCCTGGGTGCTTTGGGGAGCATGCTCGCTTTTGATCGTGGCGAACGTCGTCAACATCGGTGCCGATCTTGGCGGCATGGCCAAAGCGACGGAAATGGTTACAGGTGTTAACTCGCTTGTCTGGACCCCGATTTATGCGACCCTGATTATCTCGCTGCTGTTTTGGACTTCATATAGTTTGATCGCCAGGGTATTCAAGTGGCTAACGTTGGTTTTGTTTGCCTATGTCATCGCGGCCTTTCTTGCGCATCCGAACTGGCGCGCGGTACTACACGCCACGTTTGTCCCACACCTCGAGTGGTCCAGCGCATATATCGCCACCTTCGTTGGCATTCTCGGCACAACAATTTCGCCTTATCTTTTCTTTTGGGGAGCATCGCAGGAAGTGGAAGAGGAACGCAAAATCGGAAGGCAGACGGTTGAAGAGCGCGAAGGCGCAACGGACGAAGAATTGCGCAAGTCGCGGACTGACGTGATTACAGGAATGTTTTTTTCAAATCTCGTCATGTACTTCATCATTCTAACGACCGCAGCCACCCTGCACGCTCAAGGACACACAAACATCGACACCGCACAGCAAGCGGCCGAAGCTCTCAAGCCGCTGGCGGGAAACGGTGCTTACCTGCTTTTTACATTAGGTTTGATCGGAACAGGAATGCTGGGCGTTCCGGTGCTGGCCGGCGCCGCTGCCTACGCCGTAGCCGAGGCCAGGAACTGGCGGGGCACACTCGAAGATAAGCCACGTCTTGCCAAAAAATTCTACGCTATCGTGGCGTCCGCCATGCTCTTGGGTCTGGTGCTGCAATATGCCGGCTTCAACGCGGTTAAGATGTTGTTTTGGTCGGCAGTCTTGAACGGAGTGCTCGCGCCGCCGTTGATTGTGTTGGTAGTACTGTTAACCAGCAGCCAGACGATCATGGGCGAGCGAGCCAACCCACCCATCCTCAAATGGCTCGGCTGGATCACCGCTGCAGTCATGACAGCAGCAGCGGTAGCAATGTTCGCGACAATCTGAGTAGCGTTTCAGTCAGGCAAACGCAGTCGACCAGGATAAAGGGCCGCTGATTGTTAGGTTAGAGGATATTGACAGCTCGCGCCGCCAACAGCACAAGGACAATGAGTGAGACAACTGACTGCAGCATCGTCAGCAGCTTTGCCCAGCGCGCCAACACCGGTGCATCTGTCGGCGAAAATGCAGTGCTCGTATTGAACGCCAGAAATAGATAATCTGCGAAATTAGGCGACCATCCATGCCCATCAGCGGCGGTTTTCGCTTCATCAGTCATTGTCATCTGCGGAAAGAGGAACGCACCCTCGGGATGACCGAATCTCTTATCCCGCCCATGAGGCCCGCCGGCATCCAACCGCCAGTACCACAAAGCAAACACCAGGATGTTGGTACACCAGAGGGCCGAGGCTGAGAGCAGAAGATCCATAGGCGTCTCTCGGTGCGCGGGCAGAGCGTGAATGAGTAAGCCAACCGACGCAAACATCCCAATCGTTAGCACTATGGACACTGTGAAGCCAAAGAACCTGTTGATCCGGTGATGGCCAGTGCCATGCGAAACGACCGTGGGCACGAGGAGTATCAAAACAATCGCCGGAAACAGCCAGCGTGGGCCAATGACCAGGTAACCGGGCAGCGCGGCATACAGGCCGCCCACCGCGAGGATGGCAATAAAGGCCGGCCAACGAGGTTCGGGGTCCCAGCGATCTAAAACGCGCTGTTCCTTGCTGCTCATCGAACGATCAGAATTTTGGCTATTTAACCCCTACTTGCTTACGACGAAATCATACGTCTTTCCAGCTTTTCGAACCGCGCCATCATGGCTTCGTAAATGCGATCAGCCTTTTCGTGCAGATGAGCGACCTCGAGTTCAGCTTTGATATTTACCTCGTATTCAATGTCCGCCCGAACTTTGTCCTTCTGCGCCTGCCGGTTTTGGCTGATTAGGACAAAACAAGCGAGGAAAATCGCCTCCAAAGAAACGATCATAGTTAAGAGGCCGAAGGGGAACGGATCGAAGGCCTTGTCTCCCAAGATAAAAGTGTTGAGTGAGATCCAGAGAATAAACCAAACCGTATGCGAAAGAAGGAAAGGCATGCTGCCGCTAAACCAGGCAAGCCAGTCGGCAACTTTTTGTAGCAGTGAGGAGTGCACTTGCATCTCTTCGTTCACATTACGGGAAACGCGCGTGCGCAACAGTTCGTCAGCCTTACGTGTCATGCCGGTCAAGGCTGCCAGCATGTGCAGAGCAGCCTCGGGGATTCGCTTAAAGAGCATGACTAGATCTTCGCGATCAAGCACCAACAGTATGCTCTCGGTAAGCGCCACGGCCGTGGCTGTACGCGCGCCAAAGTCGAGCATGGCCAGCTCGCCAAACATATCGCCAGACTCTGCGGTGTGCAGCACGATCTTTTGACCGGTGGTGTCTTTGATAAAGAGTTCTATCTGGCCTTCGCGGACGATGAAGAGTGAGTCTCCGGGATCGCCTGCCTGGAAAAGCGTCTGGCCCGACGGGACGGTCTTCTCGTCGACCATCGCGGCGAGTGCGACTCGGTCGTCTTCGTCAAGCAATTCGAACATTTTGATGTCGGCGAGAAAGTTTGGGTCACAAGGCATCGGCGGATTCCTCCATAAGGAGCGGGCGTGACGATTTTAGAGCCGCGGCATTATAAGCCAGTTGGCCCGGAAAAACGCGCTACTGCCGAGATGTTGGGTGCGAAGGCTGCCGCGGGAATTCGCCAATTAGGGAACCTGATTGCAGTGGCGGCGAGGCACAAATGAATGAACTCGATAGCGCCTTGATGACGCTGCCGGAATTCCCTGCCAAGGAACAACTTTGACGACTGTTACTGTGGAGGTCGGCGCGGCGTATTTGAGGGAGTAGGCTGTCGCACGTTATTAGGTGGTGTGGTCGTCGTCGGACGTGCCGCCGTGGTGCCGGGAACATTCGCCGTCCGGCCTGAGCGCGTCAGTGCAATGCGCTTGTCGCCGCCCGCCGGCTGATTGACGACGACTTTGATCGTCCGATACGTGCCGTCGTGCGCCTTGTTGGTCGGGTCGTAGCTGATCACATACTGGGTGCGCAGATCGCGGACGATTTCGTTCGCGACGCCCGGCAATTCAGCAAGCGATTGCGGGAAGAACGCGCGGCCGCCGGTTTCCGATGCGATCCTGTTTATGAGATCGACCGCTTTGCTTTTCGAACTCTTTCGGATGAGACCTCGGTCAGCATCCAGCTCGTTCACAAATCCAATCACGTAGATTTGCACATCCTGCTCGCGCAACTGCCGGAATAGCTGCTCCTGCGAGTAGTAGCTGGCTCGGTCTTCGCCATCGGTGACTACAATCAGAGCTCGCCGGCGCCGATCATCATCGCGACCTTTCTTGTATTCCGCAACGTGCTCAGCGCCGAGGTACACGCCATCGACGACTGCTGTTTGACCGCCTTCGACGTAGAGATTATCGACGGCGTCGAGCAGTAGATCTTTATTGGGCGTGAAGTCCTGCAGGTTCTCAATCTTGTCCCGATCGATGAAGCGCTCGAGAAACGTTTCGTCACCCGGTTTGTTGCTGTTGATGATCGTCTTTGCGGCATCGATCACTTCATTTATCTGGGAACGCAGCGAACCTGATGTGTCTACCGCCAGCCCATAGATCACCGGGACTTGTTCTTCGGTGAAAGAGAAGACGCGCTGTGCGACGCCGTCTTCGTAGACCTGAAAATCGCTCTGGCTGATGCCGTTAATTGGCCGGTTGTTACGATCGATGACGCGCACATTCAAGGTCACCAGATCAGCGTTGATCTTCAAGATGTCGTTCTCGCTGATTTCGGCGCTATTCGGATCGGGCGTGGGCGTCGGCTTCGGTTTATAAACCGGCGGCTCTGGCGGCGGTCCGAGCGTAGGCGCAATCCGGCGGCCCGGTCCGCTCTCGGCAGGAGTCGGCTCCGGCGTTTGCGGAGTCGGCGTCGCAGTCGCGGTCGGCGCCGAGGTTGACCGCGGCCGCTGTTGGGCGCTGGTGACACCGGCGATGATTAGCGAAAGAGTCGCCAGGGCGCTGAACCAAACGGCAACAGTGCCGCGTCGCGATTTAAACGTCTGAAGAATGCGAAAACCCATCGATAACTACCTTGTGAGAATAAAAGCCCAATGTCAAACCAATTTCGGGTCAAGGAGAGACTTTAGTGATGCAGGGAAGACGAGTTTGCGTTGGCTGGAACATGTCAGAAGCCCGACCGTTAGGGAGGGCAACGTTGCCCTCGCTCATGCTCGGGCTTCTGACTATTTCGGATTCGCGATGGCGTAATACCCCTCTTTGTAACGCGGGAAAAGTCTGGGCAGGCCCCGCGGTGGCGTGAGCTTCACCTTAATTTTGTGCCACTTCCCATCATTCGTGAAATTCGCCGGGTTGTAACCGATCGAATACTGGTGACGAAGTTCCAAAGCGATCTGCTCGAAGATGTCGTCCATTTCCGCCGGACCGCGGGGATAGAACGCCTTGCCTCCCGAAACTCCAGCGAGCTCATCGAGAATACTTTGGCCCTCCATGCCCAGCGAACTTCCCACGTCGCTGCCGCCGAGGATGCCGATCGCATACAGCACCACGTCAGACTCCTTGAGCACGCGCCGCAGTTCGTTGAACGTGTAACGCGAATTGTTGTCCTGGCCGTCGCTGATCAGAAGTAACGCGCGTTTTGGATGTGTGCCACGTTGCACACGCTCAACGCCGAGATAGCACGCATCGTAAAGCGCCGTGTTGTTTTTTGTCTGCACGAACGTCAGCTTGTCGAGCACTGCGTTACCGTCACGAGTCCGATCCATCAAGAGCTGCGCCCGCGAATTAAAGCCGATCAGGAAGTACTCGTCGCGGTCGTGGCTAGTCTGAATGAAGTGGGCCAGAGCGTCGCGAGCGCGTCGTACCTTGTCTCCGCTCATCGATCCGGAAACGTCAAACAGCACTCCCACGGAGACCGGCGAATCTTCATCGCTAAAAAACGTGATTTCCTGCTGCTGCTTTTCGTCAAAGATCGAAAACGCCTGTTTGGAAAGGCCCGAAACAAAACGTCCGTAAATGTCAGTAACGGTCACATTGAATGTGATTAGGTCGGTGTTGGTGATGACCGGAGTTTTCTCGTCAACTTCCTTTCCCGATTTTTGCTGCTCGTCAGCGATAATCACGCCACTGGATTTTCCCGGTTTCTCGGGCTCCTTTGTCGGCGCTGCTTGCGGTCGGGCGGGCTCAACTGGAAGCAATTCGTTGTTCGGCGTTGGCGACGCCTTTTCAACCGGCTTCTTTTGTGCGCTTCCTGTTTGCGAACCTGTGAACGCGGCGAGACAAAAGACTACGAAGAAAGAAAGAATGACGAGTGCTGACTGGCGACGCGGCTTCATGAAGACCCCCATCCTCGGCGAAGCGTCCAACCTTCAATTCGATGAATTGCGATGCGTCAACAGTTGCGCGTGAAGGGAAACGAAATCTGCGCCCCTGAAAACCGAAACCGAATTTCGGCCGGCTACTTTAAGTTTACTTAGTCTGCGCTGCCTTGAAGAGTTCAGCGCAGCTTCACCCTGAAAGAACGCTGCGGGGAGACGCTGCGCGATTGCCAGGACAGTCGGCTGATATCAGGCATTGTAGGACAGTGGCTGCCGCCGCGCAAGAACCTGCGCGGTAAATCTTGGCAGGATCGCATTGTCCATCCGAGTCGAGCGAGAGCCACTTTCACGCGGAAATGTGTTTCCTGATTCGTTCAGCCGTCTTCGGTCCGATGCCGTCAACTGTCTCGAGCCCGCCGCCCTCGACGAACTTCCGCAAATCATCGAGCGAGGCAATCTTGAATTTCTGATGAAAGGTTGCGACCGTCTTTGGTCCGACACCCGGCAATTCCAGGAGGTCGAGCACAGTTTCAGGGGTTTCCGCAGTCAAACGATCCCACGCGTCGAATGTGCCTTTTTCCAGGAGTTCAATAATCTTGCCGGCAATCGCTTTGCCTACGCCGGGAATTTCCAATAAGCCCGCGACACCTTCGTCTTTCGCGATGTGCTGCATTTCCGTCGGCCAGGTTTCGATCGCTTCCGCGGCCATGCGATAGGACCGAATACGGAAAGGGTCTTCGCCGCGCACTTCCATTAGCGAAGCCATGCGATTGAAGCGTCGCGCGATTTCCTGGTTTGTCATGGGTAGGCGAATCGTAAATCGCCAGTGCTGGAAAAGTAAATGAGTGCGCGGCGCGCGCATCTGATACGCGGTATTGCCCTCAGGCAATCCTTTGTGCGCGCCCGGCAACGCAATACCACCTCATTATCCTTCCAGAGCTTTGATCGTTATAATCTCTACGCTTTTGAACAATCAAACAGGTGCGGGATCGGCTTGTGCGCGCTGGTTTTCGGGCATCCTAAATGCTCCGAAACCGCTCTAAGTATTTCTCCCGCACCCTGATCAAAACTGAGGTAATCATGAAATTTAGAAAGTCTCTGTGCGCCCTTATTCTGGCGCTTTTCAGCTTCCAGACATTTCAATTCACCGCACTCGCGGACGAAGGCATGTGGCCTTTCAACAACGTGCCGCGCGCGGAAATCAAACGCAAATACGGCTTCGAAATCACCGATGAGTGGCTCCACAAAGTACAGATGGCCGCCGTCAGGTTCAACAACGGTGGTTCGGGATCGTTTGTTTCACCGACCGGTCTCGTGCTGACGAACTATCACATCGTCGAAGACTTTGTGGGCGAGTTGAGCACGCCGGCGAAAGACTATGCGAAGGACGGTTTCATCGCGCGCACGCGGGCGGAAGAGATGAAGATTCCGAATCTCGAGCTGAACGTGCTGATGAGCATCGAAGACGTCACGAACAGCGTGAACGGCGCAGTCAAGACCGGCATGTCTGATGCCGACGCATTCGCGGCGCGCCGCGCGGAGATTTCCAGGATCGAAGCTGAGTCAACTCAGTCGACGGGCTTGCGTTCGGACGTAATCACGCTTTATCAGGGCGGACAATACAATCTTTATCGCTACAAAAAGTACACTGACATTCGTTTGGTGTTCGTGCCGGAATTTCAGGCGGCGTTCTTTGGCGGCGATCCCGACAACTTCAATTTTCCACGCTTCAACATAGACATGGCCCTGGTGCGCGTCTACGAAAACGATCAACCGGTGAAGCCGGCAAGTTACTTGAAATGGTCTGAAAAGGGTGCCAAAGAAGGCGATCTCGCTTTCGTCATCGGGAACCCGGGATCGACTTCGCGGCTGAACACGGTGGCGCACCTCGAAGAACTGCGCGACACGAGCATCCCGATCATTCTCCGCTTGCTCGAGCGGCGCGAAGCGATGCTCAAAAAGTACATGGCCATGGGCGAAGAGCAGACGCGGCGCGCGCAGAACGAACTCAATAGCATTCAAAACAGTCTGAAGGTTTACCGCGGTCAGCTTGCCGGCTTGAAAGATCCGAAGCTCCTGAACACCAAGCGACAAGATGAGGCGGCATTGCGCAAATCGATCGCCGCCGACACGGCCAAGCAAGCCAAGTACGGCGATGCCTGGGACGCGATTGCCAAAGCGCATCGCGACTACGCTTCTTACGCGAAAGACCGCCGCATCTTCGATCAGGCAGCCGGCTTCAACACTGCGACCTTTGGTATCGCGCGGACATTGGTGCGAATGGCTGAAGAGAGCCAAAAGCCGAACGCCGAGCGGTTGCCGGAATTCACCGATGCGCGACGTCCGTCGCTCGAACTCGCGCTGTATGCGCCCGCGCCGATTTATGACGACTTCGAAAAACTCAAGCTCACCGATTCGCTCGAATTCATGGTTGAGCTGCTCGGGGCTAACGACCCGCTCGTGAAACAAGTGCTGAACGGCAAGGCTCCCGCAGCGCGCGCGGCGGAATTGATCGACGGCACGAAATTGAAGGATGTCGATACCCGCAAGCAGTTGGCCACGGGCGGCATGAAGGCAATCGAATCTTCGACGGATCCAATGATCGTTTTAGCGCGAATGATCGATCCGAAAGCGCGCGAGTTGCGCAAGCGATTCGAATCGGAAGTGACGGGCGTCGAGCGTGCGAACTACGCAAAGATCGCGCGCGCAAAATTCGACACGGAAGGGACGAAGATGTATCCCGATGCGACGTTCACGCTGCGGATGTCGTACGGGACCGTCAAGGGCTACAACGAAAACGGGAAGCGCGTGACGCCGTTCACGACATTGGGCGGCTTATATGACCGCGCCGCGCAGTTCAAACAGGAGTTTCCTTACAACCTGCCACCGCGTTGGATCGAAAAGAAATCGTCAGTCGATCTAAGCACGCCGTTCAATTTCGTCAGCGACGACGACATCATCGGCGGCAACTCTGGTTCGCCAACCATTAACAAGGAAGGCGAACTGATTGGATTGATTTTCGACGGGAACATTCAATCGCTGGTCGGAAACTTCTACTATGACGATTCAATCAATCGGGCGATTTCCGTCGACGTCCGTGCCATGCGCGAGGTCCTGCGCAAGATCTTCGGCGCGAATGAAATCGCGGACGAACTGAGCAAAGGGTAGGAACGGGAGTCGGCGTTCGATGACGGAACCGCTTTCACCGGGCGTTCATATCGAAGAGACTACGACGCCGATCACACGCATCCAGGGTGTGGACACTCAAACTGCGTTATTGATCGGCGTCACTGCTACGGGCCCGGAGATCGCAACCACGGTCGCCAGTTTCGTTGATTTCGTAAACGCGTTTGGCTCGCAAGTACCAGAACCTGAATCGGCGATCCGAGATCGTTGGACCACAGATGATGAAGGCGGTCACTGGTGGCAGTTTTCGTCTTCCGTAAAAGGTTTTTTCGAAAATGGCGGTCAACAGGCCGTCATCAAACGAATTCCCTTAAACAATCCCGAGAGTCTTGCGCCAGACGATTTTGTGAGGGCGATTGAGTCGCTCTCAGATCTGACGGACGTTGGCCTCTCCCTGACGCCAGGGATGTGGTCGGCGAAAATTCAGACGGCGCTCATCGAACGTTGCGAGCAACGCGGTGACTCTTTCACGATTCTCGACTCACCGCCTGCGCTCGACATAAACGAGATTCGAGCTTTTCGCAGTGGCCGCAGCTCTTCTTATGCCGCGCTGTATTATCCCTGGCTCGACATTGACGGCATCGAGGTCGCTTCTTCCGGTCACATCGCTGGAATCTACGCACGGTCAGATCGCGGACGTGGCGTTCACAAAGCTCCAGCCAACGAAGAGATCCTCGGAATCAGCAAACTCGCGCGCGAAGTTTCAAACGCCGATCAGGCATTGCTCAATCAGGACAGGATTAATGCACTGCGGTCCTTTCCCGGTCATGGCAATCGCGTTTGGGGCGCGCGTACGCTCTCGGCCGATCCTGAGTTCAAATACGTCAATGTGCGGCGACTGTTGATGTACCTCGAGCACTCGGTCGACGCAGGCACTCAATGGGTCCAGTTTGAGCCCAACAATGAACGAACATGGAACAATGTTCGGCAGGTCATTTCAGACTTCCTCATGAATGTATGGCGGGATGGAGCGCTGATGAGCGTCACGCCAGAGAATGCTTTCTTTGTAAAATGCGATCGTTCGACTATGACCCAGAATGACCTCGACAACGGCCGGCTGATTTGCCTGGTTGGCGTCGCAGTGATGAAGCCCGCTGAATTTGTGCTCTTCCGCATTGGGCAATGGACGGCGGAATCAACCGTTTAAACAACCTCGCTTGCCTCTTGCTTTCTCGAAGGTATAAGCTTTTTACCGAAATCCCTCTACAACTCTCCCGGTTCGGCTGCTCAGGCCGATTGAAAATCATCTCGCTGGAAGGAGTCGCCATGAAAAAAATTCTGCTTGCGGTTCTGTTCATCATTGCCACCGCCAGCTTCGCCTTTGCTGACACACTCTATTTGCGTGACGGGCGAGTGGTGCGCGGAACACTCTTGGGTTTTATCAACGGCCGTTTCGTCATGCGTGTCGACGTGCGGTTTTCGACAACATCGCCGCCGCAGACAACCGATCCAAACATCGCGCGCAATCGCACTTACGAAGGTGAGATTCAATATTTTCGTCCCAGCGACGTCGATCGGATCGAGATCGATGGCAGATCGTTGGACGATGCGCGTTTTGAAGTAAAGACGGTGCAAGTTGGTCTCGAGCCAAACTGGATCGATAGCGGCATCGACGTTCGTCGCAACGAGCGCGTGCAGGTCAGCGCGTCGGGAGTGATTACCGTGGGCCGCAATCGGATCGGCCCTGAGGGGTTACAGCGAAACGATCCGAGCGCGCCACTGCCAAACGCGAACGAAGGAGAGCTGATTGCCGCGATTAGCGACGATCCACGGGCGCCGATTATCGAACTGGGCAACTCGCGCGAGTTCACGGCCGATCGCGATGGCCGTTTGTATCTGACGGTCAATCGTGGCTCATACACCGATGCGCGCGGCACGTTCAGCGTGCAGGTCCGACGTGAACGCGACCTGAACGGCACTGATCAAGGTGATGTATTAGGTCGAAGACCGGGCATCCGCCGGCGTGCCGGTGGCGGTTTTCCTGGCCCGCGAACTCCGACCGACACGACAATCACTGTCCCAGGCAATTCACGTGGAATGGATACCGGGATCGACGTGCGCGCGGGAGATCAGATCAGTTTCACCGCGAGCGGAACGGTGGTCGCAGGTCAACGCGCGGGTTCGGTTGGCCCCGATGGCGGACGCTCTTCCGGGTTTGGATCGATCGTGGGTACGCGACCAGTGCCAAATGCGGGCGTGGGCGCGTTGATTGGCTACGTCCGCACACCCGACGGACAGACGCAGCCGTTTTTTATCGGCAGCTCGCTAACTTACAACGTCCCTGGTGATGGCCGGCTGTACCTGGCAATCAACGACGACAACTACAGCGACAATAGTGGCAGCTTTACGGTGAGAATCAGGTACTAACCTGCGGTATGCAAAACAAAGGAAGAGACGCCGCACAGATCTTGCGCGGCGTCTTTTCGCGTTTCTGGTGTCAATCCGTCAATTTGCGGTCTATCGATAGACCGCGAACGACCGTCTCAAGTTCCCCTTCCAAACCTGTAATCTCTTGTCCCAAGGCTTGCTTTTCCTTGTTCAGCTGTTCGAGACGCGTCTCTTGGTTATCGGCCTTTGCCACGTATCGAGTGATCAACTGTTTCGCTTCAGCCGTTGCCGTAAGAGCTTTGATGTTGTCGCGCAGGCGTTCCTGGTCTTTGGCAATTTCTTCAACTTCGGAGTCGATGCTTTCCACCCGCGCTTCCTTCGCCGCGAGACGGCTGCGCAGGTCGATGATTCGTTCGAGTGTCGTGCGCGTATTAGCATCGATGTAGTTTTTCGCGACAAACAGCTCCAGGTCCTGACGCGTGAAATTTGTCAGCGTGTAGGTCTCCATGAGCACCCGTTGCTCAGTAACTGGTAGTTCAAGTTTCTCGTGCGGACCAACTCTCACCCGAAAGCGGTAGTAGTTAGCAGTCTTCTCCTCTGGTTTTTGTGTGTCGCCTGACAGAGACCAATCCTGCCGTACGGGATGCTCGATCATGACAACCCGCGGTTTGTCCGTTTGGTTTGTGACCACGTAGATCTTTTGATTTGTTTGATGGTAATGCGCCTGAAAGACGCCATTGACTGCTCGCACAAGGAAAGTCGGCGCGCGCTTTTCTTTCGCGCGTGCGGTGACAAGCGTTCCCAGATCGAGTTCGAACGAAATCAACCGCTGTTCGCCTGGTTTGAGTCTCTCCATCAAAGCTTCGCCCGCATAAGCGTCACCCTCAATCACTGTTAATGCGCCACCTTCAAGCGTCAGAGGCGAAGTGTTCTTGAGTAAAATTCCACCCATGGGCCGATCCTGGCGCGCGCTTTCGTTGTAAATCGAGACGCGTTCACCTTCCATGCGTGTTTGCAGAATCGGAATAAGCGCCGAACGATCGCGCGGCACAGTGACGGGTTGATCGATCCGATATTCAAAGAGGTCGCCGACTTCGCTCCCGGTGGCCGCCGTTTCAACGCCCGATTCTGGTTGAGTAATCGCGTCACTGATAGAAACGCCATCCAGCGACGAAGTATTCGAAACCCCACCCTTTAAGCTGTAGAGTCCGCGTACTGTCGTTGTGTTGCTGGAAATGTCCGCTTGCTGAGATGCAGTGATAGTTACGACTTCCTGAACACTCCCGACCTCCAGCCTAATATTGCCGCGAGAGGCGGAGCTGCTCCGTACAGATAGGTTAGTCAACACCGTGCTCTTAAAGCCGGATGAGTCAACCTTGACGGTGTAGGTCCCGGGCGTCAGCACCGGTGACGTGTAACGGCCTTCGCTCGAAGTGGTTGTGACGACCGATTGCTGCGTTTCGCTGTTGGTGATTGTCACTGTGGCGCCGGGAACCACTGCGCCATTTGGATCCGTGACGACGCCGCTAACCGTGCCCGCGACGCCACCGCCACCTCCGCCTGGACCGCCTCCGCCCTCCGCCGGTTCGTAAAGCTGCGGATTCAGATTCAGATCTTCTGGCATCGGTACAATCGGTCTGTACCGGTAGAACGGTCTTTGAATCTGTTGAATGAACGAAACGGGCGAGCCCGACACCAGCGACAGCGAAATGTTTTTCCAGTCTTCTTCGCTGACATTGTCGACAATGGCCCAGCCCTGAAAGAACGGTTTTCCGCTCGAATCCAACACGACGCGATAAGTCGTTTTCCAAATCGGCGCCGCAATCGTGTAGCTCACCAACATTTCGCGCGCTCCAGTGCCGTCTGAAGTAACCACGATCGTCTTGGCGTCGCGCCGGCGAG
>Ga0207675_100002441_pt1 | contig 18409 bp, 12 predicted proteins | sample KBSSwiS42_FD_184305 | JGI IMG/M metagenome (GOLD analysis project Ga0207675, IMG submission 184305) | Switchgrass rhizosphere microbial communities from Kellogg Biological Station, Michigan, USA - KBS Switchgrass S4-2 (SPAdes) (version 2) | ecosystem: Host-associated > Plants > Roots >... | reverse complement strand
AACAACTTCCCCGACTGCTCGAACATGTGCCACGAGTCGAGCGGCGTCGCGCTGGCCGAGGTCGTCGGCGCCGGCAAGGGCACGGTCTCGCTCGCGGACTTCGATCGCGCCGATCTGATCATCATCGTCGGGCAGAACCCGGGGACCAACCACCCGCGGATGCTCACCACGCTGCGCGAGGTGGCGCGCCGCGGCGCGGTGATCGTCGCGGTCAACCCGCTGCGCGAGGTGGGGCTGGTCCGGTTCGCGCACCCGCAGAAGCCGCTCGACGCGCTCGGCGGCGTCGAGCTCGCCCGGCACTTCGTCCAGATCCCGATCGGCGGCGATCTCGCGTTCTTCCTCGGCGTCTCGAAGGCCGTCCTCGAGACCGACGCGATCGATCCGGCGTTCCTCGCCGATCACACCGAGGGCTACCCGGCGTGGCGCGCGCACGCGCTCGCGCAGCCGTGGCCGCTGCTCGTCGAGCGCGCCGGCGTCCCCGAGGCCACGATGCGGCTGGTCGCCGGGCTCTACGCGCAGGCCGGCGCGGTGATCGCGTGCTGGGCGATGGGCCTGACGCAGCACAAGCACGCGGTCGCCACGATCCAGGAGATCGTCAACCTGATGCTCCTGCGCGGCAACATCGGCCGCCCGGGCGCGGGGCTGTGTCCGGTTCGCGGACACTCCAACGTGCAGGGCGATCGCACGATGGGCATCACCCACGAGCCGCGCCCGGCGTTCCTCGACGCGCTCGGCGCGGCGTTCGGGTTCGAGCCGCCCCGCGCGCCCGGGCTCGACACCGTCGAGACGATCCGCGCGCTCGAGCGCGGCGAGATCGGCGCGTTCGTCGCGCTCGGCGGCAACTTCGTGGCCGCGACGCCCGACACCGAGCGCACCGCGCGCGCGCTCGAGCGCTGCGCGATGACCGCCAGCATCTCGACCAAGCTCAACCGCACCCACCTCCACCCCGGCCGCCGCGCGCTGATCCTGCCGTGCCTCGGCCGCAGCGAGGTCGACGTCCAGGCCGGCGGCCCGCAGCTCGTCACCGTCGAGGACTCGATGAGCATGGTGCACCGCTCGCAGGGCGTCCTGTCCCCGGCGAGCCCCGAGCTGCGGAGCGAGCCCGCGATCGTCGCGATGCTCGGCCGCGCGCTGCACGGCGACCGCGTCCCGTGGGGCGACCTCGTCGCCGACTACGATCGGATCCGCGACCTCATCGAGCAGGTCATCCCCGGCTTCCGCGACTTCAACCAGCGCGTCCGGACGCCGGACGGCTTCCAGCTGCCCAACGTCGCCCGCGATCGCACGTTCTCGACGATCGGCGGGCGCGCGCGGTTCACGATCTCCACGCCGCCCGATCTGTCGCTGCCGCCGGGCCGGCTGCGGATGATGACGATCCGCAGCCACGACCAGTACAACACGACGATCTACGGCCTCGACGACCGCTACCGGGGCGTCCACAACGGCCGCCGCATCGTGTTCGTGTCGCCCGACGACCTCGAGGCGCTGGCCATCCGCGACGGCGACGTGGTCGATCTGCGATCGGTCGACGTCGACGGCGTCGAACGCGTGGCACCCCGGTTCCGGGTGATCGCGTATCCGACCCCAGCCGGCAGCTGCGCGGCCTACTACCCCGAGACCAACGTCCTCGTCCCCCTGGCCAGCACGAACGCCGCCGGCACCCCCACCTTCAAGTCCATCCCCATCACGCTGACCTGTTGCGCGGGGTCAGGCACTTCGTAACAGGTTGGGTCGAGGTCGGACCCGGCCAGCGGCAACCTGTCGCGTTGTGCCTGACCCCGCGCAACAGGTCCCACGTGACACCTACGGCGTGGCGGCGGCGAGCCAGGCCTCGAGGTCGGCGGCGAGGGGGCTGTGGAACGTGACGCGTTCGCCGGTCGCGGGGTGGTCGAAGGCCAGTTCGGCGGCATGCAGGAACGGGCGCGTGAGCCCGAGCATCGGGCGGCGCTGCGCGTACGTCGGATCGCCGACCAGCGGATGACCGATCGATGCCAGATGCACGCGAATCTGGTGCGTCCGGCCCGTCTCGAGCCGGCATTCGAGCCTCGACACGACGGCCGGCGCCGAGTAGGTGCCGAGGACCTGGTAGTCGGTGCGGGCGAAACGCCCGTTCGCCACCACGGCCATCTTGAGCGGATCGCCCCGGTCGCGACCGACCGGCGCATCGATGATCCCGTGCGGCGCGTCGGGCACACCCCAGACGAGCGCGTCGTAACGGCGCGTCGCGCTGTGGTCGGCGAACTGTTCGATCAGCGCGTCGGCCGCCTCCTGCGTGCGGGCCACGACCAGCAGGCCCGAGCTCCCGGCATCGAGCCGGTGGACGATGCCCGGACGGATCTCCTCACCGACGCCGGCGATCTCGGGGAACTGCGCGAGGAGACCGTTCACCAGGGTTCCGGTCGCGTTGCCGGCACCGGGGTGCACGACGAGACCGGCCGGCTTGTCGATGACGATCACGTCGTCGTCGACGTGGACGATCCCGAACGTCACCGTCGGATCGGCCGCTGGCGGATCGATGGTGGGTAGGGCGGCGGGATCGATGTCGATGCGCTGTCCTTCGGCGAGGCGCACCTTGCCGGACCGGCCCACGACGCCGTCGACCGACGCACCACCGGCCGCGATCATCACCGCTGCGTCGGCGCGGCTGACGTCGGCGATCAGCGCGACGATCCGGTCGAGGCGTTGCCCGTCGAGGGCGGCCGGAACGACCTCGGTGATCACGACGACGCCTGACCCGGGTCGGACGGCTCGCCAGACGTGTCAGCCATCGATCCCGGCGAACCCGGCGTGTCGGCGTGGCCGAGGACCGCCGCCCGAGCGTCGGCGCGGCTGACGAGAATGCTGTTGAGGATCAACGCCGCCGCTCCCACATTCACGGCGATGTCGGCAACGTTGAAGATCGGGAACCATTGGAAGTCGATGAAATCGACGACCGAACCCTGGAGCCACGCATCGCCGCGGAACAGGCGGTCCAGGAGGTTGCCCACAGCGCCACCGATCAAGCATCCCATACCGAACTGGCTGAGCTTGGTCCCTCCCGACCGCAACGACGCCAGGAGCCACACGATGACGATGGTGGCGACGACCGCGATGACCGGCCCCAGGCCGCGGCCGCGGCTGAAGGCCATCCCACTGTTGTAGGCGAGGTTGAACTGCAGCGTCCAGATGACGTCGATGATGTGGCCGTCGGCGAGGGCGTTCACCGCCCAGTGCTTCGTCGTCTGATCGAGCAGCACCACGACGAGCGCGATGACGATCGGCGCCCGCCATGAGCGGGCGATGGTCATGGTCTGGCGGCTGCGGCGACGCTCATCATCGCACGCCGATGCCGCTGACCTTCTCGGCAGCGAGCACGGTGGTCTCCGGGAGCGCCTCGAGCCGCTCGCGGGGAATCGGGAGCCCCGAAACCTCGGAGTAGCCGTACGTGCCGACCTCGATGCGGGTCAACGCGGCATCGATGTCGGCGATCGTCTGACGAGCTTGCGTCGACAGCACCCGATCGAGGTCGCGCTGGACGACCATCGTGTCGCCCTCGCCACCTTCGTCGTCGAACTGCACATCGCCCATCTCGCCGTCCTCGATGAGGCTCGTCGCCTCGTCCTCGAGCCGCGTGGCCCGGGCGAGTTCGGAGGCCCGCCGAGCGAGCAACTCGTCGCGCTGGGCCTTGAGGAACTTCACGTCGAAGTCCTTCGTGTAGGTGATGCCATCCTTCGACGTGCCGCGCGCCGCGGGGATCTCGTGACGATCGGGACGATAGTTCGACAGGATCGACGGAGTGTCGGGCGACGGCGGCTTCGGCACCCGTCGGGGCGCCGCCTTCACGGCGGTGGTCGACGTGCCGGCGGCCTTGGTGGGCGTCGCGGCGGCGGTCGCCTTCGTCGCAGTTGCGCTGCGGGCCGGCGCCTTCTTGGCGGTCGCCTTCTTGGCCGTTGCCTTGGTGGCGGTCGATTTCGTGGGGGCTGGCGTGGTCGCCGCCGTGTTCTTCATGGGAGTGGTGGTTGCTTTCGTGGCTCGTGCCTTGGTCGCGGCGGGCTTGCTCGAGGCGGTTGATTTTCGTGCTGCGCCCTTCGCAGGCACCTTGGTCGCAGCGGCGCCCCCGGACGTCGCTGACTTCTTCGACGGAGCAGGGTTCGGCTTGTTCGATGCGGCCATTCGCGCTTCCTTCCCGGCGTGCTGAGCGGCGGACTCTAGCGGGCGGTTCGTGCGACCGGCCAACACCCCCACCCGAAATGGGGCGACGAACGGTCTCGGTGACCCCGGCGCCCGGTCAGCCCACCCGGTGCACGGTGATCACGGGCGCACCACCGTCAGCAGCCGACACCTCGAGGTCGAGTTCGCGCGCCAGCGTCTCGTCCATCACCATCGTCCGATGCGCGGTCGCTGCATCGATCCACTCCTGCCCGCCGGCGATCGACAAGGCGACACGATCGGACACCTCGAGATCGGCATCGCGGCGCGCCTGCTGGATGAGCCGGATCAGATCGCGGGCGGTCCCCTCCCGCTCGAGTTCGGCCGTGACCTCGATGTCGAGGGCGATCACACCCGGCCGGTTGGCGAGCCCCGCGCTGGCGCGGTCGTCGGAGGCGACGAGTTCCAGACGATATTCCCCGTCGACGAGCACGTGCCCGCCGACCGTGACGACGCCGTCGACGTTCGTCCAGTCGCCGGCCTTGTGTGCCTTGATGACCTGCTGCACGTCCTTGCCGAGGCGCGGACCGAGCTTGGCCGGCACGAGCTGCAATCGTTCATCGGCCACCGCGCCGAGGTCGGTGGTGAGCTCGACGTTGCGCACGTTGATCTCGTCGGCGATCACGTCGACGAACTCTCGCAGGCGCTCCGCGTCCGGAGCGGCGACGGTCACCGACTGCAGCGGCAGGCGGACCCGTCGCTGTTAACCGTCGACTCGATCTTCACATACCGCACACGGCCACTTGGTCCAGTACGTTGGCAGGAGGACAGCAGCGGATACCTGGCCCTTGAACCGTCACCGACGAAAAAGGGCGTCATCGATATCGTTCGTTACGATGCGGCCGGCGGCCAGCGAAGCGTTAAAGTCTCAGCAGAACAGTTGATGCCTGCTGGCGCGAGTGCGCCGTTGTTGATCGAAGAGTTTGCCCTCACTACGGACGAACAAAAAGTACTCATCTTTACGAACTCAGAAAAAGTCTGGCGCAGCAACACGCGCGGTGACTACTGGGTGCTGGATCTGAAGGCCGGTGCTTTGCGCAAACTCGGCGGCGACGCCAAGCCCTCGACGCTCATGTTTGCGAAGTTCTCTCCGGACGGAAACAGCGTTGCGTACGTTCGTGAAAACAACATCTACGTCGAAAACGTTCGCGGCGCTTCTGAGATCAAAAAAATCACTACCGACGGCTCACGGTACATCGTCAACGGCACGTTCGATTGGGTCTACGAAGAAGAACTCTTTTGCCGCGATGGTTTTCGTTGGAGTCCGGACGGCAAACAGATCGCTTACTGGCAGCTCAATTCTGAAGGCGTCAAGGAGATGGAGCTCATAGACAATACGAGCGCCCTGTATCCCAAAACGATCTCCTTTCCGTATCCCAAGGCAGGTGAAACCAATTCTGCGGCTCGTGTCGGTGTAGTCAACGTAAGTGGTGGTCCAACTCGTTGGTTTGAAGTACCCGGCGATCCGCGAAACAACTATTTGCCGCGCATGGAGTGGGCCGGCGCCGGCGAAGTCGTCATTCAACAACTCAATCGCCGGCAGGACACGAACATCGTCATGTTCGGCGACTCGCGTACAGGCAAAGTGCGTCCGATCCTAACCGAGAAGGACGACGCGTGGGTCGACATTTCCTGGGGCGATATCGACTGGGACAAAACCGGCATTGCGCGCGGCGACGTCGAGTGGGTTGAAGACGGGAAACGTTTCCTTTGGGCGAGTGAACGTGATGGTTGGCGTCACGTTTATTCGATTTCGCGTGACGGTCGCGACGTGAAACTGATCACGCCCGGTGAGTTCGACGTGATCACAGTCGAGCGAGTCGATGCACAAAACGGCTGGATCTATTTTATTGCTTCACCGCAGAACGCCACGCAACGATACCTGTATCGCAAGCGCGTCGATGGTAGCGGTGAGATGGAACGGTTGACGCCTGCCGCTGTGCCGGGCACCCACAGTTACTACATCTCACCACGCGGCGAGTTCGCGATTCATTACTACTCGACCTTCAACACTGTTCCCGTAACTGAGCTTGTGCGCCTGCCGAAACATGAAGTCGTACGCACGTTGATTGACAACAAAGCTGTGCAGGAACGTTTGTCGAAGCTGAAACCAACCGCGACCGAGTTCTTCCGGGTAGACATCGGCGACGGCGTGAAGCTTGACGGTTGGATGATCAAGCCGCCCGACTTCGACCCACAGAAACGTTATCCGGTGCTATTTAACGTCTATGGAGAACCCTGGGGACAGACCGTGCTCGATCGCTGGGGAGGGAGAGATCGTCTTTGGCACACGATGCTGGCGCAACAGGGCTATCTGGTAATGAGCGTCGACAACCGCGGCACGCCTGCACCGCGTGGACGCGCTTGGCGGAAAATCATCTACCGCAAGATGGGAATTGTTAATTCCGGAGATCAAGCTGCGGCCGCGCGCGCTGTAGCGAAGTGGCCATTTGTCGATCCTGCGCGCATCGGGATTTGGGGTTGGAGTGGCGGCGGCTCGTCAACATTAAACGCGATGTTTCGCTTTCCCGACGTGTACTCGACCGGCGTGTCGGTGGCGCCCGTGCCCGACCTGCATTACTACGACTCGATTTACCAGGAGCGTTATTGCGGGCTGCCCCAGGATCATCCTGAAGAGTGGAAACAGAGTTCGCCAATTACGTTTGCGGGGCAATTGAAGGGAAACCTCCTGATCGTGCACGGCACGGGCGATGACAACGTGCATTACCAGGGCACGGAAGCGCTGATTAACAAGCTAATCGCGGCGAATAAGCAGTTTTCGATGATGTCCTACCCCAACCGTTCGCATTCCATCTCCGAAGGCGCCGGGACGCAGCGGCACCTCTTCGGGTTGATGACGAAGTTCATCAAGGAACGCCTTTAAGCCTATATTTTTCTGTGTTAATCCGTTTTGTACTGTGTTAACCTGTCGGCGGGGTTGACGGCCAATCCTGTCTTGCCTACTCACATTCCTTCGGACAATCAGAGATGACCTTAGACAGCTTCGAAAGCCGCCTGGACGCAGCACTGCGACGCTTCACCGACACGAACCTGGTCGGCGTCCTGTTCACCGATCTCGCCGGAAACATCACCGGCGCGGATGACAGTTTTCTTGGCATCGTGGGCTACACGAGCGACCCTTTGCCGTCGAAGCTCCAACAGCTCACTTCGCCCGAACACCACCGGCTGGATGAAGAAGCGTTCGAGAAGTTGATGGCGTTTGGCGCCTGCGCTCCGTTTGAAAAGGAGCTGGTGCGACGCGACGGCTCCACGGTCCACGTTCTGTTTGGCGCGGTGTTGCAGGAAGAGGAGATCTCGTGCTTTGTCGTCGACGTTTCACAAAACAAGCAGACGCAGGACAAGTTGAATCATCTTGCGTATCACGATGCGTTGACTGACCTGCCGAATCAGGTGTTGTTCAAGGACAGGCTCAAGCAGGCGATTGCATACTCGCGCCGCACCGATCAGATGCACGCCGTGCTGTTGCTCAATCTCGATCGCTTCAAAACGATCAACGACTCACTCGGTTACATGGCGGGTGATCGCTTGTTGCAGTCCGTAGCCCAGCGCCTGGCGAGTTGTGTGCGCGATAGCGACACGGTTGCGCGTTTCGGTGGCGATGAGTTTGCGATTCTTCTGACGCAGATCTCGCGCGCGCAGGATGCGGCCAACGCCGCGCGTGCGATCAAGGAAGTTCTCGACCAGGCGTTTATTTTTGACGAGCAGGAAGTATTCATTTCGACCAGCATCGGCATCAGTCTTTATCCGCACGACGATCGCGACACGGCAGGTTTGTTGAAGAACGCAGGCACCGCGCTCGATCGCGCAAAGGTGCAAGGCGGCAACAACTACCAGTTTTACACCGCCGGCGGCACGACGCGCGCCCTCAAACAACTCGTACTCGAAAGCAACTTGCGTGGAGCACTCGAGCGCGCGGAGTTCGTTGTTCACTACCAACCGCAAGTCACGATTCCCGATTTTCATCTCGTCGGCATGGAAGCGTTGGTCCGCTGGAAACATCCGAGTTTAGGGATGCTCTATCCCAGTGAGTTTGTGCCGCTGGCGGAAGACAGCGGTCTGATCATCGCGCTCGGCGATTGGGTGATGCGCGTTGCTTGTTTGCAAAATAAGTTGTGGCAGGACAAAGGACTCGCGCCGATGCGGCTGTCGGTGAACTTCTCGGCGCGCCAGTTTCAGCAGCCATCGTTCATTTCGACTGTAGCGGAGATCCTGAAGGAGACGAACCTCGATCCGCGTTGGCTCGAAATGGAACTGACCGAGAGTTCGATCATGAAGGAGCCGGAGCTGGCGATTGAGAAGTTGCACGAGTTGAAATTGATGGGAATAAAAGTGGCGATCGACGATTTCGGCACCGGTTATTCGTCGTTGAATTACCTGAAGCGCTTTCCGATCGACACGCTGAAGATCGACAAGTCGTTTGTCTCTGATGTTTGCAAAGACCCGCACGATACAGCGATCGTGCGTGCGATCATCACATTGGGCCATGCGCTTGATTTGATGGTGATCGCGGAGGGCGTCGAGACGCAGGAACAGCTTCAGTATTTGACTTCGCTTGGGTGTGACGTAGTGCAGGGATTTCTGTTTAGCAAGTCGTTGTCGGCGCCGGTGTTTGAAGAGTTGCTGGTAGAGCAGCGGCGGCTGCTTTATCAACCAGCCACAGTAATTTCCCATGCTTAGGACGGATCGCTTGCGCAGGATAAAGATCCGGCTTTGGCTGTGATTCGGTTTTTATCACCTCCCTCAGGATCTGCGCCTTAGACGCTCCCGTGACAAGAAACACCACGGATTTGCTGTTATTCAACACCGGCAGCGTCAAAGTGATCCGGTAAGAGTTCAACTTCTCAACCCACGGCGCTGCAACAAGATGCTCGCTTTCGTGAAGTGCTTCCGAACCAGGGAAGAGCGAGGCTGTATGGCCGTCCTCGCCGAGACCCAGCAGGATGAGATCAAAGGCAGGGATGGCTTCGCCGAAAGATCTACGCAGATCGTGTTCGTATTCTTTGGCGGCGCCGTCCGCGCTTGGTTTTTCGGCAAAAATGCGATGCACGTTCTCCGGTGGCACCGGAACGCGCGACAGCAGCGCCTCGTTCGCCATCCGATAATTGCTGTCCGGATGTGCGGGCGGCACATGCCGCTCGTCTGTGAAGAAGAAGTCGATCGTGTCCCAACCGATCTGGTCACGAAACGGTTCGCTCGGTTCAGCTAACAGTTCGTACAACACGCGCGGTGTCGAGCCACCGGATAGCGCGACGGATTTAGGGCTCAAGTTCACAAAGTGCTCCGCAGCCGCGCGCGCCACCTCCGCTGGATTGCTAAAGACTTTCAGTTCCATCTTACTTAAACGCGACTATTCTCAACGGCCCACCGCTGCCACCTTTGATCTTCATCGGCAACGCAATCACGGAAAAACCTTTGCTAGGTAACTGGTCCAGGTTGGCGACGTTCTCGAACGCCGGAATATTTTTGTCAAACAGTATCCGGTGACTTTCGAAAAGAGTCGACTGGCCATAGTCGATACTCGCAGTGTCGAGGCCAATCGCTTTGATCGAACGATTCTGTGTCAACCAACGTGCGGCGGCGGGATCGAGTCCGGGAAAATGTAACTTCGCGACTGCCTCCGCTCCGCGCTCGTCAGTTCCTAGATACCGCTTCCGGTCTGGATAGTATTTGCCGAAACCTGTGCGCAGAAAAACGATCGTGCCCGGCCTGATGCGACCGTTTCGTTTCTCCCACCCCTCAAAGTCCGCGACGCTCACAAGATAATCGGGGTTCGCGGCACACTGCCTGGTCACGTCGATCACGATTCCGTTGCCCATCAGTTGGTCCAACGGAATCTCATCCGCGGTGTGACGACCTTTGGCGAAATGCACGGGCGCATCGAGATGTGTGCCACCGTGTTCCGCTGCGGAAAACTTGTAAGCTGAATAGAAATAACCTTTGTCTGTTACGCCTTCGAAATCAGTGGTGAGCTTGAAAGTTTCGGCAGTGGGCCAATAGACGGTGTTTGCGTCGAAAGCATGTGACAGATCCACGACGCGGCCGGCCGGCAAGGCCGGACTTCGTTGCGCCATTGCGGGAACAGAAAAAAGAATCAACAAGAGCAAGCCTAACTGTCTCATGTGGAGGGCTCCTCAAGCTTGGAGTAAGATCGGCCACAGATTAACGCGGATCGGAGCTTCTAATGCAAATTGGAATGATTGGCCTGGGGCGGATGGGCGCGAACATGGTGCGCCGCCTTCTGAGGGCGCAACACGAGTGTGTGGTTTACGACCGAAATGCTGAGGCCGTGCGCAGTCTCTCAGCGGAAGGCGCCACCGGCGCGGAGTCGTTGAACGACTTTGTGGTGAAATTAAAACCGCAGCGTGCGATCTGGTTGATGATTCCCGCCGCGCTCGTGGATGCGACGCTGCACGATCTGGTTGAAGTTGTCGGCGCCGGCGACATCATCATCGACGGCGGCAACTCTTACTACATCGACGACATTCGTCGCGCCGCCGAACTAAAAACGAAAGGCCTTCATTACGTCGATGTCGGCACGAGCGGCGGCGTGTGGGGACTCGAACGTGGTTACTGCCAGATGATTGGTGGCGAAAGCGAAGTCGTGACGCATCTCGATCCGATCTTTAAGGCACTCGCGCCGGGAAGCGAAACAGTTCCGCCGACGCCCGGTCGTAAAGACGATTCGAGCACAGCAGCCGAAGGTTACTTGCACTGTGGACCGGCGGGCGCCGGCCATTTCGTAAAGATGGTCCATAACGGAATCGAGTATGGCCTGATGGCCGCGTACGCCGAAGGACTGAACGTGTTGCATCACGCGAACGAGGGCAAAGCGGAGCGAGCAGCAGACGCGGAAACCTCGCCACTCCGCAACCCGGAACATTACCGCTACGATTTCAACATTGCGGACGTCACCGAACTGTGGCGCCGCGGAAGTGTCGTTGCTTCATGGTTACTTGATTTGACGGCCAACGCTTTTGCGCAGCATCCAGACCTCGAGGGCTACTCAGGTCAGGTCGCCGATTCAGGCGAAGGACGTTGGACCATCAATGCAGCAGTCGAGGAAGGTGTGCCGGTGCCGGTTTTGAGTGCGGCGCTGTTTCAGCGGTTTGATTCACGAGGTGAAGCCGAGTTTGCGAACAAGATACTCTCGGCGATGAGGTTTCAATTTGGCGGACACGTCGAGCGTGGCGCCCAGTAGGGAAAAACAGTAGGGGTAAGTCATGTCAACAGTTTTGGTAGAACCAAATGCGGTTCCGATGGAAGCTCCCAGCCTGCCGGAGGCGGAGCCATGTGTAATGGTGATCTTCGGCGCGACCGGAGATCTAACGCGACGCAAGCTGATGCCCGCGTTGTGGAACCTGAAGGGCGAAGGCTGTCTCGAGAGTGTGCGAATTCTCGGCGTTGGGCGTACGCCGATGAGCGATGACGATTTTCGCGCACAGGTACGCGAGGCGCTGGTTGCATCAGAGAAACTTGCGGAAAAGGACGAAGAGGAGTGGCGCAGGTTCGCGCAGCGCATTTACTACATTAACGGCGAGCTGAATGACGAACGTACATATCAGAACATGGCGAAACGCCTCGACGAATTAGCAAACGAAGAAGCGAGTGAGAATCACCTCTTCTATCTCGCTACGCCGCCTTCGCTAGCGTCGACGATCATCGACGGACTCGGCAAAGCCAAATTGTCGCAACAGGATGAAAAACACTGGAGCCGCATCGTGGTTGAAAAGCCTTTCGGCCGCGACCTCGAATCAGCGCGCGCGTTGAACGCGAAGATTGCCGAGGTGTTCAGCGAGAACCAGGTTTATCGAATCGATCATTACCTCGGCAAAGACACTGTGCAGAACATACTCGTCTTCCGTTTCGGCAATTCGATGTTCGAACCGATCTGGAATCGCAACTACGTCGACTACGTTGAGATCACTGCGGCTGAAATTGCGGGTGTCGGAAGTCGTACGGGCTACTACGAAGAGGCGGGCGCGTTGCGCGATATGGTCGCCAATCATCTTTTGCAACTACTTACGTTGACGGCGATGGAGCCACCCGTCGCGTTCGACGCTAATTCTGTAAGAGAAGAGAAGGTGCAGGTGTTGCGATCGATCCGGCGTCTCAAGCCGAACGAAGTCGCTGAACGCACAGTGCGCGCGCAGTATGGGCCGGGCACTGTCGAAGGCGAGAAAGCAAAGGGATATCGCGAAGAAGAAAATGTTAAGCCGGGTTCGCAGACTGAGACGTTTGTCGCGATTGAATTCAGAGTTTCAAACTGGCGTTGGTCCGGAGTTCCGTTCTACGTGCGCACCGGCAAACGGCTCGGACGCAACTTAACCGAAATTGCGATCCATTTGAAACGCACGCCGCAAGCGCTGTTCGCGCGCACGCCCGACGAGGAACTCGATCCGAACATCATCGTGCTGCGAATCCAACCAGACGAAGGGATCATCGTGACGTTTGGGGCGAAACTGCCGGGGTTTGAAATGCAGACGACTACGGTGCACATGGACTTTTGTTATCGAAAGGCGTTTGGCGTTGAGCCGCCGGCTGCGTATGAAACGCTGTTGTTGGATGTGATGCGCGGGGATGCGACGCTCTTCACGCGCGGCGACGAGGTTGAGGCGCAATGGCATTTGATCACGCCGATCGAAGAAGCGTGGTCTGCGCAAGGCGTTCCTGAGTTGACGAATTACTCCGCCGGCACGGACGGACCTGCGGCCGCAGATGAGTTGTTAGCTCGTAACGGTCACCGTTGGCGCAGGTTGCACGAGAGCATCGCCGGTTGCGATTAAGCCTGCGCGGATCTCTGGCCGAGAGTTGAAATAACCGTGGCGAGTTCGATGCGATCGACCGGCTTTGCGAGGTGCACTTGATAGCCCTCCGATAACGCGCGGATGCGATCCTCGGTTCGAGCATACGCAGTTAACGCCAACGCCGGTGTTTGTCCACCGCGATCACCCGGCAACGCGCGCACTTTTCTGATCAAACTGTATCCGTCTTCCACCGGCATGCCGATGTCGGCGATCAGTACGTCGGGTTTCCATTTGTCCATCGACTCGAGTGCCTCACGCGTTGAAGAGACAGCCAGCACTTGCGCACCCGAACGCTCCAACATCGTGGTCAACAACGCGCGCGCGTCAAACTCATCATCGACAACAAGCACGCGCATTCCACGCAAGATCCGCTTGCGATCGCGTGAGTCAGCTTCAAACACGGCCGGTACCGACAGACTTGGCCCAACATGCTGCTCGGCCGCGATCATCGATGGGAAACGAACAGTAAACGTGGACCCCTGGCCTGCACCCGCGCTTTCAGCCCACGCAGTTCCACCGTGCAATTCGACCAGGTGACGCACGATCGCGAGGCCGAGTCCCAGGCCGCCGTAGGTCCTCGTGGTCGAACCGTCCGCCTGGCGAAAACGTTCGAAGACGTGCGGCAGAAAGTCGGAGTTAATTCCTACTCCCGTGTCCGTAACGACAATCTCAACCTGCGAATCGATGCGTTGAAGTTTTACCTGGACCAGGCCGCCCGCACGTGTGAACTTCACGCCGTTGGAAAGCAGGTTCCAAACGATTTGTTGCAAACGCTCCCGGTCTCCTAACACCGGCCCTGCGTGCGGTTCGAGCAGCACTTGTAGTCGAACGCCTTTCGCTTCGGCAGTCGGGTTAATACTATTCGCGGCAGCCTGAATAACCGATTCGAGGTCGCAAGCGGCAAACTCGAGCCGCAATTTGCCGGTGATGATACGAGAGACTTCCAAAAGGTCGTTGATCAACTGGCACTGCGAGTTTGCATTGCGCGCAATCGTTTCGATTGCCTGGCGCCGTTTGCGAGGCGCGACTTCGTCATGCAACAGAAGATCGGACCATCCCATGATCGCCGTCAGCGGCGTGCGCAGTTCATGAGATAGAGTGGAAAGAAACTCGTCCTTAACGCGGTTCGCGGCTTCGGCCTCAAGACGCGCTTCCTGTTCTCGCTTTAACGCCTGGCGCCGTTCAGTTGCATCGTGCGCCATGCCACGGACGATGGGTTTTTCGACGCCTTCAGTTCTCAGCGTGTTGTAATACTCCCAAAGTCGCGTCTCACCGCTGGCGGTGCGCACCTTCATCACGCCGCGCGCTGAGCCTTCGGTCTTCACGGTATTCAGGTATTCGTCAAACTGTTCGCGATACTCCGGCAACAGCCCGTCGCGAATGTTCATTCCAATCAACGATTCTCGCGGATAACCAAGCACACGGGCGGCCCAGGGATTAACAGACAACACTCGACCTTCAAGATCGTGGGTGCAGATAAGTTCATGGCTATTATCGACGAGATCGCGATAACGATCTTCGCTGATTCGCAGCGCGGTTTCCGCTTTCTTACGTTCGGTGATGTCGTGAGCCAGGACAAACTCGGCAGCGCGGCCGCCGAAGCTGACGCGATTGGAAGTGATGGCGACGTTGATGACAGTTCCATCTTTCTTGCGGTGTCGCCACTCTCCGGCGTGGTCCAACTCGGGATTGCCGCCCGCCAGATAGTCTGCAAGTAACTTGACGTCCTCAGGAGGTCGAATGTCCATGATGGTCATGTCGAGAAACTCGGCGCGCGAGTAGCCGTAGTGATTAATCGCCGCTTCGTTCACGGCAAGAAAACGCAAGGTCGTGAGATCGTAAACCCACATCGCCTGCGGATTCGATTCAAACAACAACCGATATTGCGCTTCTGACTTCCGCAACGCCTCCTGAATACGCGTCGCAACGGTAACGTCGAGTACCAGCGACAACACGGAGATCAGTTTGCCCGACTCGCTGTAGAGCGCTGAGTTGTACCACTCGCAATGAAGAATGGTTCCGAGTTTGGTGTAGTTGCGATTGCGTGAGATAGCGTGCTTTTCCTGTCCCTGGTTTTGACGTTGGCCCACCTGGTTCACGACGTCGATGTCTTCAGGAACGACGAACTCCCAATCACTAAAATGTTTGCCGAGTACTTCTTCTGCCTTCCAGCCGAAGAGGCGTTGTGCTGCGGGAGACCAGCGCAACACGCGAAACTCGTGGTTCCATTCGATGACTGCGAGCGGAGTGTTTTCCACGTGGAAAGCCAGTCGCTTGTGATCGTCGAGTGCAGATGCTTCCGCGAGTTTGCGATTCGTGACATCGCGAATGATCGCAACACCGCCGATCACCTGCCCGTGTTCGTCGTGTCGCGGTGAGTAGTAACCATCGAAGAAGCCGCGTTTGCCTGTTTGCCCAACAGTAAAAGGACGGTTTTCAGCAACAACGCTTTTGCCTGCGAGCGCCTCGCGATAGAAAACGTCTTCGCCGGTTTCGGTGAGACACGGAAAGACTTCGATCGCACACTTGCCGAGCACGTCTTCGCTTTTCACACCTGAGATTCGCTCCATCGCGCGATTCCAGGTCGTGTAACGATACTCGCGATCGAAAGCGATGATTCCGTCAACCGTGGCTTCGAGGAGGCATTTCAGAAACAGATTCTGTTCTTGGGGTTCGTGAGACATGGGGTTAACGCTCGCGATCTTGGCTTATCTTTCTGGAGGCGATACTTTATCACCATGAAACACATCAAATCACTACCCGGCGCCGCTCTCCTCGTGCTTATCGCGTTGTGCTCGTACGTCGCGGTCGCGCAACAGCAGGTCAAGCAATACACAATCGAGCAGTTCATGAACACCGTCAGGATTGGCGGTAGCTCGTTTTCCAGCGATGAGAATTCGATCCTGTTTCACAGTAACAAGTCGGGAATTTTCAACGTCTATTCGGTAGCAGTTACCGACGGCGACGCAGCGCAACTAACGAACTCGACCAAAGAGAGCACGTTCGCGCTGGCATATCTTCCAACGGATGCGCGCGTTCTGTATACCTACGATCGCGGCGGCAACGAGAACAGTCACCTTTACCTCCGCGAGCTGAACGGTACCGAACGCGATCTGACGCCCGGTGAGAAAGTAAAAGCCAACTTTCTCGGTTGGAGTCACGATCGCAAGTCGTTCTTCTTCTCAACCAACGAACGCGACCCGCGCTTTTTCGACGTCTATGAGATGCCTATCGACACGTTCAAAGCGTCGATGATTTATAAAGACGAGACGGGGTTTGATTTTAGCGACATCTCGAACGATAAGAAGTTCATTGCGTTTGAGAAGAGCGGCGGATCGCAAGCAGATTCCGACATCTATCTTTACAACACCGCTACCAAAGAGTTGAAGAACATTACCACTCACACTGGCGACGTGGCGAATAGCGCGCAGACCTTCGATGTCAACTCGAAGTATCTCTACTACCTCAGCGACTCGGGCAGTGAGTTCAAGTACGTCGCGAAATACGATCTTGCTACTGGAAAAACGGATGTTGGTGAGAAGGCGCCGTGGGACGTTTCCTACACATACTTTTCCCGCAATGGAAAGTATCGTGTGCTGGCGATCAACGAAGACGCGCGCACTAAGATCAAGATTTACGATCAGGCTACCGGCAAACTAGTTCCGCTGCCGCAACTGCCGAACGCCGACATCACCGGTTTGAACATTTCGCCCAGTGAAAAGCTGATGGCGTTTTATCTCAACGGCGATCGCAGTCCGAGCAATCTTTACGTCTACAACTTCGCCACGAAGAAAGCGACGAAACTGACGAACAGCTTGAACCCGGAGATCAATCCGGACGATCTCGTCGAATCGCAAGTGATTCGTTATAAGTCGTTCGACGGTGTCGAGATTCCTTCGATTCTGTACAAACCAAAACAGGCGAGTGCGCAGCAAAAAGCGCCGGCGCTGTTGGTGGTGCATGGTGGTCCAGGCGGGCAGACGCGCGTTGGCTACAGCCCGTTGACGCAGTACCTGGTTAATCATGGTTACGTGATTCTGGGCGTCAACAATCGCGGCTCCAGTGGCTACGGCAAGACGTTCTTCGCCGCCGATGATGGAAAGCACGGACGCGAACCGCTGTGGGATTGCGTTGAGTCGAAGAAGTATCTCGCGTCGCTCGGTTACGTTGATGAGAAGAAGATCGGGATCGCCGGTGGTTCATATGGCGGTTACATGGTGCTCGCGGCGCTCGCTTTCAAACCGGAAGAGTTTGCGGTTGGTGTGGACCTGTTTGGTGTTTCGAACTGGGTGCGAACGTTGCAGTCGATTCCGCCTTACTGGGAATCGTTCCGCAAGTCGCTCTACAAAGAGATTGGCGACCCGAACACAGATCTTGAAAACCTGCGTGCGGTGTCGCCGTTGTTTCACGCGGACAAGATTGTGAAGCCGTTGATCGTGTTGCAGGGCGCGAACGATCCGCGCGTCATCAAGCCTGAGTCAGACGAGATAGTCGATAACATCAAGAAACGCAACGGCGTTGTCGAGTACGTCTTGTTTGATAACGAAGGCCACGGATTTACGAAGAAAGCGAACGAGATCCGCGCATACAAAGCGATCCTGGACTTCCTCGATCGCTACCTCAAAAACGGCGACTCGATGAGCGGCAGTAACGGTTATTGAATCTCCGGGAAGTCGAGGGAAAGCAAATAGACCACACTTGCTTTCCCTTCAGCCCCCTTCGCTACCAAACGATAACCTCCGCTCGGCGAACTGATGTTCCAGATCGCCTGCGACTTTGTCAGAGTCGTGGCCTTCGCTGGATCGCCGAGCTTCGCAAACAACACCTCTCGACCCGGACGCACGAACGCGCTGACCCAAACAACTTTTCCTGCCTTATTGGTCTTGAACGCCATCGTGCCGAAGTCAGTTTCTTTCAAAGTCCACGCTTCTTTGCGTCCGCCGTCGCGCGTGTCACGACCGCCGCCTGTGCCGATCTGCGACAGTTTGGATCGAGCTTCGTCAATGCTGGTCCCAATACCAATCCCATCGATTGTTTCGACGGCAGCAGGCGGCGGCGTTTTCTGGGCAACCGCAGAAACCGCCAATAGCAACATCAGCAACGCAGTAGCAAAAGTTTTCGCGTTCATCGATGGCTCCTCCTACCGGTGAAACTGAATGTTGCCTTGCGTGAGTGCACCCTCGCGCGTCGAGTTCGCAGCGCCGGTGATTATGATCTTGAACCGATCGCTCGTACCCGCGTCGCCGTTGTCTTCGACTTCGACAGTGAAGGTCACCTTCTGACCATTGATCGTAGCCTCCCCGGTGAACGCGACTTTGTTGTCGGTCAGGCGTGTGAAACCGCTGATCTTGTCTGAAGCGAATTCAATGTGTTGTTCCTTATCCGTGTATTTGAAA
>Ga0207675_100002439_pt1 | contig 18423 bp, 15 predicted proteins | sample KBSSwiS42_FD_184305 | JGI IMG/M metagenome (GOLD analysis project Ga0207675, IMG submission 184305) | Switchgrass rhizosphere microbial communities from Kellogg Biological Station, Michigan, USA - KBS Switchgrass S4-2 (SPAdes) (version 2) | ecosystem: Host-associated > Plants > Roots >... | reverse complement strand
CGACGGTCAGCAGGGCCGTCGGCAGGCAGTAGCCCGCCACGCCGAGCGTGATGATGGGTGCGAGCCGGTGCGACGCAGCGAGGCGGTCCACGAGCGGGGCCATCAAGAGGCCGCCCACGCCCAGCCCGGCGAGCAGGTAGCCGAACCCGTGCGCGCCGGTCCCGAGCTGATCCTCGGACACGCCGATGAACAGAACGGTGTCGGTGCCGTACACGAAGCTCACCAGGACGCTCAGCGCCACGAGCGTTCGCGCCGCCGGCAGCTCGAAGATCGTCCGCACGCCCACGGCCATCTGCTTGAGCACGCCCGCCGTGCCGGCGTTCGTGACGTCAACCGGGCGGCTGCGCGTGCGCATTCGCGCGACCAGGAGAGCCGATACGGCAAAGCTGCCGGCGTCGATGGCGAACACGGTCGAGGGCGGCCCGAGCAGCAGCAGGCCGGCGCCGATCGCCGGGCCGGCCACGATCACCAGGCTTTGAATGGTCCCGTGGAGAGCGTTGGCGGCGACAAGGTCGTCCTCGTCCACCAGCGACGGGATGGTCGCCGCGACCGCCGGCTCGTACACGACGTTCGACGCGGACGTCAGGCCGGCGAAGAGCAGCCCGAGAGCGACCGGTCCGTCGCTGGCGGCGACCAGGGCCAGCCCGAGCTGCCACGCGACGCAGAGCAGATCGGACCACACCATCAGCCGGACCCGCTCCATGCGCTCTGCGATGACCCCCGCGTACGGGCTCAGCAGCAGCGCGGGCACGAAGCGCACGACGCCGGCGGCGCCAACCCAGGCGAGCGAATGGGTGCGCTCGAAGACGAATGCGAGCAGCGCCACGTTGTACGCCCAGCTGCCGGTCGCGGACACGACGAGCCCCCCGAGCAGCAGGCGCATGTCCCGGTGGGCGAGCGCCGACCGGTAGCCACCGAACCACCTGCTCACGCACGCACCGCAGGCCTCGCCACGTGCCGACACTACACGCAGGTGGTGGGGGGGGTCCTCGGCGCGTATCGGGCCGGACGTCCTCAGTGCAAGTCGTTCCTCAGCGCAAGTCGCGCTACTGCGTCGGCGCCTGCTCGGCGTCCGCGAGGAACACCAGGGTGGCCTTGACTCGCTTGCTCACGTCCTCCGCGTCGGAGAGGTCCAGCTTCGAGAAGATCGAGTTGATGTGCTTCTCCACGCCGCGCTTCGTGAGCACAAGCGACTCCGCGATCGCCACGTTGCTCTTGCCGCGCGCGATCTCCGCCAGCACGTCGCGCTCGCGCGGGGTGAGGGCGTCGAGCGGAGACGGCTCGGAGCGGGCCTTCGCCGCCACGAGCTCCTCCACGATCTTCGGGTCGATGACCGAACCGCCGGCGGCCACCGACTTGATCGCCTCCGCGAGCTCGGCGCGGTTGTGGACTCGGTGCTTCAGCAGGTAGGCGCGCCCGTCCGAGCCGGCGTCGAGCAGGTCCAGCGCGTACGCCGGGGAGCCGTACTGGCTCAGCACGAGGACGCCGATCTCGGGATGCAGCTCGCGCAGCATCGCCGCCAGGCGAATTCCCTCGTCGGTCTCGGTCGGCGGCATCCTGATGTCGGTCACGACGACATCGGGCTGGACCTCCTCGACGGCCTCGAGCAGTGAGTCGAGGTCGCCGCACGACGCCACGACGTCGATGTCGGGCTCCGTCGCGAGCAGCTGCTGGATGCCTTCCCTGACTATGAGGCTGTCCTCAGCCAGGGCAACCTTTAGGGCCACGGGCTCAAGCTTAGGGACGCGGCTGCTGGGGTAGCTCGAGCAGCTGGAGTGGGGCCGTCCCGGCCACGCAGGTGCCCTCGTCATGTGCGGACTCGATCGTCAGCCGCCCCCCGACGGCACCGATCCGGTCGCGCATGTTCGTCAGGCCCGCTCCGTGCTGGCGAGGCCCGCGTGGGAGCCCCGCGCCGTCGTCGCGCACCTCGAAGTGGAGCTCGTCCTCCTGCCAGAGCCTGACGGTCACGAAGCGAGCTCCGTCGGCGTGCTTCGCCGCGTTCTGAAGCGCCTCGAGGCAGCAGAAGTAGACGGCGCTCTCCAGCTCGGGCGCGTAGCGCCCCAGGTCGGCGGCCTGGACCCGGGCGATCAGCGGGCTGGTAGCGGCGGCGTCGCGCAGCGCGTCCGGCAGGCCGCGCTCCACGAGCATCGGCGGGACGAGTCCCCGCGCGAGGGCGCGTACCTCGGCGACCGCCTCATCCACGTCGTGCGCCAGCTCGCGCAGACGTCCCGCGACCCGGCCGGGATCGGCGTCCACGAGCTCCGCGGCGAGCTCCAGTTGGATCCCCAGGGCCACGAGGCGTTGCTGCGCTCCGTCATGGAGGTCGCGCTCGATGCGCCGCCGCTCCCGGTCCGCCGCGGACAGGATTCGCAGCCGCGACGCGCGGAGCTCGCCGAGCGTGGAGCTCAGCTCGGTCTCGAGCCGCTCGTTCTCGACCGCCATGCGAGCCACGTCGCGGCCCGCCGGCGTGGCCTCCGCGCTCACACCGGCGGTCTGGGGGGAGGGGTCCTGCGTGGCGAGGGCGAGGGCGTCCCGCCGCCTGCCGGCCGCGACTGCGACCGCGAACGGCGCGAGGCAGATCAAACCGACGAGCCCGAGCAACTCGGTCACCCGGGACCCGGGCCAGACGCCGCGTCCGACGAGGAACGCCGCGGCCGTGAGGACGAGCGCCGCGGCGACCAGGAAGGCGGCCGCGGCGCGCGACACGGCCCGCTCGTGTGCCGGTCGTTCGACCGACCGCGGGGGTGCACTCGAGCATGTTGCCGAAACCGATGTCAGTTGGCTCTCGTCCTCCGGGCGCGCGGGTTGGAAGCCCAATTGGGCATTGCAAACGTTCGCAGCACTCAGAGGCCGGTGCATCGGGCGGATGACCTTTCGTAAGCGCGACATTCGCATAGGCGCTGCCTACGTCATTTGCCTTAGCGCCGCTGGGCCGGTGGTATTGTCGAACGCTCCAGCCTGCCCCCGTCCGCGGGGTGTCGAATCAGCACCCAAGCCGAGTCCCCCCGCTTCCAGCCGTTGGGCCTCGCGGCGGTCGAGCCGCGATGGCGCTATGCCCGATTCGCCGCGGGGGTGATGCTGCTCGCGGCCGCCTACTACGGTGCGGCGAAGCTCGGGCAGACGCTGCAGTACACCGCCTCGGTGGCCGCGATCTGGCCTCCCGCCGGCGTGGGCATCGCGGCGCTCTACCTGTGGGGCATCCGCTGGTGGCCGGGCCTCCTCCTGGGCGAGATCCTCGTCAACGCCGAGCTCCTCTTCAACGACAGCGCCATTCCGCTGGGCAGCCTGCTCGGCCAGCAGGCCGGGAACATGGCGGAGATGATCGTCGGCGCACTGCTGCTCCGGCGACTGATCGGGCCGCGGGCGACTCTCGACAGCGCCGAGCAGGTCGGCGGAATGCTCACGGCGCTAGTGGCCGGCACCGCGATCAGCGCCACGGTCGGGACGGTGTCGATGCTCGCGGGCGGGGTCATCGGGGACGGTGAGGTGCCCACCTTCTGGCGCACGTGGTTCCTCGGCGACCTGTCCGGGACGCTCGTGATCGTCCCGGCTGCGCTCGTTTGGGTGCAGCGCCTGCCCGCCGGCGCGCGGCCGATCCGCACCTGGGAGGGCGGGCTGTTGATCGCGTCCGTGGCCGCCCTCGGGGTGATCGCCGTGAGCATCGACCAGTCCGTCACGTACGTCGCTTTCCCCGCTTTGATCTGGGCGGCCTTCCGCTTCGGGATGCGCGGCGCCACGCTCGCGATCGCGATCGTGGCCGGCGCGGCGATCGGGATCACCGCCCACGAGGTGGGGCCGTTCTTCGAGCAGCCGATCGACGACCGGACCCTCAGCACACAGGTCTACATCGTCGTGACCGCCGTGACAACGCTGTTTCTGTGTGCCGTCGTGAGCGAGCGCGCGCGCTCCGCGGCCGCGCTGGCCGAGGCGAAGAGGCGCGAGGACGAGCGGGCCGTCGAGGAGCGGCACCGGATCGCGCGCGATCTGCACGACTCGGTCTCGCAGGCGCTGTTCTCCACGAACCTCCAGACGCGTGCGGCCCAGAAGGAGCTCGGGCGCGCGCCGATGCGCGAGGACGCGCTCGCTCAGGCGCTGGGCGCGATCGCGGATCTCACGAAGGGCGCGCAGAGCGAGATGAGAGCGCTGATCTCCGAGCTCGGGCGCGACCCGGTGGAGGACGGGCTGGTGGTCGCGCTCACGAGGCACGCCCGGACGCTCGAAGCCCAGGACGGGCTGGCGATCCACGTGGCTGCCGCGAACGGGGAGGTCGGGCTCGATCCGCAGGTGGCGACCCAGTTGTTCGGCATCGGGCGCGAGGCGCTCGCCAACGTCATGAAGCACTCGCACGCCTCGACCGCGTGGGTCCGCATCGAGGCGCCTCCTGACCACGTCCTGGTCGAAATCCGCGACGACGGGCTCGGGTTCGACCCGACCGCCCGGCACCCCGGCCACTTCGGGCTCGAGTCGATGCGGAGCCGTGCGGCCGAGATCGGCGGGCAGCTCACAATCGACAGCACGCCTGGGCGGGGCACCGTGGTCCGCGCGGAGGTCCCGGCCAATGGCGATCGTGTCCCCGGTGGCGCCTGAGCCGGAGGACAAGATCGGTGTCCTCGTCGTCGACGACCACGAGGTCGTGCGGCGGGGGCTGCAGGCCTTCCTCGACGGCGAGGGAGATCTCGACGTGGTCGGAGCGGCCGATGGAGCGGAGCAGGCACTCGAGCGCATCGCTCAGCTCACTTCGGAGGGGCGAGCGCCGAGCGTTGTGCTCATGGACCTGAAGATGTCGCCCGTCGACGGCATCGAAGCCACGCGCCAGATCCGCGCGCGCCACACCGAGATCGAGGTCGTGGTGCTGACCTCGTTCGGCGAGGAGGAGCGCGTGCACGCCGCGCTCGAGGCGGGTGCATCCGGCTACCTGCTGAAGGACGCGGACGCGGGCGAGGTGGTGGCCGCGATCAGGTCCGCGCACAGGGGAGATCTCCAGATCGACCCGGCTGTCGCGCGGCGGCTGATGTCGTCGCTCGGCATCGGGGGACACGAGCGGCTCTCCGAAGCACTGACGGCGCGCGAGCTGGAGGTGCTCAGGCTGGTCGGGGCGGGTAAGCCCAACAAGGAGATCGCCGCCGAGCTTGACATCAGCGAGCGAACCGCGCGGACGCACGTGTCGAACCTGCTTCGAAAGCTCGGGCTGGGCTCGCGTACGCAGGCCGCCCTCTGGGCGGTGCGGGAGGGCCTGGTGGAGCTGGAGGACTCGGGGCCGTACGGGGGCAGCCGGCCCACTCGCTGACCCCGGGGGTGCGGAGGCCCCCTCCGGAAGGGGTGCTCGCCCGCACGAACATCGACAGGCGCGCGCACTTGTGGCGGGGGGCGCGCTGCCGGGATCCTGTGCGGGTGAGCTCTGGCCCGGTGTTGACGCCTCCCCTCAGGCGTCCAGCCCGTGTCCGCAGGAGTGCTCATGACAGTCCTCATGGCGACGGCCGTGGCCGGGCCAAGCCGCCCGTCCGGGGCGGTGATGCAGGCCGATCCGAGCGATCTGGGTCCCCTCCCGCTCGCCCGGCCGGCCTGGTGGCCCGGCCGCGGCTGGTTCGCCGCCTCGTGGAGGCACACGACGTCCCACTCGCCCTCCTGGTCGCGCCCGCGGGCTACGGGAAGACCGCGCTGCTCGCCGAATGGGCCGACCACGACCCGCGCCCGTTCGCCTGGATACGCGCCGGCGCGGCCACGTCCGCGAGCGCGCTCGCGGGCTTGCTCGACGTCGAGCACGGTCCGCATCCCGGCGTGCTGGTGCTGGACGACGCCCACGCGATTCGTGACGCGGACGCCCTGGCTGTCCTCCAGCACGCCGCCGAGACGATGCCTGCCGGCTCTCAGCTCGTGGTGTCCGCGCGGGAGGAGCCCGGGCTCGCGGTAGGGCGGCTGCGAGCACACCGGAAGCTCGTCGAGCTGCGCAGCGCCGACCTTTCGATGGACGCCGCCGAGGCGGCCGCCCTCCTCGAGCAGGTCGGGCTGAGGCTCTCCGACCACGACGTCGACACGCTCGTTCGGCGTACCGAGGGGTGGTCCGCCGGCCTCTACCTCGCGGCGCTGTCGGTGCGCGCCGAGCCCGATGCTCGCTCCGCGGTCGAGAGCTTTGCCGGCGATGACCGGCTCATCGCCGACTATCTCCGCGACGAGCTGCTCGCGCCACTGGACGCTGCGCAGACAGCGTTCCTCGTCCGCACCTCGGTGCTCGACACCCTGTCGGCGTCCGCTTGCGACGCCGTGCTCGACAGCGAGGGCTCGGCCACGGCGTTGGCTGCTCTCGCGCGTTCGAACACGATGCTGGTGGCCCTGAACCGGAGCGATGAGACGTACCGCCACCACCGCCTCTTCGGGGAGATGCTGCGCGCGGAGCTCCGCCGGACGGAGCCGAAGCTGGAGCCCGCACTGCACCGGCGCGCGGGCGTGTGGCATGCGAGAGGCGGCGAGGCTCACGCCGCGATTCGCCATGCGGTGGCCGCAGGCGACATCGAGACGGCTGCCGGCGTGCTGTGGTCCGAAGCCGCCGATCGCATCGCCCAGGGCGACAGCGAGGAGGTGCGGCGGTGGCTCTGTGAATTCACCCCTGAGCAGACCGCTGCGCATGCGCCGCTGGCGCTCGCCGCCGCCGCCGCCTCGCTCGCGGGCGGCGACGGCGCGGGGCTCGAGCGCTGGACGACCGCGGCAGCAGCGCGGCTGGATGGCCGCCGGTCCGGCGTGACCAGAGTTCTGCGAGACGCGCTGGCGGTCCTCCGCTCCACCGATTCGAGCGAGGGCCTGGCTGCGATGGGAGCGGCGGCCGTGCGACCCCGGCGGTCAGAGCCAAACGGTCGCCTGTGGCTGGTGACCGCGAGGCTGATCCAGGGTGTTGCGCACCATCTCACGGGGCGGCTCGCCGACGCGCGCCGCGCCCTGGAGGACGGCGGTCGTGGCGGGGCCGCCGCGGCGCCGAGCATGCAGTCGCTCTGCCTAGCCCAGCTGTATCTCCTGGCGCTGGACGACGGGAACCCCGACGAGGCGGCCGTCCTCGTCGGACGCGCGCGCTCGCAGGTGAAGTCGTCCGGCCTCGAGCACTACCCGACCTCCGCGCTGGTCTTCGCCGTGTCGGCGCTCGACCGAGCGCAACGCGGCCTCGGGCAGGAAGCGCGCGGCGACATGCTCTGGTCCAGGCGGCTCCTCGCGCTGCTCGTCGACTTCCTGCCCTGGTACGAGATCGAGACGCGCATCGTCCTCGCACGCGCCGCGCTCTGCCTCGGCGACCTCGCCGCAGCCAGGACGCTTGCGAACGAGGCCAGTGGGCGTCTCCGCGAAGCTCCGGACGCCACCACCCTGCGGGTGTGGCTCGAGGAAACGCGGGCCGAGCTCGATGCGGCAACGCTCGCGGCCGGCGAGCGCTGCGCCCTGACCAAGGCCGAGGTGCGAGTGCTCCAGCTGCTGCCGACTCACCTGTCCGTCCCGGCGATCGCAAGCCGCCTGTACGTGTCACCGAATACCGTGAAGACCCACGTGAGGGCCGTGTACCGCAAGCTGGACGCTTCGTCTCGGGCAGAGGCCGTCGCCCACGCGTCCGCCGCGGGCCTGCTGGACGACGCTCAGGCCGCCTGACGGTGGGGCGGCAACCATGACGTGACTTTCGAGGTCATCGTCCTGGCGTTCGCGAGCGGGCTGCGCCCGGCGGGCGTGGCCGCGTTGTATGCCCTGCTGAGCGCGTCCCACCCGCGGCGCGTTCTGATCGCGTACATCGTCGGCGGGTTCGTGTTCAGCGTGACCGTCGGCGTCATCGTGGTGGTGGCCTTCGACGGTGCCGACGTCAAATATGGGGGCGGCAACGTCGAGAGCGCCATCGAGCTCGTCGGGGGGGCCGCCGCGCTCGGTTACGCGGCAGGACTGGCAACCGGCCGGGCGCAGCTCCCGTCACGTGGAGGCGAGACGCGCGCGGAGTCGAGAATGCTGGTCAGGCTCCAGCACCCGTCCGTGGGCACGGCTGCACTGGCCGGGGTCGCGACGCACCTGCCGGGGCTCTTCTATCTCATCGCGCTCAACGCGATTCTCGCCAACCGCAACAGCCTTGCGGACGCCATCCTCGCGGTCCTGGTCTTCAACGTGATCTGGTACGGAGCCGCGATCCTGTCGGTGCTCTACTTCATGGTCCGCCCAGGGGCCGCACGCAGGGCCCTGATTCGCATGACCGACTGGGCGCGCGCGCATTCCCAGGGGGTCACTCTGTTCGTGTTCGCGGTCGTGGGCACCTATCTGGTGGTGGACGGGCTCGCCGGCGTGCTCGGCTGAGCGCGCCCAGCTCAGGCGCCCGCGGGCTCGGGCGACGCCCCGGCTGGCGGTGGCGCCCGCTCCGCCTCGCGCTCCGCTCGCAGCCGTTGGCTGATGTGCACGCCGGCCGAGGTCAGCGGGGCCGCGAGCGTGAGCCCCACCATCCCGAACAGGCTGCCCGCGCCGATGGTGACGACCAGCACCACGAGCGGGTTGAGGCTGAGCGTGGCGCCGAACACGAACGGCTGCAGGATGTTCTGCAGCGCCCCGTTCGCCAGGAAGATGATCAGCCCGAGGATCACCGCGTCGGTCGTGCCCTGCGTGCCGAGCGCGATCACGAAGGCAAAGATGCCCGCCGCCCAGGCACCGACGAAGGGCACGTAGGCCGTCACGAACGTGACGATCGCGATCGTGCCAGCCAGCGGCACGCCGAGGATGAGCGCCCCCAGCCCGACCATCAGCCCGTTGAAGGCCGCGATGATCGTCACCCCGGTGAAGTAGTTGCGCAGCGCCGAAGCGACCTCGCTGGTGACGGTGCTCGCGACCTGCTCAGGGAGGCCCATGTGAGTGTTCGTGAAGCGCGCCATGACCGGCGCGTCCTTCAGCACGAAGAAGGTGCCGAGCGTGGCGAACGCGAGGAAGAAGCCCAGCGAGGTGAGTCCCTCGATGCCCGCCGACACCCCGTTCACGAGCGTCTCGCGGATCTGCGGCAGGTCCTTCTTAAGCGCGTCCTTCGCGTCTTGCGTGTCGTCCACGCCCAGGTCCTTGAACCAGCCCTCGATCTTGTCGAGCCCCTGCGAGGCCTTCGTGGAGATGTCCGAGGAGTTCGCGGAGATGCCGTGGACGATCAGGGCGAACACCGCCGCGCCGATGATCACGAGGCCAAGGAGAACGAGCCCGGCGCCCGCCGCGCGGGGAAGTCCGCGGCGCTCGAGGGCGTCGACGATCGGGCCGGCGACCGCTCCGAGGACGAGCGCGAGGATCACCGGCATCACGATCGTCGAGGTCTGGCCGAGCAGCCAGACGAGCCCGACGATGACCAGGACGAAGCCCACCACCAGCCACGACGCGAAGCCGAGGTCGCGAAGCCACGCCGGCGCGGAGAACATGCGGTTGCCCCCGGAGTCCGTAGGAGCGCCTGGCGTCATCCGGAGCTAGTCCACCACGAGCGGCGGACGGTCCGATCACCCGAAGCGGGTGAAGCGCCGTCCCCCCGCCGGGTGGCAGAGTCGGGCTCGCTATGGACGAACACGGAATCATGCGCGTCCCGCGCCTCCAGCCGCCGCCGTCGCGGAGCGCCGGCAGAAGTTGGACCGTCGGTGTTGGGGTTCTCCTGCTGGTGGCCGCGGCGCTCAACATGATCTACGGCTTCGAGGCGATCTACAACGACGACTACCTCGCGGAGGAGGAGTTCCTCTTCGGGCCGGTGACGCTATGGGGCTGGCTCGCCGTGGGCATCGGCGTGGCGATGCTCGCCACCGCGCTGGGGCTGTTCGCGCGCAGTGGCATGGCGGTGCTGTTCGGGATGCTGATCGCGGCGCTCAACGCGGTCATGCACCTGCTCGCCATCGGCGCGAACACGTGGTGGTCGATTCTGGTGATCGTCGTGGACGTCGTGATCATCTACGGGCTCAACAGGCACGGGTTCGACGGGTGAACGAGGAGCGCATCGCGATCGTGATGATCGTCGCGGCCATGCTCTGGCTGTTCGCGGTCATCCTGTCCTTCTGGTACATCGGCGCGGGGGTCGGGATCATCGTGATCGTGCTGGGGGTGGCCCTGCTCGGGTGGTGGCTGGCCCGGGTGATTCGCTCGAAGCCTGACGCGCCTGGTCCGGAGCCTCCGGAGCAGGGGTGAGCCGCGCGCTCACCACGTGAGCGACCACCACGGCGACGATCACAAGCGGCAGCGCGTTCAACGCCGGCGTCCCGAGCAGCAACGCGGCGAGCAGCGTCGAGGTCAGGGGCAGCCCGAGCATGACCGCGCTCATCGCGCCCATGCCCATCGCCACGCCGGGCACGAGCGACATGCCCGGAAGGTCGGCGGCCGCCACGCCGGCCACAGCGCCGATGAAGATCGCCGGGAAGATCGGGCCGCCGCGGAAGCTCGAGAGGCAGATCGCGTAAGCCAGCCCCTTGCAGGCGATCAGCAGCAGCAGCGCGCCGGTCGACCAGGTGGAAGCCTGGGAGACCAGCGGGCCGACCGCGTTCTGCCCGGAGAAGAGGACCTCCGACGAGCTCTTGTCGGTGGCCTCGCCGAACCCGATCGCAAGCCCCGCCACCACCAGCCCGAGCAGCGGCATGAGGAGCACCATCCGCGGCTCGACGCGCGGGCGCAGCCACAGAGCCAGCCGGCGGATGGCGTGGCCAAGGACCGGCGCGACGAGGCCGAACGCCAGCGCCCATCCGAACATCGCAACGGTCGGATCCCCGAACTCCGGGACGTCCGGGATCGTGAGCGAGAAGGTCCCGAGCCCGGTGATGTGATCCAGGCCGATGAAGATGAGCGAGCCGACCCCGGCCGCGAGGAGGCCAGGCAGCAGGACCACGCCGACCATGGGGCCGGCGAGACCCGCCGCCTCCAGCAGGAGGAATGCGCCGAGCAGGGGTGACCCCATCAGTGTGCTGATGGCCGCGAAGCTTCCGGCCGCGGCGATCACCGCCCCGGCCATGTCGGGCGCGTCCCGGGCGGCGAGGCGCACGGCGAGCATGCCGAGCCCGCTGCCGATCGCGATCAGCGGGGCCTCCGGGCCGAGCACGGCGCCGAAGCTCAGGGTGGCGAGCGACGCGCAGAACACGCCAGGGAGGTCGATTGGCACCGTGACCCCGCCGGCCTTGAACCCGTCCGCGGGAGAGTGTCCGCCGGTGCCCGGCAGCAGGCGAATCGACAGCGCCGTGAGGAGGCCGCCGATCGCCAGCACTGGCAGCGGCCACAGCATCGGCGCCGACTCGAAGCCGAGCTCCTTCGGCAGGTCGGTGAAGAGCCCGGTCTGAAGTGCGTCCACGAGCTCCAGGAATCCGTACGCCACCGCGGAGACGGGCACGCCCACGATCGCGGCCAGCAGGAGAAGCTGGACGTAGCTCCGACTCCTGAGCAGCGACAGCGGATCCGGGGCGGGAGCGTCGGTTGTCATGCCGGCCCGGCCCCTGCCGCGGCCCGACGCGCCAAGGCTCTCTGCACCAGCAGCGCCGCCGTGCCGCCCAGCGTGAGCATGGCGACGTTGATGCCCAGCACCGCAGCGGCGCCGGCCGCCTTGTCGACCTCGCCCTCCGCCACGGCCACGCCGAGATACGCGGACGCTGGGATCGTCGTGACAGAGATCGCGACGCCGACGGCGCTGCTTGCTCGAGTCTCGAGCGCCAGCATGCCCGCGGCTCCGGCGGCGAGCGCCACGATGAATGTCGAGCTGTTGACGGTCGTGAGCCCTCTCAGTGCGCTCTCCCCGACGGCGAAGCCGGATGGGAGCAGGTCGGTGAGGTCAAGGAACACCGTGAGGGCAGTCGCGACGAGGCAGGTACAGAAGAGCCCCGCCGCGAGCGTCCATGCGGCTCCTGCGACCAACCTACCCCGCCGCAGCACCAACCCGATGCAGATCGACGTGATTGGAAGCAAGTCCGGGCTCACTGCCATCGCCCCGACGATGAGGATCTGGTTTCGGTAGACCACCCCGTACGCGGCGATGATGCCGGCGGCGGCCATGAAGGCGAGGTAGCGCGCCACCGGTCGGGCGTGCTCGCCCGCTTGGCCGAGCAGATCGGCCCACACCAGGCTGGCTCGGTGCGGGCGGCGGACGAGAGGCTGTATCGCGTCGAAACGCACGAGCGCGAAGTCATCCGTCCGAACTCCAAGTCGGCGCAGGGAGCTGAGGGCGGCGTCCGCGGCGTCCGTGTGCAGGTCGGCGGTCACCAGCACCGTGCCCGTCCGGTGGCCCGCCTCCGTTCGCGTGATGTGGCGCGCACCACCGAGGCCGGACAGGACCTCGGCCACCTCCGCCATGACGCGCGCCGAGCCGAACACACGCAGATGCAGCACCAGCGCAGCCTAGGGCGGTGCCTGGACGGCAGCGTCACCTGATCGGGGTGATGTTGCACTTCGGCGTTCCCCTCATGCTGCGCCCATGGCGACCAGGCCGAAGGTGGTGGTGGCGCACACGCTGCCCGACGCCGGCCTCGCGTTGCTCGAGCAGCGATTCGAGGTCGAGGCTGGAGGCGACCGGCCGGACCCCGGGTGGCTGCGCAAGAACGCGCCCGGTGCCGCGGCGGTGATCGCCGATCCCAGCGTGCGGGTCGACGGCGACTTCCTGGACGTCGTCGGGCGATCCCTCAAGGTCGTGGCCAACTTCGGCGTTGGCTACGACAACATCGACGTCGATGCAGTTCGTGCGCGGGGTGTGCGCGCCACGAACACCCCGGACGTCCTGACCAACGCCACCGCCGAGTTGGCCGTCGCGCTGATGCTGGCGACCGCACGTCGACTCGCCGAGGCGGATGCGTCCGTCCGCGCCGGCCGGTGGGGCCGATCGGCGGCGAGCGCCTTTCTCGGGCGCGAGCTGTCCGGCGCGACGGTGGGACTGATCGGTTTCGGACGAATCGCCAGACGCGTTGCGACGCTGCTGCGTGGCTTCGAGGTGCGATTGCTGGCCTACTCGCGCAGCAAGGGAGGCGACGCCGACGGAGTCGAATTCCGCGAGCTCGGGGATCTCCTGGGCGCGTCCGACTTCGTGAGCGTGCATGTGGCCCTCACGCCCGAGACCAGGCACCTCATCGGCGCCGAGACGCTCGCGATGATGAGACGAGGGGCGATATTGGTGAACACGAGCCGGGGCGCTGTGGTGGACACGGCTGCGCTGATCGACGCACTCCGCTCCGGCAGGCTTGCGGCCGCCGGGCTGGACGTCTACGAGGACGAGCCGAACGTCCCGACCGAGCTGCGCGAACTGCCCAATACTGTGCTGCTGCCGCACATCGGATCGGCCACGGACTCCGCGAGGAATGCGATGGCGCGCCTGTGTGCCGAAAACGTGATCGCCGTGATCGAGGGGAGGGAGCCGCCGGCTCCGGTCGTATGAGCATCGACGTCAGTGCCGATCAGTTCGAAGCGCTCTTTCGCCAGGTGAGCAACTGGGGGCGGTGGGGCGAGGACGACGGGCGCGGAGCGCTTCACCACCTGACGCCCGAGCACGTGGTCGCCGCCGCCGGGCTCGTCCGGAAGGGCCTCAGCGTCACGCTGAGCCGGCCGCTCCCCACCGAGCCCGGGGCGAGCAATCCGGCGCCCGCCGACCATCACATGACGATGCTGACCGACACCGACATCGGCTCGGGTTCGCTCCGCTTCGCCAAGGACTATGTGGGCGGGGACTACCACAACGACGGACACACGCATGTCGACGCGCTCTGCCACGTCGCGTACGACGGCTCGCTCTACAACGGCCGGCCGCAGAGCTCGGTCAGCGCCGGCGGGGCGTCGGTGCACTCGATCGAGGTTCTGAACAATGGACTGGCCGGGCGCGGCGTATTGCTCGACATCCCGCGGCTGCGCGGGGTCCGGTGGCTCGAGCCGGGTGAGCACGTATCGCGCGACGAGCTCGAGGCGGCGGAGGCGGAGCAGGGTGTGACCGTGAGGGACGGCGACATTCTCCTGGTCCGGACCGGGCACGCGCGCCGGCTGGACGAGCTCGGGCCCTGGGACACGCCGGCCGCCAAGGCCGGACTGCACCCCACCGCGGTCCCGTTCCTGGCCGAGCGGCGAGTCGCCGCGCTCGGCTCTGACGGAAACAGCGATACGGCCCCGAGCAGCACGGAGGGTGTGTCCTTCCCGATCCACGTCCTGACCCTGAACGCGATGGGCCTGCACCTCCTCGACTACCTGCAATTCGAGGACCTGCGGGCGGTCTGCGAGCGAGACGGGCGCTGGGAGTTCCTGTTCGTTGCAGCGCCGCTGCGCATGGCGGGCGGAACCGGGTCGCCGCTCAATCCAATCGCGATCTTCTGACCGCGAGCGCCATGCTGCCGAGCGACGAGATTCTCACGGGCCTCGGCGTCGTCATCGTGCTCGCGCTCTCGTGCCGGATGGTGGCCCATGAGACGCGGGTGCCGGCGATCGTGCTCCTGCTGCCGGTCGGCTTCCTCGCCGGCGCCGTGACCGACGACGTCCACCCGGACGCGCTCTTCGGCAACGCGTTTCAACCGCTTGTGACTCTTGGTGTAGGCCTGATCCTGTTCGAGGCGGGACTCAGGCTGCGCTTTCATGAGCTGACCGGTGGGGCGCATCGAGTCGTCATGCGGCTGATCGTGATCGGCACGATCGTCACCGGGCTCGGCGTGACGCTCGCAGCAAAGCCCATCTTCGGGCTCGACTGGGGAACGGCGCTCGTCCTCGGCGCGATCCTCGTGGTCTCGGGGCCGACCGTCGTCATGCCGCTGCTGGCGTACGTGCGCCCGACGGACCGGGTGCGGACCGTGCTCAAGTGGGAGGGGGTGATCATCGACCCGGTCGGCGCCGTGCTCGGTGTGCTCGCGTTCCACGCCGTGAAGGCGGGCGCCGGTGGCGGCAAGCCGTTCCATCCGGGTGAATTTGCGCTGAGCCTCGGCGTCGGCGCGGCGGCCGGAGCGTTGGGCGCCGCCGTCCTCTGGTGGCTGCTTCGCCGCGTCCAGCGCGAGGCGCCGGCGCAGGCCGTGGCCGCGGCGTTGCTGACTCTGGCAGCCGCCCTGGTCGCGGCAGATGCGATTCGCGACGACTCCGGCTTCGTGGCCGTGACCGTGATGGGAGTGGTCATGGCGAACCAGGAAGAGGTCGACGTCTCCCGCATCCTGGCTTTCCACGGGACCATGGTGGAGCTCCTGATCGCGGTGCTCTTCGTGCTGATCTCGGCATCTGTGGAGCCGGACCGGGTCGCCGATCTGCTGCCCGAGGGGCTCGTTCTGGTCGCCGTGATGGTGTTCGTGCTGCGCCCGCTTGTTGTCGTGCTCGGAACGTGGGGCTCCGAGCTCAGCCGGCCCGAGCGGGCCTTCATGGCCTGGCTGGCGCCGCGAGGAATCGTCGCGGCCGCGACGGCCTCCGCGTTCGGCCTGCAGCTCACCCAAGCCGGGATCAGCGGAGCGGAGGACATCCTGCCGGTCACGTTCATCGTCATCTTCGCCACGGTCGTGCTCTACGGGCTGACGGCGACCCCGGTCGCGCGCTACCTCGGCATCGCGGGAGCCGGCGCGAGGGTCGTGCTCGTGGTCGGAGGACACGTCTGGGGCCGGGCGCTCGCGACGGCGCTGGAGTCCGCGGGGCTCGGCGTGCGCCTGTGGACGGGACGGCCCGACGAGCAGGCCGCCGCGCGCGCGGCAGGGCTGGATGCGGGCAGCGCGCGCCTGGGCGTTGATCTCGCAACCCGCGAGGAGGAGCTGGAGGAGGTGTCGGACGCGCTCCTGATAACCGCGAGCGACGACTTCAACGCGCTCGCGGCGTACGAGCTGCGCAGCGAGCTCGGCCACGAACACGTGTACAGGCTGTCGCCCGCGGGGGAGGTGCTCGACCTCGTACCGCCCTACGCGGAGGGCAACATCCTGTTCGGGGCCGACCTCACCTACCCGGAGCTGACCAGGCGCTTCGAGGCGGGGGCCGCGCTGGTCGAGGTCGATGCGCCTGACCGGCTCGACACGCACGACGCGCTCGCCACGCTGTTCGTGGTCAGCGGATCGGGCGAGCTGACGGTGGTGACCAGCGGGAGCCGGCCGGAATACGGTCCCGGCGACAAGCGGATCTGTCTCACCCAGATCGAGTGATTCCGCAGGAGCGCCGCGCTGCGATGCTCCGTCGGTGGCGACCGTCGAGACGGTTCATTTGGCAGCGCCGGGCGAGCATGGGCTGCGAGCCGCCTTCGCCCCGGACGCGAACATGGTCCTCCACTCGCTGACGCTCGGAGGCCGCGAGCTCCTGGCCCAGCGGAACGGCGTCGCGGCCTACGCCGAGAACGGGTCGACCATGGGCGTTCCGCTCCTTCACCCGTGGGCCAATCGGCTGGCCGGATACACGTACACCGCGGCCGGCAGGCGAGTCGAGCTGGACCCGGGCAGCGCGCTGTATAAGCGAGATCCCGGCGGGCTTCCGATTCACGGCGCGCTGCCGCGCCTGTGCAGGTGGGACGTCGAGGAAGCCGCCTCCGACTCCCTCCTCGCGCGGCTCGCTTGGGACCGGGATCGTGAGGGCTTCGAACTGTTTCCCTTCCCGCATCGGCTCGAATACAGCGCGCGCGTCAGCGGCGCGGAGATCGAGATCGCCATCGGGCTGGAGCCCACCGGTGACGTGCCCGTGCCGGTCTCGTTCGGCTTTCACCCCTACCTGCGCATCTCAGGGGAACGCGCGACCGCTCAGATGAGCCTGCCGGTCGGCAGTCGCATCCTTCTCGACGAGTCGATGATCCCAACCGGCGAGACCGAGGCATGCGAGCCGGGGCTGCGTCAGCTCGGCGACAGCGCGTGGGACGACGGGTTCTCAGATCTCCGCGAGCCGATCCGCTTCCTCCTGAGCGGCGGCGACTCGGAGACATCGCTCACGTTCGTGAACGGCTACCGCTTCGCGCAGGTGTTCGCGCCCCCCGGGAGCGACTTCGTCTGCTTCGAGCCGATGACGGCGCCGACGAACGCACTGGTTGCGGGCGGGCCGGAGCTGCCGGTCGTCGAGCCGGGCGGCCGCCACGACGCGGCCTTCGCGATCGCGGCGCGCTGAGGCCGGCGTCAGTAGCCGATCCCGGTCTTCACGCGCTTGCGCTCCGAGCCGTGCGTGCCGCCCTTCTCCTCCAGCGTCTGACAGGCCTCTGAGATATCGCGCGCGAGCGTGTCGACCATCTCGCGGCTCAGCGTCTCCTTCACGAGCGCTCGCATCAGCTTCACGTGCTGCGCGTCCGGCGGCATCGTGTACGCGGGAACCATCCATCCGCGCTCGGCGGAGAGCTGCCACGCGATGTCGAACTCGTCGAAGTTGCGCTCCTCGGCGAGCTTGAACGCGACCAGCGGCAGCCGCTCCTCGTCCGCGCCGATCAGCTCGAACTGGCCGGTGGCCGTCAGCTGGTCGGCGAGCGCATGCGCGTTGCGCTGCATGATCTCCATGACGTACCGGTAGCCGTCGCGACCGAGCCGCACAAAGTTGTAGTACTGCGCCAGCACCATCGCCGAACCCGTGGAGAAGTTGAGCGTGAACGTAGCGTCCGTCTTGCCGAGGTAGTTCTCGTAGAAGACGAGGTCCTCGGCGAGGTCGGCCTTCTCGCGGAAGATGAGCCAGCCGATCCCGGGGTACACGAGCCCGAACTTGTGCCCGGAGACGTTGATGGAGTGCACGGAGTCGAGTCGGAAGTCCCAGGCCGACTCGGGGTACAGGAACGGCCACACGAAGCCGCCGCTCGCGGCGTCGACGTGCAAGGGGACCTGGAGTCCCTTCGACTGCTCCAGGCCCGTCAGCAGCTCGTCGATGCCGCGGATGTCGTCCATGTGCCCGGTGAAGGTCGTGCCGAGCACGGCGGCCACGCCGATCGTGTTCTCGTCGACGTGCGGCTCCACGTCCTCCGGGCCGATCGTGTACTTGTTCTCCTGCAGCGGGACGATGCGCGGCTCGACGTCGAAGTAGCGGCAGAACTTCTCCCAGACGACGTGCACGTCGCCGCCGAACACGAGGTTCGGCCTGTCCGTGCCAAGCCCGGCGGCCTCGCGGCGCTCGCGCCACTTCCACTTGAGCGACAGCGCGCCGAGCATGATCGCCTCGGACGAGCCCTGCGTGCGCGCGCCGGTGGTCTCCCCGGGCGCGTGGAAGAGGTCGGCGAGCATGCGGATGCAGCGCTGCTCGATCTCCGCCGTCTCGGGGTATTCGGCGTGGTCGATGAAGTTGCGGTGGAGGTTCTCGGCGATGATCCGCTGCGCCTCGGGCTCCATCCATGTCGTGACGAACGTGGCCAGGTTCCGCTGGGGGTCGCCCTCGAGCTCGAGCTGAAGGGCGACCATCCGCATCGCGTCGAGGGACGACATCCCTCCGTTTGGGAAGTCGGTCGATGGGGCGGCTTCGAGCAGGAACCGGTTCCCGTAGCGGAGGGCGAGCTCGTCTTCGCTGAGGATCACGTCGGCCATGAGTCGATGGAAGCCGAACGGGCGCGCAGATGCA